>JACCDW011519167.1_pt1 | contig 62307 bp, 52 predicted proteins | sample 7449781 | NCBI WGS metagenome assembly JACCDW01 (sample SAMN15323449, study PRJNA562643) | freshwater metagenome | isolation source: river surface water | place: USA:Blue River Watershed | collected 2017-08-18
CGAGTTCAATAAAGCTGCTGCCACCCAATGGATCGATTTCTACTTTCAGGAACTTACTGCCATTGGACCAGTTCAGCGTTGACAGGTTTCCGGAAGTGCTGACGGCACCTGAACTGCCGATCTGGATCACAAACAATCCCACCGCATTGGTTACCACAGACCGGGTTTCAGAATAGACAACACTGCCGGTGGAGCTTCCATTCAAGATGGACAGGCGCACCTGCATGGTTTGGTTTGGAAGCGGGGTGCCTACAGAATTTCTCGCTACTGCCTGATAGTTTAAAATGGATGGTGCCTGCGCCTGTGCATTGAAGATTGCAAAAACAATGCAGCCTGCCAGTAAAAGTACATTTTTGAGCATGAGGTGGGGTTTATAGGAAATATTGGAGTTTAATTGACCTTAACGATTTTGAAAGCACCTTTTTTGTAGTACTTTCTAAAGCTATCGGGAGCATCATTTTGGTAGAGATAGAGGGTATACTGACCTGCTGGCATGCCAGACATGTTGAGTTTTTCAATCAGCGATACACCATTGTATAGCACATCTTTCTGCCACAGCAACTGGCCTGCATTGTTGAACAGCTCAAAATGAAGGCTTCCTGGAACAAGGTGCTTGAAATCAATTTCCAGTATATTTCTGACGGGGTTGGGGAACAACTTTACTTCATTGGGAAACCAGATCATCCCAACATTTCTTTCAACCACATTACCGGAGTGGTACTGAAGCACCCCCTGGGTGACCATTAAACTGCTATTGGCAAGGGTTGAAACGGCTGCAGACTCTCCAATGCTCCAATCAAAACTATAATAACCCTTGCTTGCGGTGGCGCCACTTGCATTAAGTGTGGACGGAAGAACCATTTGGGCGCTGCAATATTTGGCTGATGCCAAAAGTAACAAGCAAATTTTTACACCCTTTTTGAAGATTTGGGTATTTGGCATTTTGGAATATTGGATTCACATGAAATTATGAAATATATCCATTATGCCATGAAACTAATTGTAATATTTATAAGATTAATTAACCACAACAATCCCCTTTGCAAGAATATTCACTTCAGTCTTCGGTTGGGTGATGGCATCTATTTCAGCCTTTGATTTCTTGGCGTCTTCCGCAAAATGCCTGAGCTCTTTTACAGAAACTGTTTTCATGGCGGCCTGTCCATCAATTACAACAGTTTTTCCCTTGGCAGCCAATGGGACAAAAAACCCATAGTCTTTCATTTTTACAGTCGCTTGTTTTCCGTCAGGAAGTTCAAGTTTGAGCCAGCATCCTTTATTGGGGCAAACCTCTACTATTTTCGCACTGATTTTGGCTTCAGGCAGGTTTGGTTCTTTCTCCAATTGACTGACTAGTTCAGCCAAGGGAATGGCACCTTTTGCTTTTACCTTGCTTCCGTAGTTATCACCCTTGTCAGCATTGCCTGCAGGAGGTTGTGCATATGATGTAAATGAGACCAGGAGCGCTATTGTTGCAAAAAATAGTTTGTTCATCATGATGTGTTTTACTGGTAGTAAAGATAATACTCCCTCAATTGACCTGAACATTGTGCAAAAAGAATTTGTCTTTCCATTGAGAACTTTAGGATACTTTTAGGGAACCCCCCAATTTGATTCCGATGCAGTCTCACAATGATTTTGCCACAATGAAAAAGCTATTCATCCTCATCACCATCATCATACAGTGTGCCGTATCAAATGCACAAAAAATATCCGTTTTTTCTCCAGCCAAAATATGGACAGACAACAAGGGTCTGCCCATCAATGCACATGGCGGTGGCGTTCTTTTTCATGAGGGGATGTATTATTGGTATGGTGAACACAAGCTGGAAGGCAAGTCAGAAGCGCAGTTTGCTGATGGTGGCATCCACTGCTACGCCTCAAAGGATTTGATGAACTGGAAGGACAAGGGTATTGTTTTGGGGGTTGATTTCAAGGATACCACAAATGATTTATCATATGGCTGCATCCTTGAAAGGCCCAAGGTAGTTTTCAACCAGAAGAACAGGGAATTCGTGGCTTTTTTCAAGCTTTATCTCAAAGGGGTTGGTTATGAAAAGAGTTATGTTGGCGTAGCAGTGGCCAAACATCCCGCAGGTCCATTTAGGTATCACCACAAGTTTTTGGGCGGAGGATCAACTAAAGGATCGGGAGATTTTTCCATGTTCAAGGACGATGATGGCATCGTTTACCACCTTGCGGTCCGCAAGCCTGACAAGACTTTTGTCATTGGCAGGCTGGACAGTGACTATTATTTTCCAGAAGGGGATTATCGTGCAGTCGAGGGCATACAGGTGCATACAGAAGCACCAGCCGTCATCAAAAGAAAAGGAACCTATCACCTGTTGGGCTCAGGCTCCAGCGGCTGGAAACCCAATATCGCCCGATACTATACCACTGACAACATCTTGGGAAAATGGACATACCATGGAAATCCCTGCAGCGGCTACAACACTGTTGACAGCCTTGGCATAGAAAAAACCTATGGAGGACAATCCTCCTATATCATTCCGGTTCAGGGAGTAGTCGATGGCTATATTGCCATGTTTGATCGCTGGAAACCGGAACTTCCTATCACCGGGCGCTATATCTGGCTGCCCATTGATTTTACAGAAGGCAAAATGGCTATCACCTGGCAGGATACTTGGAACATGGATTTTTTTCATAGAAAAGCATCAACCAAGCCTTCGTTTGTTGATCAGCAAACGCCCGTTAACGCTTTTCCTTTGGCCCAACAAGATTCGATAGTACAATCGCCCAAAAGCAACAAATGGAAACTGGTGTTCTCAGATGAATTCAATGACAACGCTATCGATACACTAAAATGGAATGTGGAGAATACCAGTCGAAAAAGAACGGATATCCTGTTGCTGGCGGATGAGCAACAAGTGGAAGAGAAAGAGGGGAATATTTTTATCTATTATAGAAAACTGATGACAGCAGATACCACCTACCTGGCAGGTAGGTTCAATTCCAAGGGGAAGTTTGCTCCAACCTATGGATTCATTGAAACCCGCATGCACATTGTAAAACCGAATGGTCACCAGATGGCATTTTGGATGATGCCTGAAGGAAACGGAATGAAACCGCCACAGGGAGTAGATGGAACGGCCAACGATGGTTGTGAAATTGATATCGTTGAGGGCACAAAGGCCAATGCATATTCTTCTGGTCTGCATTGGGATGGTTATGGAAAACCAGCCCACAAGTCAAATGGGGCCTTGGTGAAAGCCCCAGGCATTCACGATCAGGAATACCATGTGTATGGCTTTGAATGGTCTCCAACATTTTTGAAGTTTTACCTGGACGGCAAGCTGGTGCGTGAAATGACCGACCCGAAGTTGATTCCCCATGTGGCTCATTTCATCTATTTTTCAGGAAGCTGTTTTGGCGAAAACAACTGGTTGGATGGTGACATCCGCAAAAATGAATTCATCCAAAAGGGTGGAATAGACAAGTCCTATCTTGACTATGTCCGGGTGTTTGAATCCACAACCGGAAATTAGTTGATGATGCTCAGTGTATGGCTTAACCTTTTCATTGAAATTGATATTTGCATCCTTTGTTTACCTGGCAATTTTCTATCGCCAACGATTGCGTAATTCAACTTTCCCAGGAGCAGGATTTTTCTTAGCTTAGCCACCTGTTTTAATCCCTTAATTTACAGTTGATCATGAAGAAAATAGTGTTGAAAGTACACCCAAAAGACAATGTGATTGTAGCCTTGCGCGACCTTGAGAAAGGCGAAGTGATTGAGTTTGAGGGATCTCAATACGAAATCCAGGAAAAGGTTCAGGCCAAACACAAATTCTACACAGAAGATCTTGCCAAGGGTGGCGAGGTCATCATGTATGGTGTTTTGGTTGGAAAAGTACAATTCGATGTAAAGAAAGGTGGGCTGATGACCACGGAAAACCTGCACCATGCTGCAGATCCCTACGCTTACCGTGCGGCTGAATACAAGTGGACAGCTCCAGACGTTTCAAAATATGCGGGAAGAACCTTCAATGGTTACCACAGGACAGATGGCAGGGTAGGAACAGCCAATTACTGGCTTTTTATTCCTACTGTTTTCTGTGAAAACAGGAACCTTGATGTGATCAGGGAAGCCATGCACAATGAATTGGGCTATGCGGTTACCGACAAGTACAAGCGCTATACCAGGATGCTCAAAGAAGCATACGAAAAAGGCGAACAACTGGATAGTGATGCGGTGAACCTGTCTGCAGGAGTAGATTCCAAGGCCAATCGTTTGTTTAAAAATGTTGATGGCATCAAATTCCTCAACCACCAGGGTGGATGTGGTGGAACAAGGCAGGACTCTGCTATTCTGGAAAACTTGCTCGCTTCTTATGCCGATCATCCAAACGTGGGGGGTATCACTGTTTTGAGCTTGGGTTGCCAGCACCTTCAAGTAGGTGCATTTGTTGATACCATCAAAAAACGCAATCCAAATTTTGACAAGCCCATACATGTTTTTGAACAGCAGGGCCCGATGAGTGAAGAAGAATTGATCAAACATGCGATCGCTTCAACCTTCAAGGGATTGATTGAAATCAACAAACAGGAACGCAAGCCTGCAGGTTTGGATAAATTGACAGTTGGCGTGAAATGCGGTGGTAGCGATGGTTTCAGCGGTATCTCCGCCAATCCTGCGGTCGGATATTTTTCTGATTTGCTGGTGGCACTGAATGGAAAAATTTTGCTGGCAGAATTTCCGGAACTCTGTGGTGCTGAGCAGGAATTGATTGACAGGTGCGAAACCAAAGCCTCTGCAGAAAAATTCATCAAATTGATGGATGAATACAGCGCCCAGGCCATTCAGGCTGGCTCTGGCTTTCACATGAATCCATCACCTGGGAATATCCGTGATGGCCTGATCACGGATGCCATCAAAAGTGCAGGGGCCTGTAAGAAAGGGGGTACTGCACCTGTTGTGGACGTGCTTGATTATACGGAACCAGCAACCAAACCGGGTTTGAGCCTTGTTTGTACGCCGGTTAACGATGTAGAGGCCACTACTGGAAAGGCGGCTTCAGGAGCAACCTTGATCCTGTTCACAACAGGTCTTGGTACACCTACCGGAAACCCTGTTTGTCCAACCATCAAAGTGGCCACCAATTCAACCCTTGCAAAGCGCATGGCTGATATTATTGATATTGATTGCGGTCCAATTGTGGAGGGTGAAAAGACCATTGAAGAAATGGGAGAAGAAATCATGGAGTATTGTATCAGAGCCGCCAGCGGTGAGGTGATACCCAAGGCCGTCCAGCTCAATCAGGATGATTTCATTCCATGGAAAAGAGGTGTGTCTTTATAATCAACTTCAAACGCTAAATATTTTTACACATGAATATCCTCAACGCATTCAACCTATCAGGAAAAACAGCACTTGTAACCGGTTGTAACCGTGGAATCGGCATGGGCATGGCTGTAGGGCTTGCAGAAGCTGGCGCTGACATCATTGGTGTAAGTGCTTCACTCGCTCCGGGGAGTGAAGTGGAAAAGCAGGTAACTGCATTGGGCAGAACATTTCAATCCTATCAGGCTGATTTTTCCAGCAGGGAAAGCATCTATGCTTTTCTTGGTCAGTTAAGTGCAGCAGGAATTGTTCCGGATATCCTGGTGAACAATGCCGGTACCATCATGCGTAATCCTGCAGCTGAGCATAGTGATGAATACTGGGACCGCGTCATCAACATCAACCTGGATGCACAGTTCATCATGTCCAGGGAGATTGGAAAAAAAATGATTGAAAGAGGATCAGGAAAAATAATTTTCACCTGTTCATTGCTTTCCTTCCAGGGTGGAATCAATGTTCCCGGCTATGCTGCCAGCAAGGGGGCCTTGTCTAGCCTAGTAAAGGCATTGGCCAACGAATGGGCATCAAAGGGCATAAATGTAAATGGCATTGCCCCTGGCTATATTGCTACGGATAATACCGAAGCCTTACGCAACGATCCAGAGCGCAGCAAGTCTATCCTTGACCGCATTCCTGCCAAACGCTGGGGTGATCCTGAAGATTTTAAAGGAGCCATTGTTTATTTGGCTTCAGCCGCCAGCAGCTATGTGCATGGTGAAATTCTTACAGTTGATGGTGGATGGATGGGACGCTAGATCCAGATATAAAGCAATAAAAAAAGCGCTGACAGATATCAGCGCTTTTTTATTTTGATCAGGCAGTTTATGCGTTTCTGTTGATGCAATTCAAATCTTCGAAAGCCACCTTCAACCTTGCCATAAAGGTCTCTTCTCCCTTGCGGAGCCAAACCCTTGGATCATAGTATTTTTTGTTGGGCTTTTCAGCACCCTCTGGGTTGCCCAATTGCGCTTGGAGATAAGCCTCGTTCTTTTTGTAGTTGTTCAATACACCTTCCCAGAATGCCCACTGAAGATCGGTGTCAATGTTCATTTTGATGGCACCATAACCAATGGCTTCCCTGATCTGGTGCTGCGGAGAACCGCTTCCACCATGGAATACAAAGAATACTGGCTTGTCACCTGTGTTGAAAGTTTTTTGAATATAATCCTGGGAATTTTTCAGGATCTCTGGGCGAAGCTGAACATTGCCTGGGCTGTAAACTCCGTGAACATTGCCAAATGCAGCAGCAACAGTAAAAAGCTCACCCACCTTGCCCAGTTCTGTGTAGGCATGGGCCACATGTTGTGGTTGTGTATAGAGCTTGTCGTTCTCAACGTCTGAATTGTCAACCCCATCTTCCTCACCACCAGTAACACCCAATTCAATTTCAATGCCCATGCCAAGTGGAGCCATGCGTTTGAAATATTCTACTGATGTAGCGATGTTCTCTTCCAATGGTTCCTCACTAAGGTCAAGCATGTGAGAACTGAAAAGTGGCTGCCCTTTTTCTTGCTTGTATTGCTCACCAGCATCAATCAGTCCGCTGATCCATGGCAACCATTTCTTGGCAGCATGGTCGGTATGAAGGACAACGGGAACACCGTAGTATTTGGCCACATTGTGGATGTGCAGGGCGCCGGAGATGGCTCCTGAAATATTCGCCTGCAATTTGTCATTGGGCATGCCTTTTCCCGCGATAAACTGTGCACCACCATTCGAAAACTGAATGATGACGGGGGAGTTCACTGCAGCGGCAGCCTCAAGTGTAGCATTGATCGTATCTGTGCCGGTAGTATTGACTGCGGGCAATGCGAATTGATTGTCTTTTGCGTCTTGGTAAAGTGCTTTCAGGTCTTCGCCGAATAGCACACCTGCTTTGTATTTGCCCATGTTGGTTGTTTTAGAGTCGCAAATATCGGAAAAAGATAGGAGAAATATGCTGTCCTGGGTCATGTGACCAGGCTGTCAGTCAAACTCAAGAGCAGGGTTTCAAAAAAAATCCCGGTTGCAACAAACAACCGGGATCGAATAAAATGTCAAGGCCATTATTTGAAAATCTCTGCCAATTTCTTGTTCAGGGCTTCACCACGCAAGTTTTTGCCTACAATCTTTCCCTGTGGATCGATCAAGAAATTCTGGGGGATGGCCTGGATGCCATATTGTACCGCCACATCATTTTTCCAGTATTTCAAGTCGGATACCTGTGTCCAGGTCAGCTTGTCATCGTGTATGGCTTTCATCCACTTGTCTTTTGCCGTGGGCTGATCCAATGAAACACCCAAGACGGTAAAGCCTTTGCTGTTGTAGGCATTGAATGCTTTTACCACATTGGGGTTCTCTTGGCGGCAAGGTCCGCACCAGCTGGCCCAGAAATCAATCAATACATATTTACCACGGAAAGAAGACAATGAAACGGGGTTGCCTAGGGTATCATTTTGTGTAAAGTCCATGGCCATTTTACCAACACCAGTTTTCTTGGCTGTCTCCAGTTTTTCAGCCATGTCTTTTCCTGCAGGACTTGCCCTCAATTGTTCGGGCAGCGCGAGGAACATGGGTTCAACATCATCAGCATTGATGTCATAACCGGCATATTGTTTCAATACAAACATGGCAATGGGAGAAGACGGATTGTCTTTCAGGTACTGCTTGTTTTTGATGTTTTTCTGCTCGGTCAATTTATCGAAAGCAGCATCGATCCTGTCCATACCTGCCTGATCTTTCTTCTTGTAGTACTCACTGTATTCCTTGTTGAGGGCAGCAGATTGTGCTGTTTCCTCTTTGGTCAGGTCAGTCCATGAAACATAGGCTGCATGGGATTTTGAACCCTTGATGGTGGCATTGGCAAATGAGTCGACACTTGCAATTTTGATCTTTGAATTTTCAAGGAAAACCTGCTTGATGTCCCTGTTGTAGGAGATGGCCTTCATTGACTTTGCACCAGGTACTTCCTGGTATTTTGCCCTCAGGCTTCCCATGACCGGGTCGGTCAAAGTACCAGTAAAACTGAACTTACCATCTTTTACTTCTGCACTGTCCATCGTGGATTTTCCATCAGCATAATAGTTGAGGTATACTTTGGCGATTGGGTCTTTGACTTTGCTCACGTCTCCTGAAATGGTGAACCCTTTTTGGGCAAAGCTGTTGGCTGATACCAGCAAAAACAGCACTGAAATGAATTGTTTCATGATCCTGTTGATTGGTTGTTTTATGGTGTACAAGTTAACTCATTTGTCTGATTCAGTAGTGCTTTCCTTGGCATTTGGATTGTAGCCCACAAACCAGGAAAGCCATATGCTTCTCGAAAGGCGCATGAAAAGGGGCTGCAACAGGATCATCAAAACGGCATTGGTGCCCATCCACCAGAAAAACCGGTTGTCATCCAATGACATGCCAATCAAAACCCACCAGGCCACAAAGGTGGCCACACTGAAAGCTACCGTCAGGGCATAGCTCACGTAAGCGGTTCCGTAAAAGAAGCCTACTTCAATTTCAGTCCGTTGCCCGCAGACTGGGCAATTCTCATTCATCTTAGTCATCTGTCCTAATTTGTAGGCATTGGACGAAGTGTAGATATTGCCTTTTCTGCACCTGGGGCACTTGTTGTTCAATACACTGTACAGATAGGATTCTTTGAAGCTGCTCATGGGTATTATTTTTTCAAAATTATGTTTTCACTGCTGCCCTGTGTGTGACTTTAGTCCGCAATCAAAGGGCATCCAGTAATTTCTCCATCTTGATTCCCCTTGACCCCTTGATCAAGAGGAGTGCATTTGAAGGAGGGTTTTGACTGATCCATTCTGCAGCTTGTGAAGCATCGGGAAGGTAGATGCAGTTGTGGTCAACATGGGCAAAATCGCCACCCACAAGCACCACATTCCTGATGCCGGTTGTTTTGATCATGTTCACAATGGATTGGTGTTCACCGATTGATTCTTCTCCCAGCTCCATCATTCCACCAAGGAACAGGTATTTGTTTGCTGATTGTTGATGGCTGAAGTTTTCAATGGCGGCCTGCATGCTGCTGGGGTTGGCATTGTAAGCGTCCAGGATGATGGTATTGCTGCCTTTTTTGATCAGTTGCGACCTTGCATTATCGGGCACATAGGCCTCAATCGAACGTTTGATGGATTCAAATGAAATGCCGAAATAATCTCCTACACAAATGGCCGCTTCAATATTGGGCTTGTTGTATGCGCCCACCAGCTGGGTAAATATCTGTTGTCTTCCCCATTTCTCACTCTTGATCTCCAGCGCAAGGAGTGGCTCGCTTTGAGAAACAGCAGCCTCAAATGAATTGTCCTTTCCGCCATAGAAAACCTTGTTTTTGATGGCAGACGACATGCCCATAAGGTAGTCCAACCCTGCATTGACAAATGCAGTGCCGTTGTTCAGGGCCAGAAAATCAAACAATTCCCCTTTTCCTTTTCTGATGCCCTCAACGCCGCCAAATCCTTCCAGGTGGGCTTTCCCACAATTGTTGATGATGCCGTGTGTGGGCAATGCAATCTTGCAATAGCTTTCAATTTCCTTTTGATGGTTGGCACCCATCTCGATGATGGCCATGGCGGCATCATCCTTGATGGACAGAATCGTTAAGGGAACGCCGATGTGGTTGTTGAGGTTCCCTTTGGTGGTATAAGTTGTAAATGTGCTGGAGAGCACCGCATGCAACAACTCTTTTGTAGTTGTTTTTCCATTGCTTCCGGTGATGGCGATGAATGGGATTTTGAATTGCTTGCGGTGGTGCAAAGCAAGTGCCTGAAGGGTAGCGAGTACATCCTGAACAAGAAATATATTTTCGCGTTCAATGCCGATGGGCTCGTCAATGACAACGGCTGCAGCACCCATCTCCAAGGCTTTCTTAGCAAATAAATTCCCATTAAAGCTTGGGCCTTTCAGTGCAAAAAACAATTCTTTGGGGGCAAGTGCACGGGTATCCGTTTGAACCTTGGGGTACTGCTTGTAAAGAGCATATAAGCGATCCATCAGCATGCTGCAAAGATACGCTAGATTACAGACCTCCAGCAAATGAAAAAGCCCTCGCTGGGAGGGCCTTTATCAATAATATGGTGGTTGTTTATTTTTTTCTTGTGTTCTGCCTGCGGTTGCTGAACTGGTTTCCGTTTTTGAAACCATTTCCTTCCTGGCTGCCGAAACGGTCCATGGCGCACCTGAAACCGATGGTTGATGTGGCTTGGTCTTCTTCAAGGTGCCTGCGTGTTCCTGGGCTCAGCCAATAGGCCCTGTCATCCCAGCTTCCGCCTTTGAAAACCCTGGATTTGTCGCTCACCAGTGTAGTGGTACCGTATCCGTAGTTTACCATGGAAAGAGAGTCTCCATCCAGGTAGTTGATTACATTTCCTTTTTGATAGTTTCTCCTTAACCTTGCCTCTTCATCTGTAACAACAACAGTTTTTACCCTGCCGATGCTGTCACGCTGAAATTCGCCATTGGCATCCTTTTCATTTTTGGTGAAAACATTACCACGGTAAGGGTTGAAATCATCAACATCCTTGCTTGACATGGGCCTGTATACATCAGAAACCCACTCGTTCACGTTTCCTGACATGTTGTACAATCCAAATCCGTTGGGATAGAAGGCATCAATTGGACCAGGGATGGCAGAGTTATCATTCAATCCACCTGCAATACCCATGTAGTCACCATTGCCACGCTTGAAGTTGGCCATGTATTTACCTTGCCATGAACCATAACGGTTGTCGCGCATGCCATTTACGTTATGAGACCATGAATAGACTTGCTTGTTCATGATCAATTCCTCTCCACGTTTTCCTTCCTTGGTCTTTACATTGGGGTTTTGGTTGATATAACCCAGGGCGGCGTATTCCCACTCTGCTTCAGTTGGGAGACGGTAATCGGGGAGAAGGATACCATCTTCAATTTTAACATAATTTCTGGGCCTTCCATTTTCGTCCATCAAAGGAGATTTCTTGGATTTTGCGGCCTGTGTGGAATAAAGACCCAGCAGGTATGATTTTGTGGTAAAGTTTTCTTCACCCTGTCCCTGAATGGTTTTCAGTTGGTTCGGGTTGGCCAGTCCTTTTTGAACCAGCATAAGCTCATTCACCCTGCTTCCCCTCCAGATACAAAAATCATTGGCTTGTCTCCAGGATACACCAACCACAGGGTAGTTGTTGTAAGAAGGATGCCTGAAATAATAATCTATCAATGGTTCGTTGGCAGCCAATTCACTCCTCCAGACAAGGGTATCGGGCTTGGCACCGGTCACAACTTTTTCGAATTGGGGATCATCAAAAGTTCTTTCAATCCAGTTCAGGTATTCCCTGTAATGAATGTTCGCCACTTCTGTTTTATCAATGTAAAATGATGATACTGTTACTCTTCTGGGTACGTTGTTCCAATCTCCCATAACATCCTCATCGGCAGCTCCCATGGTAAATGTACCGCCCTGCACAAAAACAAGACCAGGACCAGTGCCTTGTTCCTTAACCGGAGACTTGTAGAAGCCACCCATGTTTTTATCGTTGTAATTCCAGCCGGTAACACCCGATTTGTCAAATTTTTTCTTGGCAAACGGAAGGCCGCCCTTACAGGCACTGAACAGAACAACAACTGCGGACAAGTACAAAAGGTTTCGCATACCGTACACTTTTTTATTTTATCGATTCACTTAACGGGCAACTCCGGAAATTATTGTCTGGATTTACACGTTAATGTGTAACAAATGTAAGTGTTAAATTAAATCAATTCAATGGATTACGTCAATTATTATGTTTAGTAAATGCTAAATTTGTTTACAGGCCATTATGAGGAGACGATTTACCCTGATTGCCCTTTTCGGGATGGTCCTTTTTGCAGAGGGACAAAGGCGATACACAGCAGCATCAGTCCTGTCCAACGGACAATGGACCAAGGTAGCAGTTGATCACCAGGGAGTTTACAAGGTCTCTGCTTCAATCATGAAGAGTGCAGGTTTTTCAGGTTCCATCGCATCTGCCAATATCAGATTTTACGGTACAGGGGGAGGCGTTTTGCCAGAATCCAATCAGCAGGCAATTGGGGATGATCTGCCGGAAATTGCCATTGAAATGAACGATGGGGGGGATGGAGTATTTGACGGCAACGACTTCTTTTTGTTTTATGCCCCTGGCCCGGACCAGTGGATTTTTAATACATCAACCAGGGAATTCGAGTTTCGGAAAAACCCCTACAGCGACAGATCCTTTTACTTCATCAACATTGGGAATGCCCCAGGCAAACGCATCACCGAAATGCCTGTGGTATTGAATCCCGGCACAACAGTCCTTGAATTTGACGAACACTACCGACATGAGTTAGACAGCATCAATTTCCTCAAGAGTGGAAAAGAGTGGTATGGAGAGCCATTTGGAATCCAAGCTGGGAGGCTGGCTTCAAGGGATTTCAACCTTAATTTTTCAGGTGCAGTGTTGGGAACTGATTTCACCCTTCACAGCGAGGTGATTGGAAGAAGCTTCGAGCAGCCCAACAGGATGCAGGTGCTGCTCAATGGCCAGGCCCTTTTTGACCATTCAACACCACCATTGGTTGGCACATTGTTAGAGCCTGCAGCCAACATGAGCAGGAAAACAGGAAAGGGCAAAATTACCGGGAATGGTTTGGTGGTTGGCTACAGGTTGAATGGGGGATCAGCCAGTGCAGAAGCCTGGCTCAACTGGTTTGAGCTCCATTTCAGGCGTTCGTTGGACCTGCAAGGGATTGCCCGACTTGCCTTCAGGGACTTGAAGTCTGTTGCAGCGTCCGCTACCGCCAGTTTTTCGATAAAGAATGGAACGGGTTTTGCTGTTTGGGATGTCTCCAACCCATTGCTTCCGGGTAAATTGAAAACAAGCCTGTCAGGTACTGACCTCAGGTTTGCCAATGAAACTTCCAAGTTGCACGAATACATGGCTTTCAATCCCTCACAACTTGAGGCTCCCATTTTAATTGGTACAGTCGCCAACCAAAACCTTCATGGGGTTGGCCAACCCAACATGGTCATTGTGGCAGACAAGTCAATGGCTGCAGAGGCAAAACGCCTGGCCGATTTTCATGCACAAAAAGATGGGCTCACTTCAGTTGTGGTGGAGCCAGAACAGGTCTACAATGAGTTCGCTTCTGGGACCCCTGACCCTACGGCCATTCGCAATTTCATGAAAATGTTGTACGACCGGGCAGGAACTGATCCTGCTGCCAGACCCAAATACTTGTTGCTTTTTGGCGGTGTGTCCTATGTTTATAAAGAAAAGAATTCAGACAGAAAAAACCTTGTCCCATCCTACCAAAGTGAGTCATCCCTGGACCCTTTGACAAGCTATGTCACGGACGACTATTTCGGTTATCTGGATGATGACGATGATATCAACCAAAACCTGCCTGCACCGCTGCTTGATCTGGGCATTGGCAGGATTCCTGCAAGAACAATTGTACAGGCCAGGCAAGCAGTAGATAAGATCATCCAATACCATGGCAAGGCTTCACTGGGGCCCTGGAGAAATGACATTACCTTGGTGGCGGATGATGAGGATTATAATATTCACCTCAATGATGCAGAATACCATGCTTCATTGATTACAAAAGAATCACCGGTATGGAACCTGAAGAAGGTCTACTTGGATGCATTCAAACAGGAGAGTGGAGCCGGCGGGAGCAGATACCCTGAGGTAAATGCAACCATTTCAAGGGTCATCAATGAGGGCACACTCATTTGGAACTACAGTGGCCATGGAAGCAGCAGCAGGCTTGCCCAGGAAGCCATCTTGGACAAGGAAATGATAGGCTCTTGGGAAAATGCAGCAAGGCTTCCTCTCGTCATAACGGCAACCTGTGATTTTGCTCCTTTTGATGATCCATCACAGCTCTCCATTGGTGAGGATCTCTTTGTGGGCCGCAGCAATGGAGCCATCGGCCTGATGACCACAACCAGGCTGGTATTTGCCTCCAGCAACCGCATCATCAACAACCATTTTTTCAAGTTCCTCCTGAAAAGAGACAATGTCAACAACTATCCCCGGCTTGGAAAGGCCTTGATGGAGGCCAAGAATTTTACGGTGGTCAATTCCGGGGATTACATCAATGCAAGAAAATTCACCATGCTCGGCGACCCTGCGATGAAACTGGCCATGCCGGAGTATAGTGTAAGGTCTACAACCATCAATGGAAGGCCCATTGCGATGGGGGCTGATACGCTTCGATCCCTCAATCGCTATACCATTGAAGGGGAAGTATTGACTCCTGCCGGAACATTGGCCGCTGACTTCAACGGGGATGTGTATCCTGAAATTTTTGACAAGCCTAGCGTTCTCAAAACCTTGGGGAACGATCCCCAAAGCAGGGTTGTCAGCTTCAATTCCCTGCAAAATCTTCTGCACAAAGGAAAGGTCAAGGCAACAAATGGAAAATTCAGTTTCAGTTTTATTGTTCCCAAAGACATCAACTTTCAGTTTGGGCAAGCCCGGATCAGTTACTATGCTGAAAATGGAATAGTTGATGCGCAGGGAGTAGATGAAAACCTTGTTGTAGGAGGGTTGGGCAATATGGCTCCCAACGACAATGCAGGTCCTGCTATCATGGGGTACCTGAACAATGTTCAATTTATCAACGGCGGTATCGTCAACGAAACACCGCTTCTGCTCGTTCATTTAGGAGACCCATCAGGCATCAATCTATCCGGCAATGGCATTGGCCATGAGATTACTGCGGTAATTGATGGAAACTACCGGGAAACCATTGTGCTCAATGATTATTTTACAGCAGCTTCATCAACTGCCTTGAACGGGACCATCCAGTTCAGGCTTCCTCAACTTTCAGAAGGGAATCACAAAATTCTCCTGAAAGCCTGGGATGTGTTCAACAATTCCAGCGAATACACCATCCTCTGCAAGGTTATCAAGCAAGATACGATCAAGGTTACACGACTTTACAACTATCCCAATCCGGTCTACAATTCAACCATGTTTTCATTCAGTCTTGACGGGCCTTATGCAGGAACCAGGGCTGATCTAAAAATCTTAACAGTTGAAGGTCAAGCAGTAAGAACATTAACCAAGGCAATAAATGAAGCAGCATTGCGTTCTATCGAGATTGAATGGAATGGAAGGGATGAGCAAGGCAACAGTTTGGGCAAGGGAGTATACCTCTATCAATTGACCGTCATGAGCAAGACCGGAAAGATAACACGGAAGGTGCAAAAGCTCATTATCCTTTAAACCAAAATTCCTTAATTTAGCTAAATATGAAAAATCTTGTCAGGAATCTATTCGGAGCTGTTGTTTTGTTGTTTTCTGCAACAAATGCATTTTCTCAAACCAGCAGCATCAATGTGGTCACCTCTGCAGTCCCTTTTCTCAGGATCTCTCCTGATGCAAGGGCTGGTGGAATGGGTGATCTTGGGGTAGCCACTTCACCAGATGCCAACTCACAATTTTACAATGTTGCAAAATATGCTTTTGCCAAAAGCCGTTCAGGCTTGGCCATGACCTATACTCCCTGGTTGAAAGACCTCGGGCTAAATGATGTTTACCTTGCTTCACTTGCTGGTTATTATCAATTGAGCGAATCTGAGGCCATCTCTGGATCCCTTCGATATTTCAGCTTGGGCAATATACAGTTCACTGACAACCTGGGCAATGACCTGAATTCATTTCGTCCAAGGGAATTTGCGCTGGATGCTGGTTACTCAAGGATGCTGGGTGAAAACCTCAGCCTTGGTGTAGCCCTTCGCTACATCAATTCAAACCTCGCAGGCGGACAGGCGGTAAACGGTGTTTCCTACAAAGCAGGCAATGCAGTTGCAGGTGATATTGGACTCTATTATACTACGCAAGCGGATGATGGCAGCGGCATCAACCTGGGTGCAGCCTTCACCAACCTGGGATCCAAGATCAGTTATACCAGCGATGCAACACAGAAAGACTTCATCCCCGCCAACATGGCCATTGGTGGTGTATACAACTATGTAAGCAACGAAGTCAACCGCCTTTCTTTTGGTGTTGACATCCACAAATTGATGGTGCCTACGCCTCCTGGACTGGGTGATTCTTCAGGCCTGGCCAATTACAGGACAAAAGGGGTAGTGGGAAGTTGGTTCAGTTCTTTTGGTGATGCACCCGGTGGTGGCGCTGAAGAACTGAAAGAATTCTCCTTGTCACTTGGAGGTGAATTTTCTTACAATGAACAATTTGCTGTAAGGGCAGGATATTTTTATGAAGACAAAACAAAAGGTAACCGTCAATACTTTTCTTTGGGTGCGGGCTTCACCTCATCATCATTTGGTATAAACCTTTCTTACCTGATTCCTTCCGGATCGGGTGTAAACAGAAACCCACTCTCCAATACAATACGTTTCAGCTTGCTGATGGACCTTTCTCCATCTGAAAGAAACTGATTGATTGCTCAATATTTGATTGAAAACGGCCTCAGGGCCGTTTTCTTTTTTCATACATTTATAAAAAATTCAACATGTCTTTCAGGATTGGCTTTGGCATAGATTTTCACCAGCTGGTAGAGGAAAGGGATCTTTGGATAGGGGGTGTGAAAATACCCCATCACAAGGGCGCCAAAGGGCATAGTGATGCGGATGTACTGCTGCATGCCATTTGCGATGCCATGCTTGGGGCGCTCTCGCTAGGAGACATCGGAGTCCATTTCCCGGATACTGATGCTGCTTATAAAAATATCGACAGCAAAATTCTCTTGCAACGCAGCCATGAGTTGATTGCTAACAAGGGCTACAAAGTAGTGAACGTGGACAGCTCTCTCTGTTTGGAAGCTCCAAAAATCAAACCTTATGTTAATTCAATGCAGGAAACCATTGCCTCAATTCTGCAGGTCGATGTCTCAGATGTCTCTGTAAAAGCCACTACAACTGAGAAAATGGGCTTCGTGGGCCGTGAAGAAGGATTGGTAGCTTATGCAACCGTGCTTCTTCAAAAGCAAGGATAGTTGTACCTTTGCAAAAATCATTTCGTTGAAGGTTAAAGTCATCAACAAATCATCCCATCCACTTCCATCCTATGCCACATCGGGTTCATCCGGTATGGACTTGAGGGCCAATCTCACCACTCCTGTTTCGCTCGCAAGCATGGAAAGGAAATTGATTCCTACAGGTATTTTTTTGGAAATTCCTTCGGGCTTTGAAGCCCAGATCAGGCCAAGAAGCGGTCTGGCCCTTAAACAGGGTCTCACCTGTTTGAATACTCCCGGCACCATTGATGCAGATTATCGTGGAGAAATAAAAGTCATCCTGATCAATCTTTCACGAGAAACACAACAAATAGAAAATGGTGACAGGATTGCTCAAATGGTTTTTCAGCAAGTAGAAATGGCTGAGCTGATGGAAGTTTCATCCATTGAAGCAACAACAAGAAATGAAGGCGGATTCGGACATACCGGTAAACAATAAAACTTGACCATGAGAATTGGATTGATTTTAATGGTGCTCATGATGGCTTTTGCCTCTTGCAGGTCTACTAAGCAAATCACAACAGTGATTGCTAAAAAAGACAGTGCTGTTGTGGTGGTCAATCCTGCTGAATCAGATTCTGCCAAAAGCGTACGGGCAACGCTGGACAAAATAAAGGGCAAGAAAATCACCTTCACCACATTTTCCTCAAAAGTAAAAGTGGAGTACAGTGACGATAAAAACAGGCGCTTTGATTTCAATGCATTTGTTCGCATGAAAAAGGACAGTGCCATTTGGATATCCATCATCGCCGCATTGAACATCGAAGCTTTTCGCGTCATGATCACGCCTGATAGTGTTGTGATCATGGACAAGATCAACCGTACCATCCAGCGAAAACCGCTTTTTTATCTCCAGGAAATCACCAAGGTTCCTTTTGACTACAATACCCTGGAAGACCTCATCGTGGGCAATCCGGTATACCTCGACAAAACAATTATTGCTTATGCTGATCAGGGAGAAAAATTGTCTATGTCAACCATCGGCCAGGCATTCAAACATTATCTCACCGTGAGCAAAACAGATCTAAATCTCCTGTTCAGCAAATTGGATGATGTTGATGTAACCCGTAGCAGGACTGCAAACCTGGCATATGGCGAATACATTGCTGCAGGTCCCTGGATGTTTGCGGGCATGAGGGATATTTCACTTTCAGAAAAGACAAAGCTCGATATCAAGCTTGACTTCAAACAAGTGGAGTTTGAAAAGCCCATGGGATTTCCTTTCAGCATTCCCAAAAATTTCAAGGTCATCAATTAACATATTATAAAAGAATAATTACCAAGATTTGCGGATGAGAAAAATTTCCAACATGGCTAAAGGATTGTTTACAACAGGGTTCATCTTGCTGCTTTTTGTCGCATTGGATGGCCTGGCACAATCAAGGGAAGATCTTGAAAAGAAGAGAAGGGAGATTCAACAAGAGATTGCATCCTTGCAAGAGGCGCAATCAACGATTTCAAAAGACAAGAAGGCCAGTGTTTCACAGCTCAAACTCATTGAACGGAAATTAAAAAGCAGGTATGCCGTCATCAACAACCTCAATGATGAAATGGACCTGATTGACAATACCATTTTTAGCAACAACAGGGAAATTTACCGGTTGCAAAAGCAGTTGGATACCCTGAAGCAGCAGTATGCCAAAACAATTGAATACTCCTACAAGAACAGGAGCAGTTACGATATGCTCAATTTCATTTTTACTGCGACCAGTTTCAATGATGCGGTAAAAAGAGCAACCTACCTGAAGAGTTACCGAAAATACAGGGATGAACAAGTGGGTAACATCAACAGAACCCAAAAAGAGCTGGCCCAGAGGATAGAAATGTTGACTGCCAACAAGCAGGAAAAAGGAAAAGTACTGGAAGAGCAGAACAAGCAAAAGATCATTCTTGAGGGAGAGCAGAAAGAGAAAAATCAGTTTGTTTCCAAGCTCAAAGCAAGAGAAAAAGAGATTGAAAAGGAAGTGGCAGCAAAAAAGAAAGTGGAAAGAAGTCTTCAGAATTCCATTGCCGCCATCATCAAAAGGGAAATTGAAGCAGCAAGGCGCAAGGCGGAAGAAGAAGCCAGAAAGCTTGCTTCAAGTACTGCAGTTAAACCCGCGGAAAAGGCTCCAGTAGCTGGTCCATCCACTACCACAACAGTAAGAAAAGCCAATGTCCTTGAAAATACGCCAGAGGTTACCAAGGTTTCTGTGGGATTCGAGAACAACAGGGGAAATCTTCCCTGGCCTGTAGACAAGGGTACCATTACGTCAAGTTTCGGTAGGCAGCGTATCGAGGGAACCAAGATTGATGAAGACAACAGTGGAATCACGATTCAGACCTTGTCAGGCGCGCCAGTAAAGGCAGTGTTTGAGGGCGTTGTTACAACAGTTTATGACGTGGCCGGAAGCCAAACAGTAACCATCAAACACGGAAAATATTTTACCACCTACTTTAATCTGTCCACTGTTAGTGTTGCAAAAGGTGCCAAGGTAAGCATGGGCCAGGCAATTGGAAAAGCGGCAGAGAATTTTGACGGGGATGGTGAAATCCTCTTCATGCTCAACGAAGAAATGCGGTTCGTGAATCCTGAAATTTGGTTGAAAAACAAATAGTATTAAAAGGACTTACCCTTTTAACACCTTGCTGTAGAGTGCCTCGTATTGTGGCACGATATTTTCAATGTCGAAGATTTCTGCCTGCTTCCTTGCAGCATGACTGAACTGATCAAGCATGAGCTGGTTCGAAAGCAACAAGATCGAATCCCTGCTCATGCTTTCAACATCACCAATTTCACTGAGAAATCCATTGACCCCGTGGGTAATCACTTCAGGAATTCCTCCAGCCCTTGAGGCTACTACTGGTGATCCTGCAGCCATGGCCTCTAATGCAGAAAGTCCGAAGCTCTCATATTCCGAGGGCAACAAAAACAAGTCAGCAATGGCATAGATGTCTTCCATGTCCTGTTGTTTGCCTACAAAACGGGTGTCATCAAAAATGCCCAACTCTCTGCAGAGCTCTTCTGCCATGGGGCGTTCAGGGCCATCTCCTACCAGCAGCAACTTTGAGGGAATTGCTTTGTGTATTTTATTGAAGGTATAAATGACATCCGCAATGCGCTTGACTTTCCTGAAATTGGAGGCGTGTAAAATGATTCTCTCGCCATTGGGTGCAATCACTTTTTTAAACGCATCAATTGGTCTTTTTGAAAACCTTTTGATGTCAACAAAATTGTGGATCACACTGATCTCTTTCTGGATATCAAAATTGGTATGGGTCTCGGCCCGGAGATTGTCTGAAACGGCAGTAATGGCATCACTCTTGTTGATAGAAAACGCTACAACTGGGGCATAGGTCTTGTCCTTGCCAACCAGGGTGATATCCGTGCCATGAAGGGTAGTAATGAAAGGAACATGGATGCCTTGTTCCGCAAGAATCTGTTTGGCCATGAAGGCAGCAGAAGCATGTGGAATGGCATAGTGTACATGCAGGAGGTCAATGTTGTTGTTCTTCACAACATCTACAAGGGTGCTGGCAAGAGCTGTTTCGTAGGGAGGAAAGTCAAACAGTGGATATGCTGGTACCCGAACTTCATGGAAAAAGATGTTGGCACTGAATCCCGTAAGCCTTACTGGCTGCTGGTAGGTAATAAAGTGTACAATATGTCCTTTATCGGCCAATGCTTTACCCAACTCTGTTGCCAGTACGCCACTTCCGCCAAATGTTGGGTAACAAACAATGCCAATGTTCATGATCAGGTTTTAGATTAAACGAAAGTACCACATATAAAGTTCAATAGACGGGCCTTCCCAACGAAATAATGGAAAAATTGACTAGGTTTGGACTCATAAAAATTTACCCCTCATGAGAAGAGTTGTATGCATGTTCATGGTGCTTTTAATGAGTTTCGTCAGTGTTTCTGCCCAGCAAAACCAAGATTCTCTGATGATCAAAAAGATTTCTGATGAAGTATTCATGAATGGAAAAGCATATGAAAACCTCAGGTTCCTTTGCAAAAAGGTTGGCCCCCGTCTTTCAGGTTCTGCTGGTGCAGCACTTGCCGTTGAGCAGACTGCCAGGATGCTGCGCGAAGCAGGTGCTGATACGGTCTACCTTCAGCCCTGCATGGTGCCAAGGTGGGAAAGGGGAGCAAAAGAAATTGGAAGGGCAAGCCTGACCAATGGTCAAACCATGCCACTCAATATCGTAGCCCTTGGAAATGCAGTGGGTACACCTGTGGCCGGTATCTCTGCCCAGGTGATAGAAGTCAAGAGTTTCAAGGAACTGGAGGATTTGGGTGCAGAGAAGGTAAAGGGTAAAATTGTTTTCTACAATTACCGGATGAATCCCACCTTCATCAGCACATTTGCTGCTTATGGAGATGCAGGCGTGTACAGGTCTTCCGGACCTTCACGTGCTGCTGCATTGGGCGCTGTTGGTGTGATTGTTCGCACCTTGTCTCCTGTTTTGGACGACAATCCGCATACTGGTGCTACAAGGTACGAAGAAGGAAAGCCAACGATTCCTGCCGTAGCGATCAGCACGAATGGAGCAGTAGCACTTAGCAAAGCCATTGCTGAGGGAAAAGTTGGATCGGTTTATTTGAAGACCAACTGCAAGATGCTGGAGGATGTATTGTCTTACAATGTGATTGGTGAGATCAGGGGTGCTGAATTTCCTGCTGAAGTGATCACAGTTGGCGGGCACCTTGACAGCTGGGACCTTGCCGAAGGCGCCCATGATGATGGCACAGGATGCATGCAAAGCATTGAGATCATCCGCGCCATGAAAGCCCTTGGTATTCGTCCCAAGCGAACCATCCGTGCCGTCATGTTCATGAATGAGGAAAATGGATTGAGGGGAGGTACAAAATATGGAGAGGTGGCCAAAACAGAAAACAAGAAATTCATCATGGCGATGGAAAGTGATGCAGGTGGCTTCACCCCAAGAGGATTTAGCTTTTCTGCAGATGCCAGGCAAAAAGAAAGAATCATGTCCTGGAAACCGTTGTTTCATCCATACGGTGCCTTGGAATTCAATGAAGGCGGCGGTGGGGCAGACATTGGTCCACTTCGTCCTTTGGGTACAGCCCTGATTGGATTGAATCCTGACTCACAGCGTTACATGGATCTGCACCACGCTAAAACAGATGTTTTTGAAGCGGTCAGTGAAAGGGAATTGAACTTGGGAACTGTTGTGATGGCGGCCATGGTCTACCTGGTCAGCCAATATGGGCTGTAAGAGGCTAGCTGCCAATGATAAAGATGGCAGGTTCCTTTGGAAGGCTGATGCTGTTTTTTTTCCACTCGGAAATCTTTTTGGTCATCACCCACTCATCTTCAGATGTGAGGTGATAGGCAATGCAGAGCTTGGTATTGTCTTGAAGCACTTGCAGCAGCGACTGAAGCATTTGGTTGTTGCGGTAGGGGGTTTCTATAAACAACTGTGTGCAATTTTCATTGACCGCTTTTTTCTCCAGTGTTTTGATCATTTTTTCACGTTCTCCTGATTGGATGGGCAGGTATCCATTGAAGGTAAAATGCTGACCATTCATGCCACTGGCCATCAATGCCAGCAGGATTGAGCTTGGTCCGCTGAAAGGTTTCACCTGGGCTTTCATTTCATGTGCAACGGCCACCAGTTTTTGCCCAGGGTCTGCAATGCCAGGGCAACCCGATTCGCTGACAATCCCAATGGTTTTGTTTTCTTTCAAGTGGGCCTTGAATGCCTCAATTTTTTCTTCCTCTGCCTGTCCTGTTTCATGCCATGTCCTGGCATCAATATCAAAAGATTTGTCAATTTTTTTAAAGGCCCTTCTGGCAGTCCTTGTATTTTCTGCGAAGAATACCTGGCATGCATTGATGGCGGTTGCAATTGAGGCTGGGAGCGCATCATAGCCGTCTTCTGCCAGAGCAATGGGAATCAGTATTACTTTTCCATTCATGGTATTCGCCTCAGGTAAAAGATTGTTTTTCTTTGATTTCGTGCATGCTGATGGTAGCTGCAATCACGGCATAAGCAGGAGCAAAAATCCATCCCACAATGATAACACTGTGCATCATGTAGAAAATCATGCCATTGCCTATGGCCAACCCCTTGTGTCTTCCAATAAAATCGATGCTTTTTGCAGCGCTGAGTTTGTTTCTTTCACAGGAATAATCCAGCATGGAGAATCCGTAATAATAGCATTCAATGAGGATGGCCAGGATTGGCGTGGCCCAGCCGATGAAAGGAAGCAGCGAAAGGAAAATGATGGAAATGATGTAAACAGTTTGCCAGAGTGTATTCCTGACGGCCATCTTTATTCCCCTGACGACATCGGAAAGGTATTGGCTCAGTCTGAATTCAAAGGATTTACCCTCAATGATGGATGCTGTTTTTTCACTGAGAAAAGAAAAAACCGGAGAACCCAGAATCAACCAGATGTATTTGAAAAGCGAAAAGTACAAGAGCATCAGGATCAACCAAAGCATGATGCCCCCTACGGTAAACAGGAATCCGATCCAGCTGTCTTGCAGGCGGGTCAGCCATACCTGCAATCCGGTTTCTTTTGTCAACCATTCAATGGCTGCATTGGCAGATTTGGAAAAGAAATACATGCTGATGCCAAACAGGATGGCATAGCAAATCCCTGGAATGATGATCCATTTCCACAGCTTATGTGTTTTGATAAACGCATGAGCCCTGAAATAGGACTGGATCGATATGACGATTTCTTTTAACATTTGTTGAGGTATGGCAAAATACACATTAAAAATCAAATGGATCTGTTTCGACTTGACCAATGCTGTGCCAGGCATTTCAGGAATAAACTATCTTCATGCAAACACTGCAAGCGATGAATAGAATGGTCTTTCCATCAAAGTCTTTGCTGGCGCTGCTAAGCGGTCCGGCTTTGTTTTTGTTGATCCTTTTTGTGAACCCTTTCTCTCTGGAACCCATTGCCAACAGGGTATTGGCAAGTGCTGTCCTGATGATTGCGTGGTGGATAACAGAGGCCATTCCCATGCCGGCAGTAGCCATTATTCCTTTGGTGCTTTTTCCTTTGTTGGGTATTTCTAAAATAAGTGAAACAGCGGCCCCCTATGCCAATGAGGTAATCTTTCTCTTCATGGGTGGATTCATGATTGGGTTGGGCATTGAAAAATGGAACCTGCACAAACGCATTGCCTTGTCCATTGTACAGTTCACAGGAACAGGAGGAAACAGGATCATTCTGGGTTTTATCTTGGCCACAGGGTTCATCAGCATGTGGCTCAGCAATACGGCTACCACCATGATGATGTATCCAATTGCAGCATCAGTCATTGCGGTGGTACAATCAAAAAATGACCATAACCCCAACCAGCGCAATTTTGCACTCTGCATCATGCTGGCCATTGCCTATGCATCGAATTTTGGTGGAATTGCTACTATCATTGGAACGCCACCCAATGTTGCTTATTCCTCTTTTATGAGCAAGAAATTTGGCTATGATATTTCCTTTTTTAGCTGGATGTTCGTTAACACACCTGTGGCCATTCTGCTTTTGTTTTCCCTTTATTTGGTGCTGGTGAAAATGTTTCCCAACAGGATCAATGCAGACGTGGAAATGCATGCACTGATCAAAAATGACTTGAGAGACTTAGGCCCAATGAGCATTCCAGAGAAAAGGGTGATGGGCATTTTTCTGCTGACTGCAACACTTTGGATCACCCGCGACCTGATCAACCAATGGGGCATTGTCAAACTGGATGACAACATGATTGCAGTATTTGGCGCATTGCTGATGTTCATTGTGCCTTCTGGAAATTCTAAAGAATCTGCTGACAAAATTTTGGTATGGTCTGATACCTCAAAAATGGCATGGGGGATTCTCTTGCTTTTTGGTGGAGGCATCACCCTGGCAACGGCTTTGGAAAAGGCTGGATTGATTGGGATGTTGGGGAAATGGCTGGCAGGTTTTTCTGGAAGCGCACTGATCTTCCTGATTCTGGCTGTTGCGTTTCTTTCTATTTTCATCAGTGAGTTCATGAGCAATGTTGCCCAGGTGATTGTATTTGCTCCGGTTGTTACGGGCATTGCTGAAGCAGTAGGTGTCAATCCTTTCATGTTGGGCATCCCCATGACCCTCGCTGCAAGTTGTGCATTGATGATGCCCATGGGCACTCCTCCCAATGCCATTGTTTTTTCGAGCGGTCACATCAAATTAAAGGAAATGATCAGGGCGGGTTTTGTCATGAACCTGATCAGCATCCTGTTGATTGTGTTGGCCAGCTATTTCCTGGTTCCATTGGTGATGAACATCCTGAAATGATTGCCTAGAATTTGGGGCAGTTGATTTTTCTTTTCAGCGGATCGCTGAATGGATTGATGTAGATGATCGAAAGCTCTGTTCCTCCTCTGGAAAAAGAGGCAGGCCTGAGTGTGGAAGTATTGATGTCGTAGGAAACACCCATCCTGAAGCGGTTTACTTCAAGACCCAGGTAAGGAATCAATGCATCGCCCAACCTGTACCATGCGCCAGCGTAGAGTTCTAAGGGGTTTTCTGGGCTGCCTCCCATGGTATAGGAAAATGCTCCTCCTGCAATGGTCTCTTTTGCTGCTCCCTGTACCTGGTGCATGATGCTGGCATGAAAAAAGCCGTACTGTCCTAATGGGAAATATGTACCACCATGCAAGGTTGTTCTTGTATTGAGCAAATAACTTCCTCCGTTGAATGACTCTGAAGGCCTGTTGACATGGTAGACTGAACCGCCGATGTAAAAACTGTTGTCTCCATTGGTGCTCAGCGAATACATGAAGCCTGTATTGATATCAAGATAGTTGATGGAAAAAGGACTGTTGGCAAATGCCTCGGTGGTCATGCCGGTAAAGCCAAGCGCAGTCAGTTCATCTTCAAAATCTGCTCTTCTTACATCCAGCCTTTTGCTGGCATAAGTACCCTGAAAACCGATGGCCACTTGGTGCATCCCGTCCTCATCAAGTGTTTTGGTATAGGCAGTGCTCAGGGTATAAAATGAATTGTTGAGGATCTTGTTTCCACTTTGGTCGTTCACAGCCATTAGTCCAAAGCCCCAAGTATCATTGTCTGGCAGGTTCTTGTCCAAGATGCTGAAATCAATCGCTGCAGTTGACGTGGTGAAGGCATTGTTGACCGATGGCCATTGTTTCTTGTAGTTGCCTGAAAAACGATAGCTGCCATTGAACTTTCCGGTATAGGCAGGATTCAATGTCAAGGGCGAAACGAAAAATTGTGAAAAATGAGGGTCTTGCGCACGCACTGATGATGCCATCATCAGAATGGCAAAGCAGAAAAAGGTACGGAATGCGTGTTTGTTCATTAGATGAAACAGGTTAGGATTGGGATTTTTCTCCGAAGGCAAGATCTCCTGCGTCACCGAGCCCCGGTACGATATAACCCTTTGAAGTCAGTTCTTCATCTATCGATCCACACCAAATTTTCACTTCAGGTTCATGCCTTCTCAGGAATTCAATTCCTTCCGTACAGGCAATGACTGCGGCAACATGTATTGCTGAAGGTTTTCCTTCTTTTTTAAGCAAATCAATGGTTTTCACAAGTGATGCACCGGTGGCAAGCATTGGATCGCAGAGGATCATCACCCGATTGTCAATCACTGGGCAGGCCAAGTATTCCAGGCTGATCTCAAAACTGCCATCTGGATGGTGCTTTCTGTAGGCTGCTATAAAAGCGTTGTCTGCCTTGTCAAAATAATTCAGCATTCCCTGGTGCAGGGGCAAGCCGGCCCTGAGGATGGTGCCCAGCACAGGTTGTGATGTCAACAACTTGTCTTTGGAAATGCCCAAAGGGGTAGTGATATCTTGTTCTTTCCAGGGAAGGGTCTTGCTGATTTCGTATGCGATGATTTCGCCAATGCGCTCAATGTTCCTGCGGAACCGCATCCTGTCACCCTGAACTGAGGTATCCCTTAACTCGCTGATCCAGTTGCTGACAAGCGAATGGTGTTCACTTAAGTTTTTGACCATACAATACTTTAATTTCGGGGTATCTTACAAAATTAAACATAATCTATGTTATATCGCGTGATTGGGGTCATGAGTGGTAGTTCCTTGGATGGATTGGACCTTGCATTTGTTGAAATAGAAGAGTTGGGTGGAAAATGGCAATACAGCTTGTTGCAGGCGGATTGCTATGCTTATCCAACTGAGTGGCAATCCAAGTTAAGCCAAGCCCCTAAAATGGCTGCAGTGGATTTTGTTAAATTGGATGCCGAGTATGGAAGATTCATCGGCGACCAGGTCAACAGGTTTATTCAATCCAACCAATTGGACTACAAGGTTGGACTCATCGCATCCCATGGCCATACCGTATTCCATGCCCCTGGCTCACATTCTATTCAAATCGGAGATGGGGCTACAATAGCGGCCAAAACAGCTCTGCCGGTAGTTTCGGATCTGCGTTCTCTGGATGTGGCATTGGGCGGACAAGGGGCACCGATTGTTCCCATGGGCGAGAAGCTTTTGTTTTCTTCACACCGTTATTTCTTGAACATTGGAGGGATCGCCAATATATCCTTCAATGGAGATGCTTTCTATGATGCATTTGACGTTTGCCCCGCCAACCGGGTGTTGAACATGCTCGCCAATGCAGTAGGAAAGGAATTTGACGAGAATGGCCAGCTGGCTGCTGCCGGTCGCATCAACGAGGCATTGTTGGATCAATTGAATGCAAAGGAATTTTACCAGCAAGACTATCCAAAATCACTGGCAAATGAATTTGGAACAGATGAGATCCTTCCATTGGTCAATTCATTCGGCTTGGATCCATCAGATGCACTTGCCACCTGTGTCGAACATGTTGCGATACAAGTTGCTGCTGCAGTTGAGCGAATCAGCCAAAAGAGGATGGTTGATCCTACAAGGGAGAAACTATTGGTAACAGGCGGGGGAGCCCTGAATGGCTATCTTGTTTCCCGTCTTGAGAAGCACCTGTCTCCATTTGCTATGGAAGTGGACGTCCCTGATCATGCCACTGTCCAATACAAGGAGGCCCTGATCATGGCTCTGTTGGGTGTGCTGCGGTGGAGAGAAGAGGAAACGGTCATCCAGACGGTAACGGGTGCTTCAAGAGCAAGTGTTGGTGGGGCACTTTGGCTGGGAGGAGATTAACTACCTGGTGGTTCTTCTCGCGCTTACCTAAACAAACAAAAGCATGATGCCTGCTGCAACCATGAGCAGGAATGCTGCGATACCAAAAATGTTTGACCAGGTTTTGTTGGTATAATCTCCCATGATTTTCTTGTTGTTGCTCACCAGTAAGATGACGAAGATCAACAAGGGCGCAGTCAAGCCATAAATAATTGCAGTAATTACCAATGCCCTTACAGGAGAAATCCCTGTGAAGTTGATGCAAATGGCAACAAGGATTGAAATCACCATGACAAAATAAAATCCTTTGGCTTCATGGAATTTCTTGTTCAGTCCTTCATTCCAATTCATTGTTTCACTCACCATATAAGACAATGATCCAGCCAGCACTGGAATGGCCAATAATCCAGTCCCAATCACGCCAATTGCAAAAAGCAGATAAGCCATGTCGCCGGCAAGGGGCTTGAGCGCTAGTGCTGCCTGGTCTACAGTTTCAATTTCCGCAAATTGTGTTTCATGCAACACATTACCTGTTGAGAGGATGATGAAAAAGAAGACCAGGTTGGAAAAAAATATGCCAGACTTGATGTCTTTTTGCATTCCATGGATGATTCTTTTGTCCACCACCAGTTTTCTTTCTTCCACCTCTTCCACCTCCATGGATGTTTGCCAGAAAAAAAGATAGGGAGAGATGGTGGTTCCCAATATCCCAATGATGATCAGCAAGTACTCCTTGCTCCAAATCAGCTCGGGAACAAGGGCTGCCCGTAAAATTGCCTTCCAGTCTTGTGTGGTGAGAAATGGAACAATGATATAACAGAGCAAGGAAAGGCAGAGCCATTTCAGGTAAAGTGAAATCTTGGAATAGGGCATCACAACAATTGCGTAGGAGAGAATTGCGCCAAAGCCAATGCTGAAAAATGGTGCGGGAACTGCAGGGAACAGCATGTTGGAGACTGCCCCCATTCCTGCAAGGTCTGCACTGATGTTTAAAATGATGGCGGTGAAACTTACGCCAACAATCAGCAATACAAGCCATTTGGGATAGAACAGTTTGATGGTGCCTATCAAGCCTTTGTTCGTAACCAGTCCAATCCTTGCACACATTTCCTGCAAGGCGGCCATCAAAGGAAAAGTAAATACTGCTGTCCACAATGCTGCCAGTCCGAACATGGCACCAGCCTGTGAATAAGTGGCAATGCCGGAAGGGTCATCATCACTGGCTCCGGTCACCAGTCCTGGTCCAAATCCGCGTTTGATTTTTTTCAGGATGATGGACTTGATCTTGTTGATTTCCATGTTAAACGATGATAAGACAACACTGGATGATTCATGCCAGAATTATTGGCAATCTTTTCAAAACCTTTCGAAAAGTAAAAAGCCAAGCGTTTTGCCTGGCTTTCAATCTTATTTATATCCCCATTTTTTCATGATCTTGATGTCTTCATCTGCACATTCAATAGGGGTTTTACCTTGATAGGATTCCTGTTCAATGATAAAATGTTTTGTTCCTGATGCCCTTCCAAGATCAATGATGGATTTGATGGGAACAACGCCTTTGCCCAATATTGTTGACTCAAAAGGCTCATGTCCTTCTGTGGCCTTGATCTCATCTTTTACGTGCATAGATTCAAACCTGCCTGGATATTTTTGCATGACCTCCAATGCCTTGGCCCCGCCGTTGAGCATGTTGCCGATATCCAGCTGTTGCATCACCAGATTGGGATCAGTCTCAGAAAGGATGATATCGAAAAGCACCTTGCCCTCTACTTTTTCACTGAACTCAAAATCGTGGTTGTGGTAACCGAATTTCATGCCAAACTTTTTGCAGAGTTCGCCAGAACGGTTGAAGATTTCCATGAATGATTTCAATTCACTCATTGATTTTCTTTTGCTTTCTTCCAGCCATGGGCTGATCACAAATGACTGACCCATGGTAGCAGCATCCTCTACTGTGTACTTCCATTCATTGGTGAAGTCTTTTTTTGTGGCATCCCAATGCTTGGCGTCCAAAACAGTATGCCCGCTCGGCATGCTCATTCCAAAGCCATTCAATATTTTCTTGAACTCGGAAACACTCCAACCATAGAATTTCCTGTTGGCATAATTGGCATGCTCAACATGCCTGTATCCCATGTCAGCAAGTTGTTTCAGGGTGCCCAATGGGTCTGCTTTCATGTCCGCTCTAACGGAGTAGAGTTGAATGCCGGTGAGCTCACCTTTTTTGGCCGTTGCAAAAAGATTGTTTTGGAACAATGAAAGGCCTGCTGCAGCCATTGCACCATTGCGAATGAAACTTCTTCTGGATTTGTTCATGGTTCGTTGTTTGGGTTGACGATGCTGTTAAATTACAAAATCTTTTTTATTGGCTTGAAGGATACCAACAATTAAAGGAATGGCGCAGTCCTGCTCTGCTTGCATTTTTTAAGACCTGCAGGCGGCCCAGCATAGACAAGTGTTCCTCCCTCATCTCCAGCTTCAGGTCCCAGCTCAATGGCCCAATCTGCAGATTTGATCACATCGGTATTGTGTTCAATCACGATGATGGTATGACCCTGGTCCACCAGGGCATTGAAGGAGGTCAATAGTTTTTTGATGTCGTGGAAATGCAGACCAGTAGTAGGCTCATCAAAAATGAACATGATTTTGTCTTGATGGCCCTTTCCTCTGCCAAGAAAGCTTGCAAGTTTCACACGCTGGGCTTCACCGCCAGAAAGGGTTCCGCTGGATTGACCCAGTTTGACATAACCGAGCCCCACATCGCTCAGGGGTTTCAATTTTCCAGCAATGTCTTTTTCGTCCTTGAAAAATTCGATGGCTTCCTCAACACTCAGCTCAAGGACCTCGTAGATGTTTTTTCCCTTGTACTGCACTTCCAATACTTCTTCCTTGAATTTTTTTCCTCCACAACTTTCGCAGGTCAGGTGAACATCCGCCAGGAACTGCATTTCAACGGTTTGCTCGCCCTCTCCTTTGCAGGTGTCGCAGCGACCTCCGTCCACATTGAAGGAAAAATGCTTGGGGAGGTATCCCCTGATTTTGCTCAGCGGCTGTGAAGAATAGAGGTCACGCACGCCATCCCAAGCCTTGATATAGGTCACCGGGTTGCTGCGCGATGATTTGCCAATAGGGTTCTGGTCGATCATTTCCACCTGTTTGATCAGGTCGGGGTTGCCAGAAATTTGTTTGTGCGCGCCTGGGCGGTCTGATACGCCACTGATTCTTTTCTCCATTGCAGGAAACAGAATCCTTTTTACCAAAGTTGTTTTTCCGCTGCCGCTCACGCCGCTTACAACAGTGAATATTCCTAACGGGAAATCCACGTCTACATGCTTCAGGTTGTTTTCATGGGCATTTTCAACGCGGATATAATTTTTCCAGGGACGAATCTTTTCAGGTACCTCAATTGACATATCTCCCCTCAGGTAGGCGGCAGTTAGGCTTTTTTCAGACTGGATCAATTGCTTGTAATTGCCTTCTGCCACCACTTCTCCTCCCTGATGGCTGGCCAGGGGGCCCATGTCAATGATATGATCAGCTTCCCGCATCATCAACTCATCATGCTCTACCACCACAACCGTATTGCCCAAATCGCGGAGGTTTTTCAATACCTTGATCAAGCGCTCTGTATCCCTGCTGTGCAAACCTATAGACGGTTCATCCAGGATATAAAGCGAGTTGGTGAGGTTGCTGCCCAGACAGCGTGTCAATTGAATCCGCTGGCTTTCTCCACCACTAAGGCTGTTGGCCAACCTGTCCAGGGAAAGATACCCAAGTCCAACATCCAGCATTGTATCCAAGCGCTGGTTGATTTCAATCAGGATTCTTTTGGCAATGGATTCCTGGTAAGCGGAAAGTTTTAGGTCCTTGAACCAATTGGCCAGGTCTCTCACCGGCATCCTGCAGAGCTCACCGATATGCCTGTTGTTGATTTTGACATACAAGGCATCTTTTCTAAGTCGGTATCCTTCACAGGAGGTACACATGGTCCTGCCCCGGTATCTTGAAAGCAAGACCCTGAACTGGACCTTGTAGAGATTTTCTTCTACCTCTTTGAAAAACTGGTTGATGCCAAGGGCTGGTTTGCTGCCTTTCCACAAAAGGTCTTTTTCTGCCTGTGTGAGGTCTGCATAGGGCCGGTGTATTGGGAAGTCGAATTGCTTGGATGTTTTGATGAATTGTTCTCTCCACCAGTTCATTTTCTCTCCCTTCCATGGGGCCACAGCGCCGTCAAAAACGCTCAAACGGTGATCAGGAATGACGAGGTCTGGATCGATGCCTAGGATCTGGGAATAGCCTTCGCAAAGCGGACAGGCGCCATAAGGGTTGTTAAAGGAAAAAAGATTGGGAACCGGTTCTTCGAAACGCATGCCATCCAATTCAAAAAGATTGGAAAAGCGATGGGGGTCCTTGTCATTTTTTTTGATGTACAATGCACCTTCGCCTTCATAAAAGGCCAGTGACAAGGAATCCAGGATCCTGTTCTCCTCATCTTCATCAAAATCCTTGGCCACGAAACGGTCAATCAACAAATAGGTTTCGCGGGTTGGCTTCCATTTTTTTTCTTCCAACAGTTCTTCCAGTTGCAGGATCTCTCCAGCACTGTTGTCATAGAGCCTCGAGAATCCTTTCTGCATCAAAATTCCCAATTCCTCAGCTGGTTTTCTCTTGCTGCCCAAGGGGAATGATGAAAGCAAATAAAGCTTGTCTCCAGCTTTGCATTTTTTGATGAAATCCAATACATCCCGCACATCATCTTTTTTGACTTCATTGCCGGAAATGGGGGAATAGGTTTTTCCCACCCTTGCAAAAAGCAGGCGCATGTAATCATAGATTTCAGTCATGCTCCCCACCGTAGAACGGGGTGTTCTGGTGATTACTTTTTGTTCAATGGCAACAGCAGGACAGAGGCCAGCAATATGATCAACATCCGGCTTGTCCATTCGCATCATGAATTGCCTTGCATAGGCGCTCAGGCTCTCTGCATACCTTCTTTGACCCTCTGCAAACAGGGTATCTATGGTCAGGGATGATTTTCCGGAACCTGAAACACCTGTTACGACGATGAGCTTATTCCTAGGTATTTCTACGTATACGTTCCGTAGATTGTGCATGCGTGCTCCTTGAATAAAAATGGAGTCGGAGGGTTGCATCCTTTTTCCTGTTCCCTTCTTTTCCTTTGCTGTTGCGGCTTTTGGCATAATGGATTACAAATATAAAATTAAAGTTGCTTCATTGGGTCGAGTACTTTTCCCCGCTGTTAACAGGGCTTTGACATTTATACGCTTATTCTGCCTACACGTAAATACGTAATTGCTTAAATTAGATCATCCAAAATTTTGATGGCGCTCAGATAATTTTAGCTTTGACATATGATATCGACGAAAAGATAACATCAAACCACATCCAACAAAAAAACCATTCCATGAGATCTTCCATCAACCTTACTGATCAACAACTGATTCAGCTTTTTGTTAACGGCGATTCTATTGCACTGGAAGAGTTGATCAAAAAGCACAAGGACAGGATCTTCACCTCCATTGTTATCCTGGTAAAAGACAGGAGCTTGGCTGAAGACATTTTCCAGGAAGTGTTTATCAAAATCATCGATACCCTTCGTTCTGGCAGCTATACCGATGAGGGAAAATTCCTTCCATGGGCTTTGAGGATTGCACACAACCTTTGTGTTGATCATTTCAGGAAAGTGAAGAGGACTCCAATCGTACACAGCAATGACGAGCATGATATTTTTGAGAAACTCAACTTGTCTGAAGAAGGTGCTGAAGGCGTTATCATGAGGAGCCAAAGCCATGAGCGTGTCCGCCAAATGCTCGACATGCTTCCACAAGACCAGAGGGAAGTGATTGTACTCAGGCATTTTGCCAACCTCAGCTTCAAAGAAATTGCAGACAAGACCAATTGCAGCATCAATACAGCACTCGGAAGAATGCGTTACGGGTTGATCAACCTCAGAAAATTAATGGTTGAGCACCAAGTTGCGCTCTAAAAAATAGTTTTTTCTCATAAGCAGTACGAGGGACCGTTTTCGGGCCCTCTCTTATTTTGAAGCACTGGAGAAAGCATCCAGCCCACATTTCAGCCAGTTGGCATAGGCAGCTGCATCAGGGGTATAGCCTACAGGGGAAGTCAATAATTTTTCATCTGGTGAAATGGCCACGTACCAGGGTTGCGAAGTAGCATTGAAATTTTCGGTCTGGAACTGGCTCCATTTGTTGCCAACTGTCTTGATGTTGACAGCAGCGCCTGTTTTGGTGGTGTATACCATTTGCTGGTCTGCCGGCAACACTTGCTTGTCATCAACATACAGTGAAACCAACACATATTTTTCCATCAATTCCTGTACTTCAGCTTTGGTCCATACGTTTTCTTCCATTTTCCTGCAATTGACACAGGCCCAGCCGGTGAAGTCAATCAACAGGGGTTTGTTTTGTTTTTTTGCAAGGGCCAGCGCCTCATCATAATCTTTGAGGGGCTCGTCACAGTTGATAGGTTCGTTGTAAATGCTGTAGCATACCGGGGGTGGAAATCCGCTGACCAAGCTGATGTTCGCTTGTTTTGTATTGGTTACACCCGGTGCGATGTAAAGGGTGAAGGCCAACACTGCAAATGCAAATAATTTTCTGGGAAGGGAAATTTTTTCTCCTTTGCTGTCGTGGGGAAACCTGATCCATCCCATCAGGTAGGCAAACAGGGAAAGGAAAATGAGGATCCAGATGCCAAAGAAAATCTCCCTTTTGATGATCGACCAATGGGCCACCAGGTCAGCGTTGGAAAGGAATTTCAGGGCCAAAGCCAATTCGATGAAGCCCAGTACCACTTTTACGGTGTTCAACCAGCTGCCGCTCTTGGGCAAGGTATTCAGCCATTGGGGGAAAAGGGCAAACAGTGCGAAGGGCAAGCCCAGCGCCACCCCAAATCCTGCCAGACCAGCCGTCAGCGGCCATGCACCCTGTGTTGCAGTACCCACCAGCAGTGTTCCAAGAATCGGTCCTGTGCAGGAGAAAGATACGATGGCCAAGGTAAGCGCCATGAAAAATACACCAACCAGACCGGAACCTTGTTTTGAATTGGCAGAATTGGCCAGGTTTCCGGGAAGCGTTATTTCATAGTAGCCAAAGAACGAAATGGCAAAAAAGATGAAGATGGCAAAGAAAGCCGTGTTCAGGTAAACATTCGTTGCGATGTCATTGTAGATAGCCGGATTCACATTCCCGATGAGATGGAATGGAATGCTGAAGGACACGTAGATCAGAAAGATGAAAAGACCATATACAATGGCCAATCGTTTACCCTTTTTCTTGTCTCCTCCATGTTTGGTGAAGTAGGATACTGTCAGGGGCACCATCGGGAAAACACAGGGAGTAAGCAAGGCAAAAAGCCCCCCAAGGAATCCCAAAAGGAAAATGGTGAGCAGGCTGTTGTCTTCTTTTGACGAAGGAGTACCGCAGTCCTGGAGGGGTTTATTGGGGTCGAGGCCTGGAATCAGGATCCTGGTTTTGGCCGCTGTACCGCCTTCCAAGGCTATTTCAAATGCTGCTGCCTCGCCCGGAAAAAAAGAGTCATCTTTTCCGTAGGAGTAGTTCAATGTTACCTGAAGATTGGCAGGAACCGCACCAGGAAATTCAATTTCAGCAACAAATTCAGCATTCTTCTTGAATACTTCATAGGATTGTCCCTCAAAAAGGATGCTCTTGACTATTTCACCATTTGTGGAAGCCTTTAATGCCTGGATGGTGATAATAGAGGAGTCGGGCAAAACCAATCCTCCTGAAGCAATGCCATCAAAATTGGCATCTGGCGCATAAATCTCCCAATTGTTTTTGTTTTCAGCAGAGAAAATCAGCTGATACTTGTTTTGGGCGGTCTTCTTTGAAACGGCCTTCCATTCAATGGCTTGTATGGTTTCCTGGGCAGTTGACAACTGAACAAAAAACAGGGACAACAGCAACCCCAGGAGGACTGTTTTTTTCATAAAAATGTATTTCTAACCGCCAATGGCAATCTTGAAGGGAACCTCTGCCGGCGGTAGGCAGAGTTCATCGTTGCAGACCATGAAATCTATTTTGCCATTGAGGCTTGTTTTTGCTTTTGTTTTGGCTTTGACCACTTGCACAAAGGTTACTGTCTTTTCATAAAAATTCACCTTGCCACCCCAGGCTTCTTCCATCTTGGTGATTTTCTTTCCCTGCTCCTGCGGCTTTCCTTCCATGGTCAACAGAGGGTTTGGCGTGAAAGTGATGGTGGTGGGCACCGGTCCTTCCACCCCAGCAATCTGGGCATAGAGGTGGTAGTTGCCTGAAATGGTTGCAGTCATCTTCACTTCATATTGTTTGTCTCCAATTTTTTTGGAGGCATAGGTCCAGCTGACTTGTTTTGCTGATCCCATTTGGGCAAAACTTGAAACGGACAGCAATATGATCGATAAGAAGAAAAAATACTTTTTCATTTGATGTTGTTTAGGCGGTTACTGCATCCTTAACATGCTGAAGCAGAAGCGTATTGAAAACACTGATTCCATCGGTATTGCCAATTTTGCTGGAGCAGGCCCTTTCAGGGTGAGGCATCATGCCGAATACATTCCTTTCCTTGTTGCAGATGCCTGCAATGTTGTGGAGTGTACCGTTCGGATTGGCTTCTGGTGTTATATTTCCATTTTCATCACAGTACCGGTAAATGACCTGATCGTTTTCAAGGATGGATTGGATGGTAGCCTCATCGGCCTGGAAACGACCTTCGCCATGGGCGATGGGAATTTTGAGGGCCCTGTTCTCCTTGCCTATGATATGAACATTTTTGCAAATGAACTGCTGATTGGCATTTTTGAGCAATACACCTGGGAGCAGACCGGACTCACAAAGGATCTGAAATCCATTGCAGACACCCAATACTTTTCCGCCACGCTGGGCAAAAGCAATGGTTTGTTGCATCATTGGGCTGAACCGGGCAATGGCTCCGCAACGGAGGTAGTCACCATAGGAGAATCCTCCTGGCAGCACAATGCAATCTTCAGTTGAAAATGCTGAAAGATCGTTGTCTTTGTGCCATAGTTCAACCACTTCCTGACCAAGGTTGTCCCTCAAAGCACTGATCATGTCGCGGTCGCAGTTGGACCCAGGAAATACAACAACACCAAATTTCATTGGATTACAATTTGTGCAAATTTATGACCTTTCCTCCAATGTGGTTCCTGCTGTTTCAATTTTAACGCAGCAATGAAAGAATAATCAGAGATAGCAATATTAAATTGGGGATAAAATCTCTTTTGAAGGATATAAACAGTGGCGAAAACAGCAATGATGAAGGCACCAGCACCAATGTCAATGTTGTTGAAATGTCTTTGATGGAGAACAGGCAGATCAAAAGGGCTGCAATGATAAAGATCAGCATGATCAGATAGGCTTTTCTGGCCTGGATCATCATTTTCCCAATTTGATTGTTGAATGAAAACATTCCAATCCAGGGCATGATCAAAAATAGGCCTGTCTTGGTCCACTCCAAAGGGCTCAGCACTGGGAATTTGAAATCAATAGAAATAGGAGGAAAAATGCTCAAAGGATTCAAGTTGTCAAAAAGATATAACCAGGAGGCCAGAAAATAAAAGGGCAGCATAAACCCGATCGATGAAAGCAGCCACTCCCTTAGGTGAGCTGGTCGCATGATCATTACACCAATGGTAATCCATACATAAAGGATCAGAAAATGTGTATTCATCGATACCAGACATCCAACAACAAAGCCTGTCAGCAGAAGCTGGTTGTTGGCATTGTTTTGCTTGTACATCACAATCATCAATTTCAAAACGAGCAGGATGATTCCGTTAAGCACCAGGAAAACAGGACTTGTATGAAAAGGCAATAGGGCGTTGAGCAGCAAAAAAGACATGGCAGGAATAAAGCCTGCTCTTTCCATCAGTTTATGGTCTGAAATGATCTTGTTCAGGAGTAAAGCTTCCGTAAGCAGCATGGTAGCGTAGAAGATCTTTCCGAGCATGCCTTTGGATCCGTCAAGGAAAGACAAGTAGGCAGTCAATTCCTTGAAAACGGTCGTAGCACCAGCGGGCAATGCAGTATTCACCATTGTGTCGCTGGTAATTCCCTGCAAGAAGGCCAGCAAAGCCAACAACAGCAGGGCAAGGGGGTTGTTATTCTTAAAAATTCCTATCACGTTGCTTGATCAAAATTCGAGCTTGGCGAAGCAAATATAGTTCTTGTACATGCAGGGCATGATAATTTGTCTGAGGCCAACCTGTTTTCCGAATTTTGGCATGAATTCATAGTCCCTGTTGAGGTTCTTCAAAGTAGGTTGTCTTTTTATTTTTCCATCAGCATCGATGGTAGCAGAGTTCAGCAACAGCTCTCTTTTTTCTTTCTGGTTGAAAAGAAAACGCAGCTCATTTCCTGTATTGAAAAGCTGGTACGAGATGAAAGTATCTGAGTTGTCATCATATTGGTTTTTCCTGACCGTGTTGCTCCAGCGCAATTTTCCGTCCGCATTGAAAAAGAATACCATGATGTTTTCTGATACATGCCGAACATAATTGTTCTGTTGTCCGAACCTGTTGAAAGGGTCATAAAAGCCATAATTGTACATCCTGCTCATGGGGGAAGAATACCACATATCAAAAGGGGAATAAAAGCCACTGCCATACAGGTAATCGTACCTGTTCCAGGCGCTGTTTTTGGAAGAGGAATAGTACAATTCAGAAACCACCGCATACCCCCCATCCTGGACAGGGATTACATGGCGGATAAAATGGTCGTTGAAAGCAGTTTTCATCGCCCCGGTTTCACTTTTGGCATCCATCCTGAGACTGTCATTGAATACAAAATCGGTTTCGGAAGCCACTGACTCAGTTTTTTTGTCCCATACCAAAGAATACAATCCATCAATGTTCCCTCGTTTTTGTTTGTAGAAGAAGGATGTCAGGATGATTCTTTTGTTGTAATTGTCAAACTTCAATTTCACTTCATCAAGGGTTTTTTCCTTGAGCACTACAGGCATTATTTTGATGGAATCGCTGAGTGCGCGCTTGAAAACCAGGTCAATTTTGTTGATGTATTCCCTCCCCCCAGTTCTTGCGCTTCTACCAAAGATGAAATCACCGTCATTGTCCACCAGAAAATCTGTGAAAGAACCTTCACGGTCGTTCACCCTGAGCCCAAAATTGCTTTTCTTTTTCAGTTGCATTTTGTTGTCAAAGAGCAGTGAGGTGATCAGGTAATTCTTTTCATTGGGACGCTTGATCTTGAAGATGACAATTTGTTTTTTATCGTCACTGCTGATCATCGAATAGACCTTGTTGTCCATCAGTCCCATCATTTGGGAAGTGTCAAGGTCTACCGGGTCTGTCATGAGTTTTCCATCTGCATTGATTTTTACCATTGAGCAGTACATCACATTCCTCCGCTGGTGCTGGTAGATCATGTAGGCAAAATCATTGTAAGCAATGAAATCAACATTGATGACCCTGTCTGGCAAGAATTCAAGCCTGACCCTGTTCTTGAGTTTCATCTCAAAGTCATAGACGGAGATATCATGGCGATTTTTGAAATTCTTGTAGACATTGATGTTGTTGCCCATCTTGCCGATGATTTCAAAATTCATCTCCCGGTAATCGTCTTTGTCAACCTCTGAATAATCAATCTTTTGTGCAAAGGATCCCAGGTAGAGAAGGCAGGTGAGGAGAAATATGGTGATATGTTTCATTGTGTTTGCTTTCAGTATAAAATTAGGTCAACCTTTGTTAAAAGAAACAAATATTCGCTATACCTTTGAAATGCCATATGGCAATCATAACATTTTTTTAAAGTGGGTAAACAGCTTAACAAAGTAACCGGCGCGGGGTTACTGATCGCCCTGGGGATCATTTACGGAGACATCGGAACATCCCCTCTTTACGTTTTTAGTGCAATCATCAATGGACGGGTCATCAGTGAAGACCTGATACTGGGAGGAATCTCATGTATTATCTGGACGCTGACGCTGCAGACAACGGTGAAATATGTGATTTTGACGCTCCAAGCCGACAACAGGGGTGAGGGTGGCATTTTCTCTCTCTACACCCTTGTGCGCAGGAGAAGAAAGTGGTTGGTAGCACCCGCCATGATTGGTGGTGCTGCACTACTTGCTGATGGTATGATCACACCTCCCATTTCCGTGACCTCTGCTGTTGAAGGGCTTACCCAGCTTCCCCGATTTGCGGCCATCACCGAAATGCAGATCGTTTACATTGTATTGGGCATTATTGCTGTGTTGTTTTTTATGCAACAGTTCGGAACGGCCTCCATTGGTAGGATGTTCGGCCCCATCATGTTGATTTGGTTCTCCATGATTGCCATCTTGGGAATTGTCAACATCACAAGTGATTGGTCTGTACTGAAAGCATTCAGCCCACATTATGCTGTAAAACTGCTCACCACCTATCCAAAGGGTTTCTGGATCCTTGGAGCTGTTTTTCTTTGTACAACTGGTGCGGAAGCACTTTATTCAGACATGGGCCATTGTGGGAAGAACAACATACGGGTTTCGTGGATAGGTGTCAAGGTTTGTCTTATCTTCAGCTATCTCGGTCAAGGAGCATATTTGTTGGCCCAAAATGGAAAACTTTTTGCCAATGCCGGGTTGATGAAAGACGCGGCATTTATGGCTTTGAATCCAACGGCAGAGCCTCTTCGAAATCCCTTTTTTGCATTGATGCCGGATTCATTTCTCATCATCGGCATCATCATCGCAACTGCAGCAGCGATTATTGCCAGCCAAGCTTTGATCAGCGGCTCTTTCACCTTGATCAGTGAAGCGATGCGCCTCAACTTATGGCCCAAGTTCAAAATTGTTTATCCGACTGAAGAGAGGGGACAATTGTTCATTCCTGCCATCAATTTTCTGCTTTTTGTGGGATGCTGTGGTATCGTTCTTTATTTCAAGAATTCAGGAAACATGGAAGGGGCCTATGGACTGGCCATCACACTTTGCATGATCGCCACTTCAATTTTATTTGCCAATTACCTTGTGCTGCACAGGATAAAATCATTTTGGATTTACCTCTACCTCATTGTTTATTTCAGCATTGAGTTTGGCTTTCTGTTCGCCAACCTGGATAAGTTTCCGCACGGTGGTTATGTTACTTTGGTTATTGGGGGTGTTTTGTTCCTCGTGATGTATGTCTGGTTCAAATCCAGAAAGATCAAGAACCGTTACGTGGAATTTGCAAGGCTGGACAATTACCTGCCGGTTTTGCAGGAGCTCAGCAATGATCAGTCCATCAACAAATATGCGACCCACCTGGTTTACCTCAGCAGTGCCAACAATCCCAAAGAAATTGAGTACAAGATCATTCACTCTATCCTGAACAAGAAGCCTAAGCGCGCAGACATCTATTGGTTTGTTCACGTGGATACCATGGACGATCCTTATACCTGTGAATACGAGGTGCAGACCATCATTCCCAATGAAGTGATACGGGTAGAATTCAGGCTGGGATTCCGCGTACAACCCAAGGTCAACCTGATGTTCAGGAAAGTAGTGGAAGACATGGTTTCGAACAAGGAAGTCAACATTACCTCAAGGTATGAAAGCCTTCAACGCAACAACATTGCCGGTGATTTTGAGTTCATCGTGATGGAGAAATTCCTCAGCCAGGACAATGAATTGCCTTTCTGGGAGCGTGTAGTAATGAAGTTGTATTTCTGGCTAAAAGAAGTATCCCTCTCCGAAGAAAAGGGATTTGGATTGGATGCCAGCAATGTAACCGTTGAGAAGTTTCCATTGGTGGTTGCTCCGGTCAAAAGTTTGAAACTGAAACGCATCATTCAAGATGAGGAATAATCCATCTGTAATTCGTGTGCTCATTGTCGGTTGTGGCAACATGGGCGCTTCTCATGCCCTTGCCTTTCACCAGATGCCGGGTGCAGAAATTTGTGGAATTGTTTCAACAGGCAAGAGCAAGGAATTGTTGAACGAAAAACTGGGAGGTGGTCATTTGCTTTTCAGTGATTTCAAGGAAGCATTGACTGCTACCAATCCTGATGCAGTATGTATTTCAACCTATCCTGATACCCATGAAGCCTTTGCTGTTATGGCTTTTGAAAAGGGATGTCATGTGTTCATGGAAAAGCCGATTGCCGATTCGGTTGCTGGTGCTGAACGTGTAGCTGCAGCCGCAAAAAAAGCTGGAAAAAAACTGGTTGTAGGATATATCCTACGCCATCATCCCTCCTGGATAAAATTCATTGAAATTGCCCATCAGCTGAGCAAACCCCTTGTGATGCGGATGAACCTGAACCAGCAAAGCCACGGTTACATGTGGGATGTGCACAGGAACCTCATGAAAAGCCTCAGTCCGATTGTGGACTGCGGCGTGCATTATATTGATGTCATGTGCCAGATGGTAAGGTCAAGGCCTGTTCAGGTTTCAGCAATTGGTGCAAGACTGACCAATGACATCCCTGAAGGAAATTACAATTACGGACAGTTGCAGATCAGGTTTGAGGATGGTTCAGTGGGTTGGTATGAAGCAGGCTGGGGACCGATGATCAGTGAAACTGCGTTTTTTGTCAAGGATGTCATTGGCCCGAAGGGATCTGTTTCCATTGTTGCAAAAGATGCTGGGGCTGCCGGAAAATCGGACTCAGTTGAAGCCCATACCAAAACAGAATCATTGCGTTGGCACCATGCTTCAATAGATGCCAACAATGCTTTTACAAAGCAGGATGATTGGATAGACCTTACCGATGAGCCAGACCACCAGGAACTTTGCAACCGCGAGCAGGCCTATTTCCTGAAGGCCATTCAAGAAGACATCGACCTCACAGATCATGTTGAAGATGCTGTCAACAGCCTTCGCATCGCATTTGCCTGTGATGAAAGTGTGCGAACAGGAGAAGTGGTCAAACTATAATCGCTTATTTTATTTTCTCTTTTTCTAAAGCCTGCTTGATTTTTTCTTCCCACTGTGCATTGATGGCTACCACTTTTTTGGCAGCTTCTTCAACTTTGGCGCTAAGGCTGTTGATGCTTTCCAGTTGCAGGTTGCTTGGCCCAGCTTCATTGAAACAAATCGCTTGGTATACCTGTGTGATGTCTTCCCTCAGCCTTGTCTCATCCGCAAACATGGATGTTTGCTTGGTGGGGATCAGGGTTGCCCTCAGTGTCTCCAATGCAGCCAGGTAATCATTTCCAAAGGCGATTGATTTTTTGTTTTTCAGTTTCGCAACAGCTTCTTTGTATGTTTTTTGCTTGTCTGCTATTCCCGCAACTATTGAGGCCAGTGAGGTATGCAGGTTATACAATTTCATGGCAGCAGCATATTGTGCCTTTCTTTCTGCCAGGCTGAAGCTTGAGCTCTCTTCATGCACCAAACGGAAAGCCTGTTTGTATTCATCCTTTCCTACTTTCAATGTTACTGTGTAATTGCCCGGTAGCACCTGTGGTGCGATGGCCCCGCCATTGTCTGGTTTGGTGGCACCTGTGGCTGTTTTGGGTGGAGCCATCCGCTGGCTCCAGGTAACGCGGTTGATTCCTTTCCTGTTGGTTCCTGGAATGGACTGAACCAGTTTTCCCTCTGCATCGTGTATCTCAAGTTTGATGGTACCGGTATTGATCCTGTCCTTGAAATAATATTGGAAGGGTTTGATGGAAGGTGCATTTGGCGCAACCCATCCTCCCGTGCTTGGGAATCCACCATTGCCAAAGCTGCCTGTAGACAGGGTTATGTCACCAGTTTCAAAAAGGTGAACATCTTTTGCGAGGATCTCATTGGTGAGGCCACGCATCGCAGAAATATCATCCACAATCATGATGCCTCTTCCATGGGTTGCGATGAGCAGGTCATTGGTGGTGGGATGTATCTTGATGTCGCGCACCAATGCATACCAGGGGATGTTGTTTTTCATCCTGAACCAGTCTTTTCCAGCATTCAGGCTGGCAAACAATCCCATTTCTGTTCCAAGAAACAGCAGGTTGGGATTGACAGGGTCTTCAATGATTTTATGGGCAAAACCGCTGAATTCATTGCTGGAAAAGGCTTTCCAGGTCTTTCCTCCATCGGTGGATTTGGCTGCATAGGTTTTGTGGTCGCCATACATGTGGTTGTCGAATGTTGCATAGACAACCTCTTTGTTGACATGAGAAGGTTCAATGCTGCTGACCCATGTTTGAGCGGGGATACCGGCACCATTGATATTGAGCGATGTATTGGTCCAGCTTTTTCCTCCATCGCGGCTCAGCTGAAGGTTTCCATCATCGGTTCCTACCCAGATTGTTTTTTCATCCAAGGGGGATTCTGCAATGCTAAAGATAGTGGTATGGTTTTCTGCTGATGTATTGTCAGCACTCAGTCCGCCATTGTTTTCCTGTTCTTGTTTTTTCTTGTCGTTGGTGGTCAGGTCAGGAGATATGCGCTGCCAGTTCCTTCCCTGATCAGCAGAACGGTAAAGATATTGGGCACCGGTATAGAGGTTCCTGGGATTGGCTTTCCCAGTAACAATTGGGGTGTTCCAGTTCCACCGGAGTTTTTCTTCAGCACTGGTTTGCAGCGGACGAATACTGACCGATTTTACAGTTTTGATATCAATCCTGTTCACGTCGCCACCTTGAGATTCTGCATAGGCAATGTTGGGATCTGTAGGATCTGGCACCACCCAAAATCCATCACCACCATAGATTGGTTTCCAGTCTCCATTGGTCACCCCACCTGCTGTAGAAGAGGGCGCAACCCAGCTTCCATTGTCTTGCAATCCCCCAAATACCTTGTAGGGTTTGCCCATGTCATGGTCTACATGGTAAAACTGACCTACAGGTAGGTTTTGGTTAAAGGTCCAGGTGGCTCCCCTGTCAAGGCTCATGTAAACGCCACCATCTGTTCCCAGGTAAAGCTGGTTGGTATTGGAAGGATTGATCCAGAGCGCATGGTGGTCACTGTGCACCCAACCGCCGTCACCACTGGATTCTGCAAAAGAATAGCCGCCATCGCTGGAGTAAGAAAACGAATAGGCGGGTCGGTAAACCCTTTTGGGATCTTTGGGATCAATCACCAATGTGCTGAAATAAAAAGGCCTTGAAACTACATTCAGTGATGCGCTTTGCGGCTTCCAACTTGCACCGCCATCTGCCGAAATGTACAAACCTGTTTCCTTCGCTTCAACGATTGCCAGCAAGTTGTTGGGTGAAGAAGGGGAAATGGCCAGGGCAGTTCTTCCAATGGGTTTCGCAGGCAGGCCGTTCTCCAATTGTTTCCATGTTTTACCAGCATCTGTGCTTTTCCAGATGCCACTTCCTGATCCACCTGATGAAAATGAATAGGGGGTTCTCCTGAACTCCCAGGTAGTGGCGTAAACGATATTGGGATTGCTGGGATCGATGGAAACATCGGCGCAACCTGCTTTTTCTGAGATATACAGAATCTTTTCAAATGTTTTTCCTCCATCAACAGATTTGTAGAGACCCCTGTGTTTGCTGTCGCTCCAAAGCGGACCGGGCGCAGCAACATAAAGGGTATTAGAGTTTGAAGGATCGATGGCAATTTTTGCAATATGTTCGGTTGAATCAAGCGAACCGGTCTTGCTCCAGTTGCTTCCTGCATCCGTGGATTTGTAGAACCCGTTGCCAATGGAAACTGAATTGCGCATGTTGCTCTCGCCAGTTCCTGCATATACAATTTTCGGATTTTTCTGGTCAATGGCAATGGCGCCAATGCTCTGGCAATACTTGTCAAAAACAGGTTTGAAGGATGCACCTGCATTCGTTGTTTTCCAAATGCCTCCGCCGGCTGTGCCAACGTAGATTGTTTTTCCATGCTCTGCATCAACTCCTTCAATGGCAGAGATCCTGCCGCTCATGGTGCCAGGGCCAAGCACCCTTGCTTCGAGCGTTCCAAAACTGCTTGAATTCACCTCTGTTTGTGCAGTTGCAAAGGAAAAAATGAAGCTGCAAAAAGCAGCGATTCCGATGGATTTGAATGAAATGTTCATGGTCTTTTTTAATAAAAAAAAACCCGGCTTTGGACCGGGTTCGGGTATTTGAAAATCAGTTTATTGTGTTACAACTTTGAAAACAGCCTCGTCAACTTTTCCATTTACAATCACTTTTGTAAGTGTGATGGGTGCAGGGATAGCGCTGTTTTCAATGGTATGAGGAACAACAATTCCTTCGGGCAGTTTCTGGTAGTTGCTCAGGTTAACAACAGATTCCATTTCCTGACCGTTAGCAGAAATCTTGGAACTGGTGCGCACAATGTAAAACGTCTTTGGATCGAAAAAGAAAATAGACTCATTGCCGCTCTTTCTGGTAAGTTTCAACTTCAAACATTCAACACCTTCTACGTCCTCCTTGTCGAGCAATTGGATGGTATGGCCTTTGGCCTTGTAATCAACAAAATCTCCCTGAAGGTCCAGCTGGTCTTTGCCGTATTTCAGTTCATCCTGTGTAATCGGTTGTGGTTTGGTCTGGCCTTGCATAGGATTGAAATTCCATCCACCATCAGCAGTGATGATGGAATATCCCGTCATGCCCATCACGGTGTATTCCTGCTTAGTAGCCTTGTTGTGTACGGCAGTAATGACGACAGGAATATCCATGCCCTGTACACTAAGGGTGGCTTCCTGCCTTATGCTGTTTACCTTTTTCCAGTTCTCAGCTCCGCCAATGGCAGCAATGTGTTTTGCAACAAGCTCATCTGCAGTTTGTGCGAAGGACATTCCTGAAAGGAGCAAGCCAGTTATTGCGAAAGAAAGGTATTTGATCAGTTTCATGTTTGTGAATTTGCGTGCAAGATAGCCTGCTTTGTCATTTTGCAGAAAACTTACTTGTTAAATGTTCTATTTTCTACACCAGCGGTAAATCCATGCAAACAAACCAAATCCTTCGTACTTTTCAGATCCATGAACCATTTCACCATCAAGGGCAATTTGATTGATTGCCAATCCAGAAGCATGACGCCCGCATCCATTGAAGTGCGCGAGGGAAAAATCCATTCGATCGAAACGTTAGCAGGAAATTCCCCGGACCTATCTTTACCCTTTATCAGTCCGGGTTTTATTGATGCACATGTCCACATCGAAAGTTCCATGCTGATCCCGGCGGCTTTTGCAAGGCTGGCCGTGGTTCATGGTACTGTTTCAACGGTCAGTGACCCCCATGAGATTGCCAACGTGTGTGGGATGGAAGGAGTAAGGTTCATGATTGAAAATGGGAAAACCGTGCCTTTCAAATTCAATTTTGGTGCACCCAGTTGTGTGCCTGCCACGGTATTTGAAACGGCAGGAGATGTATTGGATGCAGCCAGTGTAAAGGAATTGTTAGCGCTCAACGACGTAAAGTATCTCACAGAGATGATGAACTTTCCAGGTGCCATTGCTGGTGATCCTGAAGTGCTTGAAAAAATTGCGGCTGCAAAAGCCCTGGGAAAACCTGTTGACGGTCATGCGCCAGGCCTGAGTGGGGAAGGCCTGAGGACCTATGTTGCTAGAGGCATTTCTACTGATCATGAATGTTTTACGATAGAGGAAGCGCGGGAAAAACTCGCCCTTGGGATGAAAATCATCATCAGGGAGGGCAGTGCTGCAAAAAACTTTGAAGCACTGATTACGTTGATGGAAACCCATCCCCAAATGATCATGTTCTGTTCAGACGACAAACATCCTGACAGCCTGGTGGATGGGCATATCAATCAGCTTTGTGCAAGGGCCGTTAAGGCAGGTTACGATCTTTTTGATGTTTTGCAAGCTGCCTGCATCAATCCTGTTAAGCATTATGGACTCGATGTGGGTTTGCTGAAGCTGGGCGATCCGGCTGATTTTATTTTGCTGGAAAACCTCTCCAATTTCAATGTTCTGGCAACCTATATTGATGGAGTTAAGGTTGCTGACAATGGCCTCTCGCTGATTTCCAATGCCGCCTTGAATTCAGTAGAATCAAAAGAGGGCAATTCACCATCAGCAATCATCAACAGGTTTGGTATCGAAAAAATCAATGAAGATGACCTGAAATTGTTGGGCGAAGGGGAATATGGATATCCAGTCATTGAATGCATCGATGGGCAATTGATCACGAACAAGCTTAGGCTTCAGCCATTGCTTGAACATGGAGCCTGGTGCAGCAATACCACCAATGATGTGCTCAAGATTGTGGTGGTCAACCGTTACCACCCCGCACCGATTGCCAAGGCATTCATCCACCGGTTTGGTTTGAAAGCAGGTGCCATCGCATCATCCGTTGCCCACGATTCACACAATATTGTTGCTGTTGGTGTAGATGATGAAAGCCTGTGCAGGGCCATTAATCTTGTGATCAAAACCAAAGGTGGCGTGAGTTGTGTTGGACCTGATGTTGAACTCTGCCTGCCGCTTCCGATTGGCGGATTGATGAGTGCAGACGATGGATATGCAGTCGCAGCAGCCTATACAGCAATTGACAAGGCAGCAAAATCATTAGGGTCAACCCTTTCAGCGCCTTTCATGTCCTTGTCCTTCATGGCGCTCCTGGTAATACCAAGCCTGAAATTAAGCGACAAAGGCCTCTTTGATGGAGATGGGTTTGGGTTTTATGAAAAGGGATAAGGGATTAGGGAAAAGTGATTTAGCGCTTTATCCAAACCACTCATCCCTTTCCCCTCATCCCTTACCCCTAATCCCTCATCCCTTTTCCCTCATCCCTTTTCCCTCACCTCAACCGATCCGCCTCACTCAGCAATTTCTCATCCTTGCGGATTCCCCTGAAAGCGAATACCAGAAAGAGGATGATGAAGAAGGGAAGGATGGCGCTCAGTTCCCAGGTTCCCTGAGCAATGCCAAACTGTTGCTTGAATTTGTCTACAGAAAAATATTCAGTGGCAACCGTCAACACAGAAAGGATCATGTTGTTGATGATCAGTTTTTTTTGCAGCCCTCTGTTCTTGAAAAGAAAAATATTGATGAAAGGCATGACAATCGAAAGTGCAACAATCAGCAACAAAATCAGGTTTTCCCGGATGGAAAAAACCTTTACCAGCCCATCAGCAGTTGCTCCTGAAAAAACAGGAACAAACAGGATCAGTGCAGCACAAAGTGCAGAAAGCAATAACCACAGCGATTGAATTCTTTGGATCATGATTGTTGATTAACCAAGTTCGGGATAAAGAGGGAACTGTTGCATGAAGGCCTTTACATCATCTTTGACAGATAAAATGGCATTTTCATCATCAGCATTCATCAACACCTTGTCAATCATGTCTACTACCGTTTGCATGTGTGCAGCATTCAGTCCACGGGTGGTGATGGCAGGCACCCCAACCCTGATGCCAGAGGTGACAAATGGACTCTTGTCATCGTAAGGCACGGAGTTTTTGTTCAAGGTGATATGGGCCCTGTCAAGCGTTTCCTGTGCTTTTTTACCAGTGATATTTTTGTTCCTCAGGTCGATCAGCATCAGGTGGTTTTCTGTACCGCCACTGATCAGGTGGTATCCTTTTTGAACAAATGCAGCAGCCATGGTCTGGGCATTTTCCTGCACCTGTTGTTGGTATACTTTGAAAGAGGGATCCAGAATTTCTCCGAATGCCACAGCCTTTGCTGCAATCACATGTTCCAGTGGTCCACCCTGCATACCAGGAAATACGGCCAGGTCAAGCAATGCACTCATGGAACGGATATTGCCCTTAGGATCTTTCAGTCCGAATGGATTGTCAAAATCATTTCTCATCATGATCACGCCACCACGGGGTCCACGCAAGGTCTTGTGGGTGGTGGAGGTGACAATGTGGCAATGATCAAATGGATCATTCAGCAGACCAGCAGCCACCAATCCAGCAGGATGGGCAATGTCAGCCAAAACCAGTGCACCAATTTCATCTGCAACAGCACGGATACGGGCATAGTCCCAGTCGCGGCTGTAGGCTGAGGCACCGCAGATGATCATCTTCGGCTTTTCGGCGCGTGCTGTCGCTTCCAGTTGCTCATAATTCACCAAGCCTGTTTCCCTGTCAACGCCATAAAAGAAAGACTGATAGGTCTTTCCGCTGAAGTTGGCGGGGCTTCCGTGGGTCAAGTGTCCGCCCATGCTAAGGTCCAGTCCGAGTATCTTGTCGCCTGGCTTAAGGCAGGCAAGGAAGACTGCTGTATTGGCCTGCGCACCGCTGTGGGGTTGCACGTTGGCCCAAGAGGCTTTGAATATTTGTTTCAGTCTCTCGATGGCGATGGTTTCAATTTCATCCACAACTTCGCATCCGCCATAGTATCTTTTGCCAGGATAACCTTCGGCATATTTGTTGGTGGCAACAGAACCCGTTGCCTGCATTACCTGAAGGGAAGTGAAGTTTTCAGAGGCGATCAGCTCAATGCCTTCCCTTTGTCTTTTGAGTTCTTTGTTCAGCAGGTCAAAAACGAGATTATCTTGTGCCATGGAGTAAAGTTTGCGCAAAATTAAACCTATTCAGAGAAAGAAAAAATCTAGTCTATCACCAGTTTTACACACCCATTCTGATGAATTCGGTGCAACTGCCGTATTCTGTAGAATCATTGCTACTGATCAGCACCAGTCTGTTGTTGCAAAGGGATGAAATAAGGTGTTTGTAGAGGTCGATGCCTTGCTGGTCAAGGTTGGTGCAGGGTTCGTCTAGCAACAAGACTGGCGTATCTGAGAAGAATGCCTGTGCCAGCTTTACCCTTTGCTTCATGCCTGAACTGAAATACCTGATTTGTTTTTGTTTCGCCTTGTCCAGCCCTATTTCTTCAATGATTCTTGATGCATTCCAACCCTTAAAAAAAGGCTTGAATGAAGCATGGTAGCTGAGGAACTCCAAAAGGGTCATTTCTTCAATGAGCTCCAGGTAAGGAGCGCAGATGGAGAGTTGCTTGTAAACCACTTCAGGTTCCAATGCTTTACCATTCAGGTTGAAGCTTATTTTTCCTTCTGTTGTATACAAAGACCCTGCAATGCATTGCAGAAAGGTTGATTTTCCGGAGCCATTGTGTCCGGTGATGGCATAGTGCTGGTTGGAATGCAGTTCCAGGCTCAGGTTCCTGAAGATCCATTCACGGTTGAATCGTTTTCCGGCATCAATTACCGAGATCCTCATCAATAGAAGTTTTACTGAAACGCTTGATGATGCCCCTGCCGCTTTCGCGGATGAAGGTGACGATCTCATCCCTCTCATCAGTTACTGGGAATTCCTCTTCGATATAATCCATGGCCTGGGTGGTATTCATCCCCTTGTTGTAGACATAACGGTAAATGTCCAGGATCTCATTGATTTTCTCAACCGTAAATCCCTTGCGCTTCAGGCCAACTGAGTTGACGCCAGCATAGGATAGGGGGGTTCTTCCGGCCTTTATATATGGGGGAACATCTTTTTGTACAAGAGAGCCACCTGCAATGAAAGAATGTTGACCAATCTTCACGAACTGATGAACCGCGCACATGCCTGCAAGGATGGCATAATCCCCCATCACCACATGTCCGGCAATTTGGGTATTGTTGCTCATGATGCAATGGTTGCCAATTTCACAATCGTGGGCAATATGGCTATAAGCCATGATCAGGCAATTGTTTCCCACAACAGTCTTCCACTTGTCCTTTGTTCCCCTATGGATGGTCACAAACTCTCGGATGGTCGTATTGTCACCGATTTCAACGCTGGTTACCTCCCCTTCAAACTTGAGGTCCTGCGGAGCGGCAGAAATGACAGCACCAGGAAAAATCCTGCAGTTTTTACCGATACGGGCCCCGTCCATGATGGTGACATTGCTGCCAATCCAAGTGCCTTCGCCAATCTCCACGTTCTGGTGGATCACCGAAAACGGATCGATTTTGACATTGGTGGCCACTTTGGCGTTATGGTGAATGTATGTATGTGGATGGATCATGATTTCGTTCATTTAGTATTAGATACCTTCTCTCTTCACCAATTGCGCCATCAACATGGTTTCTGTGGTAATTTTATTTCCAACGTATACTGTACCGATCATTTCACAGATTCCCCTGCGGATTGGACCGGTCAATTCAAGCTTCATGATCAGCGTGTCACCCGGAACAACTTTCTGTTTGAATTTGCAGTTGTCGATCTTCACAAAATAGGTATCATACTCACCTGGAGGCAGGCAGTTAATGGCCAGGATTCCTCCCGTTTGAGCAAGGGCCTCAACCTGCAAAACGCCTGGCATTACAGGATTTCCTGGAAAATGTCCTGCAAAAAACGGCTCGTTGAACGTTACATTCTTGATACCAACAATATGGGTGTCGCTTAGCTCAATGATTTTGTCCACCAGCAGGAATGGGTACCTGTGTGGGAGAACTTTTTCAATTTGCGTGGTATTGTATACCGGTTGTTGGTTGGGGTCGTAAACAGGCACGTTTTTTACATGCTTGTTTTTCTTGATGTATTGCTTGATCAGTTTGGCAAACTCAACATTGGAGAAATGACCGGGCCTGTTGGCAATGATGTGGGCTTTGATGGGGAAGCCAATCAGGGCAAGATCGCCAATTACGTCCAACAGCTTGTGACGGGCTGGTTCATTGGGAAACCGGAGTTCGAGGTTGTTCAGGTAGCCTTCACTTTTGACTTCAATGTTATCCTTTTTGAAAATTCCTGCCAGCCTGCTCATTTCCTCATCGGTAACGGGCTTGTCCACCACTACAATGGCATTGTTGATGTCTCCGCCTTTGATGAGGTTGTTGGCCAGCAAGGCTTCAAGCTCATGCAAGAAACAGAAGGTTCTGCAGGGGGCTATTTCAGCTTTGAAATCACTGATTTCCTTGAGTCCGGCATGTTGTGTACCCAGCACTGGACTGTTGAAATCAATCAGTGTAGTAACCTTGTATTCTACCGCTGGCATGGCAACCATTTCCACCCTTTTGCCTTCGTGGTAATAAGAGATGTTGGTATCGATGGTATACCAGTGTTTTGCAGCTTCCTGCTCCGCAATGCCGGCCTTTTCAATCACCTCAACAAAGGGCTGGGAACTTCCATCCATGATCGGAATTTCCGGACCATTGATATCAATTTGGCAGTTGTCAACGCCCATTCCTACCAAGGCAGCGAGAACATGCTCTACTGTACTCACTTTGGCACCATGGTCTTCCAGCGTGGTTCCACGGGATGTATCGGTAACCAGGTCGCAATCAGCTTTGATGACTGGCTGTCCAGGAAGATCAATGCGCTTGAACTGAATGCCAAATCCTGCGTTGGCAGGATTGAGGACCATGTCTACCAATATACCAGTATGCAAACCGGTTCCTGAAATACTGATAGAGGTTTTGAGCGTATGCTGCTTGTCTGGGTTGAATTTTAAACTCATTCGCTTGAAATTGGCTGCAAAGATAAACCATTTTTCACAGGTGAAATCTGGTTATAATATGTTGAAAATCAATTTTTAGGAAGAAATGCCGTCTTGTTCCTTGATTAAATCGGCAATTGCCTGCTCGAGTTCCTTGATTTTTTTCTCCAATTCGGGCAAACGTTTGAAAACAGCTTTTGAGCGAAGGGATTCCTTGTAATCGAAGGCAGGTGTGCCGTCAATTGAGGTGTTCTCCGACAGAACAGATTTGGTGATACCACTTTGTCCGCCAACCTTGGTGCCATCCGCTACACTGATATGGCCAGCCACGCCTACCTGTCCGGCAATCATGACATTCTTTCCAATTTTAGTGCTGCCACTGACACCTGTTTGGGCTGCGATCACACTGTTTTCACCTACTTCCACATTGTGGGCAATCTGCAGCAGGTTGTCAAGTTTTGTGCCCTTCCTGATGATGGTTGAACCCATGGTTGCCCTGTCGATGCAAGTATTAGAACCAATTTCAACATGATCCTCCACCACAACATTGCCAAGTTGAGGAACTTTGTTATAGGTCCCATTTTGCTGAGGGGCAAATCCGAAACCGTCGCTGCCGACTACGGTACCGCCATGAATGGTAACATGCATTCCTATTCTGCAATCATGGTAGATTTTGACTCCTGGGTGCAAGGTGGTATGCTGCCCAATTGAAGCATTGTTTCCGATAAAAACCTGGGGATAAATCTTTGCGCCATCGCCAATGACTGCATTTTCCCCGATGTAGGCAAATGCACCAATGAAGACATCCTTTCCAATCGAGGCTGAAGGATGAATGTATGCAGGCTCCTGGATGCCAGTCATGCTTTTTTCCTTCATTTGCTGATAGTACTGCATAAGTTGGGCAAAAGAAGAGTAGGCATCCTTGACCCTGATCAGGGTGGCATTAACAGCCTTTTTCAGCTGAAGGGCTTCGCCAATGATGATGATGCCGGCAGCGGTACTGTAAAGGAATTCTTCGTATTTGGGATTGGCCAGAAAGGCGAGGTCAGTGGGCTGGGCTTCTTCTATCTTGGCAAAACCAGTTACCGTTGCGGCAGGGTTTCCCTCGATGTGGCCATTGATCAGGGCTGAAATTTGCTGTGCTGAAAATTGCATGTTCATTTATTGCTTTCGACCGATGGCCTTTAAGGATGGAATGAAGAGATTACTCTTTAGACTACTTAAACTAGCGTTGGTAAAAACAAATGTAAAATTTTTTTACAGGACGGGAGAGGTTTTGATGGATGAGCGGTGAGTCAACCTGTGAGATGTCCCTAACCCTGCCATCTTTGAAGAGTATGTTGATTCTTTCGTTATTGGGGTTGTAGAGGCTGTTTTCTGCTTCACCAGTGAAAACCAGGAAGGATGCATCCTCCTGACTCAGTGAGGATGAATGGGCGATGGCTGCTCTTTTTTCATGGAGTTCTTCCAAGGTGATCGGGTCGTTTTGCATCCTCAGTTTAAATAATTTCCTGTCGAGCAAGGCATTGCAAAGGATAGACAAAACCCTGTCGGGATGGTTTCTCCATTGTTTGATGGCACTGATCACATCGCTGTCGTCTAACCTGCAGAACAGCTCAAGGTCTGCCCTTTGCATTTTTTCCATGTTCCCAAACAACAGTTGGCTCAATTCGTTGTTTTGTGCCACCTGGTTGTCTCCATGCTGATGAAGCCATTTGGCCCTTTCCAGCACCTTTACCAGTGTCATCTCTGCACTCAGTACGGTTTTGTGCTGGTATACCTGCCAGTACATCAATCTTCTGGATACCAGAAACTCTTCTATGGAATAGATTCCTTTTTCTTCTACCATCAGTTGACCATCGTGCACCGTCAGCATTTTGATGATCCTGTCGCAACCAATCATGCCCTCAATCACCCCTGAAAAAAAGCTATCCCTTGTTAGGTAGTCCATTCGGTCTACATCAAGTTGTCCGCTGATCAATTGGTGGAGGAACCTTTTGGGATATACATTTTTGAAAATGTCAATGGCCATGCTCAGTCTCCCATCCATAGACTTGTTCAATTCTTCCATGATCATCAGGGAAAGGGTCTCGTGTTCAAGGTCCTTTACCACCATGGACTCCAGGGCATGTGAAAATGGGCCGTGACCAACATCGTGCAACAGGATGGCAATCTTTGCAGCCTGTTCCTCTTCTTCAGAAAATTCAATTCCCTTTTGCTTCAGTTCATACAGGGCATTGTGCATCAAATGGTATGCACCCAGTGCGTGGTGAAGCCTTGAGTGTACCGCTCCTGGGTAGACCAGATACGACATGGCCATTTGGTTGATTCTTCTCAATCGCTGGAACCAAGGATGTGAAATGATTGAATAGATCAACGGGTCGTTGATGGTGATGAATCCGTGGACAGGATCATTGATGATTTTCCTGTATGACATGATGATACTGGTTTAGGTGAATTGGGTCGCCGCCGCAAAGGTATGAACGGCAGGAGGGATTACATTGATTAATTGACCTTGGTATGGGGTTTTTTTCTGAAACATGTTTTGAAAAATCATAAAATGATTATTCACAGCTATGGGTTAAAATGTTCACAACTATTCACTTGCTTACCCGCTTACCAATAGCCCATTCGTTAAATTTGTAAAAATACCTTTCCATGAAGTTAAGGTTCACTCCTTCAACACTTGAAAAAATAGAGAAGATTGTTTCTGAGGCTGGATACATCATCAGGTATGAGCGAGGCACATTCCAGAGTGGATATTGTGTGCTTGAATCCAAAAAGGTTGTGGTGCTGAACAAGTTTCTGCAGACCGAAGGCAGGATCAATACCTTGATTGACCTTGTGTCCAATCTTTCGATAGAAGCGGATCACTTGAGTCTTGACAGCAAGAAGCTGTATGAGGAAATCACCCTCAAGCCTGAAATGGTTGCAGTAGAAGCTTAGTAAGTTTTCTTTTTTCAACTAATATACCTGCATTGTTGCTCAGCGTTGAATTTCTTGGAACTGGAACCAGTGGTGGTGTTCCGATGATAGCCTGCAAATGTGAGGTCTGTCGTTCATCCAACAAGAAAGACAAACGCCTGCGCAGCAGCGTATTGCTCCGGTCGGCCGCCACAACAATTGTAATCGATACCACGCCCGACTTTCGGTACCAGATGCTCAGGTCCTCAGTTGATCATTTGGATGCAGTTGTTTTTACCCACTCACACAAAGACCATATTGCCGGCCTCGATGATATCAGGGCCTATAATTTTTTCAGCCAACGGTCCATGCAACTTTTCGCCAACGAAGAGACCGCCCTTGCTGTGAAGCGCGATTTTTACTATGCTTTTAGTGAAAAGAAATATCCCGGAATTCCAGAGCTGGATCTTCATGTAATCGATGATCAGCCGTTTTCTGTCGGCGATCTTCATTTAATTCCCATACAGGTAAGGCATTTGCACATGGGCGTCACAGGGTACCGTATTGGTAATTTCACTTACATTACTGATGCCAATTTTATTGAAGCATCCGAGAAGGAAAAGATACGGGGCTCAGAGGTGCTTGTGATCAATGCCCTCCGCCAGGAAAAACATATTTCCCATTTTACTTTGCAGGAAGCCATTGCACTGGCAACGGAGTTAAACATTCCGCATACCTATTTTACCCATATCAGTCACCAGATGGGGTTGCACGATGAAGTCAATCAGTCTTTGCCAAAGGGAATGCAACTGGCCCACGATGGGCTCATCATAGATGTGAATAAAACGCCCTGATGGTGTTTTTTTCACTTGATGCAAATCCCAATGCAGACTAGGTTTGTGGCATGGATTTCAAGGAGCAAGTCAAGGTTTTTCTCACATTTTCCAAAAAAGAACGAAGGGGCATTTATCTGCTGTCGGTGATTGCCATTTTGTTGTGGATACTGCCCGTTTTTTTTGCTGAAGAAAACCCGCCCGAACAAATATTGGAGATTACTCCACTTCAGCTCAACGCGGCCAAAAAACTACTCTTCATAAAGCGAGACTCATTTGCTTATCAAAGAAAGTACAGGCCTTATTACCCAAAGGATGCAAGACAAATTCATCAGCAGTTCCCAAGGGAGTACAATTATCATGCAGAAAGAGAGGCTGCACCGAAGCAACAGCGTAAACATGCACCCATCAACCTGAACGAGGCAGACAGTGCACAGCTTGAAGCCCTGCCGGGCATTGGTGAACGCTTGTCTGCAAGGATCATCAAATACAGGGACAGGTTGGGTGGATTCCATGATGTTAGACAACTGAAAGAAGTGTACGGTTTGCAAGACACTGTGCTGACGGCATTGGCTTCAAGGGTTTTTGTAGAAGCCATCAGCACAGTTAAAAAACTAGATGTAAACAGTTGCAGCTATGCTGATTTTCGGCGTCATCCCTATATGGGTCATGCGTTTGCAAAATCATTGGTCGCTTTAAGGCAAACCCATGGTGAGATACAATCTTTGGAAGAGCTCTATCAGCTGATTGCAGTGAAAAAAGAAGAGATAGACCGGATGAAACCTTATTTCTCATTTGACAAGGATGAACTTCCTAATCCATGAAATCATCCTCTTGTTTGGGAGCATATTTGTCGAACAGCTTGTCGATCGCGCCACCAAAAACGGGAAATTTTCTTTTAGCAAACTCTTTGATGATGCGAATGGCTTCCAATGCCTGTGCCTCACTGAGATCGGCCTCTTTTTTCAGCTGGTCAATGAGTTCTTTCATCTTGATCAGGCAACCTTGAGGATGCCCATTTTGGTATGGTCAAATTTATTCCTCGCGTAGTCTGCTGTGAGCGTAAATTCATTTACATCTGAAGAAGGCAACTCAAACATGGCATCTGTCAGGATGCTCTCACAGATGGAACGAAGACCTCTTGCGCCCAGTTTGTATTCCATGGCTTTTTCTACCATGAAGTCCAATACTTCATCTTCAATTTTCAAAGCAATGCCTTCCAGTTGAAAGAGTTTGGTGTATTGCTTGATCAATGCATTTTTGGGCTTGCTCAGGATGGCCCTCAAGGTTTCCTTGTCAAGTGGATCGAGGTAAGTAACAATGGGCAACCTTCCCAGCAATTCAGGGATCAAACCGAAAGATTTGAGGTCCTGTGCATTCACAAATTTCAGCAGGTTGCTTTTCATGGCGTCCTGAAGGTCCTTGTTCACATTGAAGCCGATCGAGTTGGTGTTCACGCGACGTGAAATGATTTTGTCTACACCATCAAAGGCACCTCCACAAATGAAGAGAATATTTTGGGTATTGACCTTGATCAGTTTTTGGTCAGGATGTTTTCTGCCGCCCTGTGGTGGTACCAGTACATCTGTTCCCTCCAACAGTTTCAGCAGTCCCTGTTGCACCCCTTCACCACTCACATCTCTGGTAATGGAAGGATTGTCACTTTTTCTCGCAATCTTGTCTATCTCATCGATGTAAACAATTCCTTTCTCTGCAGCATCCACATCGTAGTTGCAAACCTGCAACAGTCTTGTCAGGATGCTTTCCACATCTTCACCCACATATCCTGCTTCAGTGAACACTGTGGCATCAACAATAGCGAAAGGTACGTTAAGCAGTTTGGCAATTGTCTTGGCAAGGAGGGTTTTTCCGGTTCCGGTTTCTCCCACCATGATGACATTGCTTTTTTCTATTTCAATGCCATCATCAGTATCCTCTGCGCCCGATTTTTTAATCGCTTTTGCTGCCTGGTTCAGGCGTTTGTAGTGGTTGTATACAGCAACCGAGATGATCTTTTTTGCCTCATCCTGTCCAATGATGTATTCATCAAGGTGTTGCTTGAGGTCGATGGGCTTTCTGACAGTCAGCTTGTATCCTGATTTGCCCTCTTGCTTGGATTCAACTTCAGTATGAACAATTTCTCTTGCATGTTCCACACAACCTTCACAAATATGACCTTCCTGGCCTGCAATGAGGATCTTGACCTCATCGCGTTTTCTTCCACAAAATGAACAATGCAAGGTTGATTTGGCCATGATAAGCTTTTAGGATTTTGGGGATGGATTAAATAGAATCAAGGATTCCGTCAACAATGCCATATTTCACGGACTCTTCAGCACCCATCCAGTAGTCGCGGTTGAAGTCTTTCATTATTTTTTCAAAGGGCTGACCACAATTGTCTGCCAGGATCTTTGCACCCAGTTCCTTGATCTTCCTGATCTGCTCTGCCATGATTTCGAGGTCTGCAGAAGTACCTTGTCCGCCACCAGATGGTTGGTGAATCATCACCTCACCGTGAGGGAAAATAAAGCGCCTGCCTTTTTCTCCACCACTGAGCAGGATGGAACCCATGGAAGCTGCCATGCCCATGCAGATGGTGGAAACTGGAGACTTGATCATTCTCATGGTGTCGTAAATGACCATGCCGCTGGTAACAACGCCACCAGGGCTGTTGATGTAAAATTTGATTTCCTTTCCGGGATCAATGGCATCCAGGAACATCAACCTGGCGGTGATGTCTTTGGCTGACTTGTCATCTACCACACCCCAGAGGAATATTTTCCTTTGTTCAATGAATTTTTTATCGAAACGGGCCCCAGAAACCATGTTTTCCATCATGTTGTCTTGCGGCTGCGGCTCATGTTCTTCGTCCATGCGTGTAGGAATGATATGATTGAGTTTCATATTGATCAGTTTAGGCTTTCTTCTTTTTAGGGTTGAGCAAGAGTACTTCATCTACCAGGCCGTAATCTTTGGCCTCAAGAGCAGTCATCCAGAAGTCCCTATCAAAATCTTTTTCTATTCTTTCGATGGGCTGGCCACTGTGCTCAGCAACCACTTCATACAACTCGTGCTTCAATTTCCTGACCTGGGAAACCGTGATTTCAATGTCACTTGCCTGTCCACCGGCACCTGCACTGGGCTGGTGCATCATGATCCTGGAATGTTTCAGAGCAGTTCTTTTTCCTGCAGTTCCAGCACACATCAGTACCGCTGCCATACTGGCTGCAACACCGATGCAAATGGTTGACACATCAGGTGTGACGTATTGCATGGTATCGTATACGCCCATACCTGAGTAAACAGAGCCTCCAGGGCTGTTGATGTACATTTGGATGTCACGGGTACGGTCTGTGCTGTCCAAGAACAACAACTGTGCAGTGATGATGTTGGCCACCTCATCAGTGATAGGGTATCCCAGGAAAATGATGCGGTCCATCATCAGCCTGCTGTACACATCCATTACTGCTACGTTCATTGGGCGTTCCTCTATGATGTTAGGAGTCAGGTTGGTAACCATGTGATTGGTATATCCATGAAGGGTATTGCTGGAAATTCCCCTGTCCTTTATCGCAAATTTTTCGAATTCCTTACCAAGGTTCATGATGATCAGGATTTTGTTTAGGCAAATTAATACAATTAATGACCAAATAGCGTGCCCGGGCCAAAAGCGGACAAAATGCCATGAATGTTAAGAGGTTTAGGGGTTAGAAGTTTAGGAATAAATGCTTAATCCCAATTTCGCTAACACCTAAACCTCTCAACTATGGTTAAATCAATCAATGATTATGCTTCCCCTGCAATTCCTGGAATTCCGCAGGGCTGACTGTTTTCTGAGTCGGTTGGGCTTGTGAAGCGGCCCATTCGAGCACTTTTGAGCTGAATACACGCTGATAGGCGCCTTCAACCTGTTGTTTGTCGCTCATCATTTTTTCAACATAGCTGTCCAGCCACTCGTAATTGCCACCCATGTTCATGGATCCGAAATAACCCATGAGTTGTTGGCGAATGCTGTCCATGATTTCTTCTCTGCTTACCTGGATGGCATTCTGGCTGCCAATCTCGTTGCTCACCAGGGTCCACCTCAATTGGTTGAGAAATGCAGGGAACTCTTTTTCAACTGATTCTTCAGTTTGTTCCTTCTCACCGCTTTTCAGCAACCAGGTTTTGAGGAAAGTCTCAGGGAAGTCCATTTTAGTTTCTTCAGAAAGAACATGGAAAATCTCATGCTCCAACAAGTGTTGAGCCTGTTGCTTCCAATAAGCTGCTATCTGGTTGCGGATCTCAGCCCTGAAAGCTTCTTCCGTAGCAATATCTTTTCCGGGCATGGCATCCTTGAAGAAAGCCTCGTCCATTGGTCTTTTTTCTACAAAAGCAATCTTGCTGATCTGCAGGAGGAAAGACTGGGCCATGTCTTCAGCCTTGTCCTTGTCCAGGCCAAGATCACCGGCAAGCCACTCACGTTCTTTTTCCTCAAAAGCAGTTGACAGCTGAATCACAATGGATTCATCTTTTTTCTTTCCCATCAATGCCGCCCTGGTGGCTGCACTGAAATATTTCAGCAAAAGGGAGTTTTCTTTCTTTTCAGCACCTTCTTCAACTGCACCACTGGCATCTGATTTTTGGAAGGAAACATTCAACACGTCCTCTTCGTTGGTCACCGTTTCAGGCTCTGTCATTTTGCCCAAACGGCGGCTGATCCTGTCGATTTCCTCTTCTACCATTTCATGTGTTGCTTCTACCAGGTGTAAGGTAGTGGGAGTGGTAGCAAGATTGGGCAGGGTGAATTCAGGCTTCAGGCCAATCTCAAAAGAGAAACTGTAATCCTTGGGTTCGTTGTGGTTGAACATGGCAGGATCATTGGCATCTTCCGGAATGGGCTGGCCAA
>JACCDW010638085.1_pt1 | contig 62227 bp, 30 predicted proteins | sample 7449781 | NCBI WGS metagenome assembly JACCDW01 (sample SAMN15323449, study PRJNA562643) | freshwater metagenome | isolation source: river surface water | place: USA:Blue River Watershed | collected 2017-08-18
GAAACGGATATTCCTGGTGTTCTCCATGAAGAAGCATCCGCGCTATTAATTATATTATTTCCTCCCAATAAATAATAAGAACCATTATATAATAAACCACAAATATTTATTTGCGGTGGAAAAGCAGTACCTACTATATTATTATTAGATAAATCAACAATATTACTTCCAGTAAGAACTGTAGAATATATACGAAAATCATCTATGGACCCTTTATAATATACATTATAGTTGCTTGATAACCCAATATAATTTGTATTTTTTAACCCAGAAGAAGGAACTATAGATGAGGAAATGGTATTTCCCAATGAACCATTTATATATAAATTATATGTTCCCGAATTAGATATAGTCCATGCTATATGATTCCATGTATTATTATTTAAATTAGTGGAAATTCCATTATAGTATTTTATAAACAAATTTGAAAATGACATATTTAAATAATTTAAATATCCATTACCGCCTGATGATATTAACATATAACCATTGGGAAATATTGCTAATGACCAAGGATCAGGAGTTGCATTTTTTACCGCAGTTATAGAAGATAAAGTATCACCATAAAGTCCAGTAGTTGGATTATATATAGTATACCAACAGGTGGCAGTTGTATTACTAGCAGTAGTATAAAACAATATATTATCATTAAATCCCAATGATAAAGATACTGCTCTGGTGGTTGGATAAGAAAGTAAAATAGTATATTCTGTTGCACTGTATGAAGTTCCATTCCATATTTTATAATAAATATTAGAACCTAATATATATCTTAAATAAAATATTGTTGAACCATCTTTTGATATTGCTATTCCTCCGTAGGAGGCCGCAGTAGTTATAGCAGTAAGACTACTATATGAAGTGCCATTCCAATCCATATAATAAATATTTCCGGAACCTCCATATCCACTAATTGCATATCTAGTACCGGAACCATTAACTGCTGCTTGTAAATATTGTTTTCCGCTATCTATTTGTGTTAAATCAGAAAAAGTACTAATTCCATTAGATGTAAATGAAAATAATTTTTGTCCAGAAAGAGTACCCAAAATACCTGTTTTCCCATCAGGAGATATTATAAAGAAACGCGCATCATTTATTAGTGCTTGTGTAAAAGATGTAATTCTAGTAAAATTAGTATATGAAGAAATAGACCCATCTAAATTATAACTTATATCGGTATAATAAATATAATTGGAAGAATTATTTAATACATACATGCGTGAATAATTTCCAGTAAACGAAATACAATTTGACCCAGGATATGTTTGATTTCCTCCAGTTCCATTAGTAGCTGTTCCAAATGGATTAGTAACTGAAGAAAATGCGACATTTCCACTATTTATATTTCCATTTAATACAGTAGAAAGTATTGTATTTCCTAATAATCCTATTGAAATATTATCTCTTCCTTTTCCATTTCCTATATCGAATATAGTAGAATAATTGGGTGAAGAATTTGCTTTAATCCATGTAGAAAATGATATGCCAGTAGAACTTTGTAATGTAATATTTCCCATTGTTACATATTGACTTTCTGTTAAATTTAAAGAAGCATTTCCTATTTTGTAATTACTTGTATTTACAATTCCAGATGTTGATAAAATTCCATTATAAACTAAATTCCCGGAAGAATAATCGCCAAGATAAGTATTTCCACTTATATCCGAAGTTTCAAATTTATAATATCTTAACATTGAAGAGTTTAATGGATAATACATCGAACTATTTATGTATAATTGAATAACTCCAGTTGATGTTTGCGACAATGTTTTTGTAGTAAAATTATTTATATCATTGTTGTTTATCACTAAAATATTCGTAGGGTTACTGGACATATGTTGTATATAAATATACAATATATGATTTTTCAATGTATATATTCAAAAATATGTAAAAATAGTTTTCTGTAATGAAGAAACAGAATATATACCAGATATATTTCCACTCATTAAAGTATTATTTTGCATATTCCATTTTATTCCATCGGAACTAATTGCCAAATTATATGAATTATTATTTGCCGTTGAAAGTCCTCCAGCAATCCAAAAACTTCCATTCCAACTAATTTTATTTGCATACACGTCAAACAAATTTGTTTGTGTTGGCAATCCCCATATTTTTCCGTCATAACTATATGCCAATGATTTATTTCCACTTACCGGAATTCCTCCTGCAACCCATATACTTCCATTCCATTGTACATCATACACCGTAGATAAAATTGTATTGCCTAATCCATTCCAATAGCATCCACAATTACTATATGCTAAAGAATTTGTCCCGGCACCTCCTGCAACTAATAACGCCTGTTCTTTTGACCATGATATGGCATAACCTGCAGTTGTTAAAGCATAAGAACCCTGACCAATCCAAGTATTTCCGTCGAAACTAATGGCAATTGTATTTCCTCCAGAACCCACGGCAACCCATTTTTTTCCAGTCCAAACTGCATTTATAGCAGTAGAAGTAAATACTTGAGAGGAATTTATTGAGGGCGTCCATGTTATACCTTCATCTGTACTATATGCAATTTTTGTTGTATCGGCAACATTGCCTCCCACTGCTAAAGTCACATTTTTCGGAAAAACAATAGTATGAGGATGTTCTAAATTTGTCTCTAAGTCATAAATCGGTCCCTGAACATTTGTATTAATAACGGAATATTTTATGCCGTCTAAACTGCGCATAATTACATTTCCGGATGAACTTGCCATATTACCCATAATATCATAATGCGAACCGGTCCATCTAATATTATATGGATTTTTTGAAGTTAAAATAGTTGAATTGGATAAATCGGACGATGTAAACCAATTAGAACCATCATAACTGTATAAATAATTAAAATTGGTATAATCTAATTCATTTCTTACTGTCAAAATGTGCATTTTTCCATTCCATTCTAAAGATAATGCTTTTTCATAATTATAATTGGTTGCCATAATATCTATTTATAATAAGAGGATAAAATTCATTATATATAAAAATATAAAATGAATAATAAAAATAAAAAATTTATATGTTGTATTGATTTCCTGAAAATGTTAATTCGCCAAAAGCCATTGTACCTTGGAAAGCATTTACAGCATTATAATTTGTTAATTCATTCACAACAATACGATAATTATAATAAGTTCCTATATTTCCGGATAAATCAACAACAAATGTTGCGGCCGAACGTGAACTATTTGTATAAGTTCCAATTAATTGCCAATCGGGGGTTGAAGTTGTAGTAATACTTGCATTTCCTCCCAATATAGTTATTTTATAGGGAAATCGTGCAATTGATCCAGATCTTTGAGTAAGAGTAATAGATGTCATATTATATAAAAATTGATTTTTAATTTGGAACCATTCTCCGGCAGTGCTCAATGTACCATTTGCATATTTTGTTGAAAAGTAAAACGTTGTTCCTGCTGTACCGCCCCCACTTGATCTATATAATGCCGATGTAGTGGTAGAACCGGATGAACCAACATATGGAGTTTGATTATAATTTGTAAAAGACGTTCCTGTATTAGATGAAAAGAAATAATTAGAAGCATTTGCATCTATTAATATTGCTCCACCATTATTTCCGCCATTATAAAAATTAACAGGCGTATCCATAACACCGTAAATTAAACCAGAAAAAGAATTATATGGAGTATATTGTTGTGTTGTACTAGCAGTTAACGTTAGATTTCCTGATGTAAAACTAGCCACATAAATACCTGTATTACTATTTAAAGTTGAATAAGAACCTCCTCCATTATTTGTTAAAACGAAATTAAAAGTTGTATTTGTTGAAGAAGGAGTATAAGTTCCAAAATAAGTATTGCCATACGTAACTGACGTAATAGATATTGTTGTTGCAGTAGTTATAGCAGCATCTGAAGTAATATAACTATTTACAGCATTTAAATTAATTGTATAGGTAATTCCTGAAGATAATCCAGATATAGTTATAGGACTAGTAGTAGTGGTTCCAGATGTTATTAAAGTTACTCCATCATATATTGCATATTTTATATTAATAATATTTCCAATAGTAGTAAATGGAATAGTTAAAGAAGTAGTAGTTGCAGTTATAGAACCGATTACCGGAGGTAAACTTCCTATATTAATCTTTGCCCACGATATTCCATCCTGACTTGTTGCCAACACATTACTTCCTATACCACCAGCGACAAAAGTTGTTCCGTTCCATATAACATCCGTTACACCTCCTGTAGATCCAAACAATGATAATGAATTGGCCACACCAGACCAATTAATTCCATCATAACTATATGCAATTGTATAAGAAGTTCCACTTCCGACTGCCACCCATATACTTCCATTCCAAATTACTTTTCCAACCTGGGTAGCAGTGGAATTATTTATTAGAGCAGTTCCACTAGAACTATTATACCAATTATAACTATCATAACTGTAAAAAATTCCTCCCTTTCCAATACCAACGTACATAAATGTATTTTTGGCAATAGACGATAAAATTACGCCACTAGAAGTTGCAACGGAAGAAAAAGAAATATCATTATAACTTACTAATGCACTATTAGTATTTTGAGTCATTATCCATTTCATACCATCCCATATGATTCGGCATGGTGTATTTGCCGACGATAAAATCGCGGTCGACCAATTTTTCATATCTCTTGAAATCATCGGTCCCATTTCACTTCCAATGCTACCGATTGCCGAATATACTGTATTTCGCGATTTACCAAAGGTGTACACTATTTCATTTGTGGTATATCCATTTGTCATTGCTAATATGCTATTAGGAGCATCTGTAATATACATTTGCTGTGGTATATTCCTACTGAATATTTGGCGAGTAGTTGACATTTCGTCATTCACAACTAATTGAGTAGAAGGCATATTTAAAAATCCTCCGGCAGGTCCAGTAGGTCCAATTTCTCCTGTTATAATTCCGGCAGGACCTGTTTGACCAAAAAGTCCTGCACCAGTTGGCCCAGTTGGAGCAAAAATTGCAAGAGGACCGGTTGCTCCAGTATCGCCATATATTCCAATATATCCAGTATTTCCACTAGATCCACTTCCTCCGGCCAATCCAGTTAATCCAACATTTGGTCCAATAGATCCTAACCTACCTATAAATCCCGTTTCGCCAATAGGACCAATAGATCCAGTTCTTCCTGTGGGTCCTGTCATTCCAGTAGGTCCCGTCATTCCAGTAGGTCCCGTCATTCCGGTAGGACCAATAGATCCAGTTCTTCCAGTTGGTCCAGTTCTTCCTGTATCACCAGTATTTCCAGATGGTCCAGTGGGACCAGTCCATCCTGCTCTACCTGTTATACCAGTATATCCGGTTTCTCCACTCGGTCCGGTAGGTCCAGTCATTCCAGTAGGTCCAGTAGGTCCAGTCATTCCAGTATCGCCGGTAGGTCCAGTCATTCCAGTAGGTCCAGTAGGTCCTGTGCGACCAGTTCGACCGGTAGGTCCAGTTATTCCCGTAGGTCCCGTCATTCCGGTAGGTCCAGTGGGTCCGGTTATACCAATTATTCCAATATCTCCAGTATCTCCGGTTGCTCCACTTTGTCCATATTGCGTTATAGTAACATATCCTAATGCCATATCAGAAGTATAAACCGGACCATTCTCAAAATTAGATATGGCAGTCATCATAGTAGCATTTGCAGAAATTCCTATTTTATACCAATAATTTGGCGAAACCGGTAATCCATTTGTTGATGTTTTTTGACTCCAGGTTATACCAGAATTTGTGGAAACTAATATACCATCATCATTTGTAGTTGCAACCCAGTAAGAAGGATAATCGGCAGCAATACTTATACCAGTGTATAAATACGTTTGTGGTAAAGTAGAAATGGCAGTATATCCACCAAAAGAAGAAGTAGTATAATAATAAACAAAATATTGCGTGCTGACTAAGAAAAACGTTCCATCTCCGCTAATTGCAATATCATTCGGATAACCATATAATATTTGGTCTGTTGGAATAGTTACGGCATCCCAATTTATGCCACCATCTAAAGTAATTCCGACAATAGTAGGATAATCAGACCCCCCTGCCAATGCCAATACGATTGACCCGTCATTACTGCAAACCATTCTATTAAAGGTAAATGGTTTTTTTCCGGACATCGATATAGAAGAAAATGAACTTCCTCCATTAGTTGATTTATATAAAGCAACTGCCGATTTAAATGTTGTACCCACATACATAATTGACCCATCCCTAGAAATAGCAACTGCTCCCCATAAATCTGAAGGTTCTTTTGCGGTCCATGTTGTTCCTCCATTTGTAGTAACATATATTTGTCCTCCCTCAATACATGCAACTGCTATTTGGCCATTATAACTACATGCTACATCTGTCCAATATCCTCCATTTGGTACTCCATTTTCCACTTCCATTCTATCCCAGGTTATTCCTCTATCTGTGGATTTATAAAGATCTCCTGTAGTTAATACATTTGTTCCGGGAATATATTCCTCAATAGAAGAAATATAGATAATTGAACCATCAAAATTAACGGCAACCCCACTCCATCTTCCTCCGCTAACTATTTCCGTATTTTTTGTATTTATTTTTGGATTTAACCATGTGTTTCCAAATGTATTATATAATGGACCTATTATAATTGTTTCGCCATATCCAATACCAGTGGAACCTGTTATTCCTGTTGGTCCAATATCTATTCCTGGAGGACCTTGTATACCGGTCGGTCCTGTTATTCCCATAACTCCTGTATCTCCTGTGCTACCGGTGTCACCAGTAGGTCCAGTTATTTGTTGATCAAATAAAGTAACTTGCTTATAAACTGTATTTGCAATAAAGCATTTTGATAATGTTGCAATCATAATATATTGACCATTTTGTGACATTACGCCCGAATAAAAAGGCGTCGAATTATCCAATCCTCCATAACTAGATTTTGTTGACCAATTATATCCATAATCATTTGATGCCAATACACCATATTTACTATATGCAATTATTTTACTTCCATCAGAAGACATTAATGGGGTTCCATATATATTTCTTATTTTTTCCCAAGAATATCCGTAATCTCTCGAAATATAAAATAATGCTTTCATACCTGCCGCAATATATTTTCCATCATTTGACATTGCAAAATTCCATGGTGAAAATGTTGATGGCGGTAATTGTGGTAATTGAACTATTTCATTCCAATTGGTTCCTCCATTTCTAGTCATAACTGTTGGATTTGAATAATTCACTCCATTTTCGGCAGCCGTTAACACAATAATTTGATTATCATAGGAAACTTCAATATCATTACTTAATATTCTGTATAATCCAATAACACTTAATTGCGTAAAATTTGCCCCATTATCAGATGTTACAAATATACCATTTCCGCCGGAAACAAATAATTTACTTCCATCTGGACTCCATTTTGAAAATGTTAATTTATCATTTTGTACAATTCCAGACATATTGGGTAAACTCCACGAGGTTCCTGAATTTATTGAAATATACATAATATTTGATTTGCAAACGGCCAATTTTGTAAAATCCAAACTGCATGAACAATATGTATATGCACCTATTGGCAATCCTGTAAATCCAGTTATCCAAGTAGTTCCATAATTATTTGATATATAAACAGTTCCTCCATTAATTACTGCAATAATATTTTGACCATCGCCAGACATTGCCATAGAAATAAAATAATAACCATATGGAATTCCATTTCCTACATCAACCATGCCCCAACTACTGGCAAATTGAGATTCATCCCAAACAGAATATATTTTTGGAACATTCAATCCAGTTGGACCCATGGGTCCTTCATTTCCAATATTTCCTGTTGGACCCACTGGTCCAGTTACGCCTGCCCATTTAAATAAATTAAGTGGCGCATTTGTGAAAATATTAGTGACGTCTGTTTGAGTTAAACTGCGGGTATACATACGGAAATCGTCGATTCCTCCAGTAAAATAGGGTGTTCCACTTACTGACGATTTTCCCAAATAATTAACAGTTCTAATATAATCAGATGGATATGCTAATCCAGTTGATGTATAAGACAATACCCCATTCATATAAATTGTATGCGAACCATCCGGATTTAAAATCCACACAACGTGACGCCATGCACTATCGTTTACATTCATCAAGAAAAAATTAACGTACAAGTTTGTATTGGCATTAACTCGACAATATAATTTTCCCTGATAAATTCCCATAATAATATTTGTTGTATCGTCTCCTCTTCCAAAATCAAACAAACTACTGTAATTATCGGCAGCATTGGCATAAAACCAAAAGGCAAACGAAATTCCATTTTGTCCTGTAGTTGGCACGGAAGAAATTGTAACATATTGATTTGCAAAATCTCCTTCCATTTGTAATGCCGCATTTCCTTTTTTATAATTTGTGGTGCTTATTAATGCCGAAGATACATCAGATAAACTGGCGTCATATACCGGAAGACCTGTTGCCATATTGGCCAAATCTTGACCAGAAATATCTTGTGTATCAAATCTATAATGTAAAACTAAGGTGGGATCAAAATTATATTTTATATAATAACCATATCCGGTTGTTCCTTTTGATCCTTCCATTGCCATTGTTCCTGTAGAACCAGTCGGTCCAGTTCTTCCTGTTCGTCCAGTTGGACCAGTTCTTCCCGTTGGTCCAGTATCTCCAGTTGGACCTGTATTACTACCAAATGATCTCGTATATAATTTAAATATTTGCGATGCCGACAAAACAGTATTATATATTGCAAAATCGTCAATATTCCCGGAAATATCATTTCCAGTTCCTCCCATTAATCCTGCTGAAGAATATGTTCCAGATGCATATATATTTCCATTTGAAGTATAATATAAAGAACCATTTATGTAATAATAAGTGGCATTTTGTGCAGTAGATGAAACAACTCCTATATGAACAAATCTATTTGATGGGAAATTTACATAAGAAAAAGATGCATCGGTAAAAGATTTAAGTGTACTAGTTCCTACTGGAAAATATAATCCATATGTTGTTCCGCTATTAGTTGCATTGAATACATAACCATTACCAATAGAAGTTTGTCTATATAACCAAAATACCAATGAAAAATCATTATTTGATATTGAAAATGATGGCAAACTTAAATATGCACCAGTTGAAGAATTCAATGAACCATTTCCATATTTATATAAAGTAAGAGATTGAGACATACTAGATAAACTTCCTCCTGAATTTACTGGTGCCGATGATAAATAAGGGGAAGTTATTGGCAATCCAGTTTGAACACTATATTTCCATGCCAAATAACCTTGCACTTGATAAATTTCGGATTGTGTTAATACACGTTGATAATAAATAATTTCACCAATATAACTTCCAGACGAATATCCCATTTCATCGCGTCCTACATATATTGGGGCATTTGTCCCTGCTGAAATAGTATAAGCATTTGTACCTGATTTTGTAGAAGTTGTTGTATTATTTGTTCCACTTAATGTACGCGATGTACCGTTGGTCATAGTACCAACGTAAACATATGGAATATTATAAGAATAATCTAATATAACATTTCCATTATTTGGACCTTCAACTGGTCCATTATCATTATTTGTATGAAAATTAACTTGATTATATATAGTGACTCGTCTAAAAGAAATATCATTATCATGATTATTAAAATGACCCCAAAATGACCCCCAATTCGAAATATTTGTTTGAATATTTACAACAATAAACATAGATACATTGGCTGTCATTGCAAATGTTGTCGGAGAAATCATACCTGCACCATTTGTAAATGAAACTGCTGGTTTTAAATTGATAGCAGATGCTGAATATGTTGGTACTGGAGTAGTACTGTATCCTCCTGGAATAACATAATGTCCTTGACCAGATTTATCGTTCCATCTATTTACAGGTTGTCCATTTGCTGTTACAGGTGTTGTTCCGGCAGTATTTTGAAATAATGTGGTTGTATCATTTGCATCTAACCAAAGAACACAATTTGCAATTAAAGTAGGATCAAATCCTCCCTGCGAACCAGAAATTGTGGCCGAATTTGTTAAAGAATATTGTCCATTAAAATTATTATAAATAGTTGTTCCACTGAAACTTCCAACATCAAAGTCATAGTGATAAAGTGGATAATATGTTAATGGTGTAAAATAAGGAGCACCTTCTCCAGTCATTCCAGTAGGTCCAGTTACGCCAGTCGGTCCGGTTATACCAGTTGGTCCGGTTGGTCCGGTTGGTCCGGTTGGTCCAGTAAACCCAGTTGGTCCGGTTGATCCAGTAATCCACGCTGGCAATAACCAATAAGGATTATACATATTTGTAATTTCCGATTGTGATAATTCTCTGTTATGTAAAGTTAATTCATCAATGTATCCATTATAATAGTTTGGAACGATGGAACCATTTGTAGAAGTATATATTGTTGCTACTTCACTTGCTGATAATACCCTATTATAAATACGGAAATCATCAATATATGCCGACCTTAATCCATTACTTCCAGTAAAAGAATTAACTCCTATTTTTGATGTAGTCTCTATATTAAAATACGTTGCATTACCACTAGAAACACTATTTCCATTTACATATATAACAATTGAATTTATAGTTGAATTCGCATATGTAGCAGTTATTGTATATAACACCCATGTACCAGTTCCTCTATTAGTAGTATCATTAATAATAGATTGTGCATTATTTGATACTATTCCTACAAAATTTCCATTATATTGAATAAAACTATAATTTGATAAAGCATAAATAACACCTCCTATTGTTGTTGTATATAACCAAAATACTATACTAAAATTTGATGAAATGGAAGTGGATCTTGTTAATGTTAAATATTGATTTCCTGCACCACCAGTATTAGTAAAATTTAAAACATATCCCCTTGAAGGGTCATTAAATGTGGTTACAGTTGTATTTGTTATTGTATATATTCCATAACTTGTTGGAATTGTTGAACTACTTAATTTCAATCTAAAAACATAATCCGATACATCCAAAGATAATGTATTATAACCAATATAATTTGGCGTTTTTACTCCACTAGGTATTATTTCATATCCTGCAATACTATTCGCCACTAAAACACTATTCACATATATATTCGTTTTTCCTGTAGAACTAAATGTTGTTACTAATTGATTCCATACGGATGAAGTTACTACTGAATTAGATGTTATAGTTAAATTACCACTTTTCGCAACAATATTTCCAGAATTTGTTGTATATACTCCAATATACAAACTTCCTGAATAATATAAACTCACGATAGGATTAATTGCGTTTGTATTTGTAGCCGGTTGATTTACCCAGCAAGAAATAGAATATCCGTTTGAACCTACAGTAACCGATGGTAGAGTAATATATTGTGAAGTACCATTTAATAATAAAGACCCACTTCCAAATTTTTTATTTACATTTGTAATAATCGATGTAGTACTTAGTGTAACATCATATGATGGAGTTCCGGTTGCATTATTTGCCAAAGTAGTACCGCTTAAATCACTCAAATTAAAACTATAATATGAAGATAATCCCGATTGGATAATATAATTTGCAGTGTTCTCATAAGTAGTTCCAGTTGAACCTGTTGGACCGGTCATTCCAGTTGGTCCAGTTATTCCAGTCGGTCCGGTTGGTCCAGTGGGTCCAGTTCTTCCTGTGGGACCGCTAGGTCCACTTTCTCCAGTGGGTCCAGTTTCTCCACTAGGTCCTGTGCGACCAGTTCTTCCTGTGGGACCGCTAGGTCCACTTTCTCCAGTGGGTCCAGTCTGTCCGGTCGGACCAGTGCGACCGGTTCTTCCAGTAGTTCCCGTATCACTAGTTGGTCCACTAGGTCCTGTATTTCCGCGATAACCTATATTATCTCCTGGTCCGGCCAAACCGGTGGGTCCAGTGGGTCCACGCATGCCGGTATCTCCAATAGTTCCAGTTCTTCCAGTAGGTCCAGTATCCCCAGAATCTCCTATTATACCAGTATCTCCCGTAGGTCCAGTACGACCGGTTGGACCCACTCCTATATATACAAAACCAGTATCTCCCATAATTCCAGTAAATCCAGTAGGTCCAGTTCTTCCAGTTGGTCCATCAATCGATCCGGTAAATCCAGTGTCGCCAGTATTTCCAGCAGTTCCAGTTCGACCAGTTGGACCAGTACTTCCAATATATCCTGTTTCTCCAGATGGTCCAGTAGGTCCCATGCGACCAGTAGATCCAGTACGACCATCATCTCCTATTATTCCAATATCTCCAGTATTACCGGTTGGTCCAATTCGACCAGTCGGACCAGTGCGACCAGTATTTCCAGTGGGTCCACTCGGACCACTTGCCCCACTTGAACCCTTTGTTCCAGTTCGTGTATCCATAGATGCAAAACCTGTATCTCCTCTTAATCCGGTAAGACCTGTAGGTCCAGTACGTCCGGTGGGTCCCATAGTTCCAGTATTTCCGGTAGGTCCAGTTGCACCTGTAGGTCCGATTCTTCCCGTCGGTCCAGTTGGTCCACTTATTCCAGTATCGCCAGTATTTCCAATACTTCCTGTTTTTCCGGTAGGTCCCATAAGACCTTGCATTCCCGTATCTCCAGTAGATCCGTTAGGTCCAATAACACCTGTTGCGCCAGTGGGTCCAGTTATGCCGGTTTGTCCAGTAGGTCCAGTAGGTCCAGTAGGTCCCATTCTTCCGGTTCTTCCAGTAGGTCCGCTAGGTCCACTATCTCCGCGCATTCCAGTTACACCAGTAGGACCCATAGTTCCAGTTCTTCCACTTGGACCTGTCATTCCAGTAGGTCCCATAACACCTGTAAATCCAGTAGGTCCATTAACACCAGTTAAACCAGTATTTCCTGTATCTCCACTAACTCCCCTTAATCCAGTAATACCGGTTGGTCCAGTAGGTCCATATATACCAATAAAACCTTGTAACCCCGTTGGACCGGTTGAACCCATTCTTCCATTTATACCAGAATGACCACTTGGTCCACTATCGCCCACAATTCCTATAATACCTGTTAAACCGGTAGGACCTGTTCTTCCCATTTGTCCAATAATACCCGTTTCTCCAGTTGGACCCATAATTCCAGAATAACCCATTCTCCCTGTCAATCCAGTAGGTCCAGTATCTCCAACTTCGCCGGTTTGTCCGGTTGGTCCCCTCATACCATTTATTCCAGTCATTCCAGTAGGACCGTTTTCTCCAGTATAACCGGTGGCACCGGTGGCACCCAAAAATCCTTTAAATCCGATAGAATTTGTAGGTCCTTGATATCCGGTTTCACCGGTAGGTCCCGCAACTCCGGTTAACCCAGTTGGTCCCATTATACCAATCTCTCCCGTTTCACCAGTGGGTCCTCTAATTCCTGTAACTCCATATAAACCTGTAATTCCTGTAGGTCCAATATCTCCTGTATTACCTCTCGCGCCAGTAAGTCCGGTAGGTCCCATTATTCCAATTTCTCCGGTTGTTCCTATATCACCAGTATTTCCTCTCAATCCAGTTGCACCAGTTGGTCCATCTACCCCAGTACTTCCTGTAGGTCCACGTATACCAGTTTGTCCAGTGGGTCCCGCAATTCCAAAAACACCAGTATTTCCAGTGGGTCCTCGCATTCCTGTTTCTCCAATTGGTCCGATAATACCTTTTTCTCCAGTTGCACCAGTTGGTCCGAGTAAACCAATTGCGCCCGTAATTCCAATAAATCCTGGACCCATAACTCCCATAAATCCATCGTTACCTGTTTCTCCTGTAGGACCAGTTGATCCATCAACTCCTTTATATCCTGTATATCCGGTAGGTCCTTGGGTTCCAGTTGCACCACGTGTTCCTATATTTCCATTTACACCAATAAATCCTGTGGGTCCAGTATCACCCTTTGTTCCTAATTCACCGGTAACTCCCGTGGGTCCAGTTATACCAAATTGCCCCATAAATCCTGTAATACCGCTGGGTCCTCTTTGTCCTTGTGGACCAAAATTTCCGGGATTTCCAATAAAACCAATATCTCCAGTTTCACCAGTAGAACCCTTCAATCCTACTATTCCAGTTAATCCTGCATATCCAGTTGGTCCCATAAATCCTCTATCTCCAGTTGGTCCAGTTGGTCCAGTTGGTCCAAAAATTCCTTCAGTTCCCATTGTTCCCATAAATCCTATATCTCCTGTAAACCCTGTGTCTCCATCAATTCCAATATACCCTGTTAATCCTGTTGGTCCAATAAATCCCATAATACCTGTAAATCCGGTGGGTCCAATAATTCCCATAATACCTGTTAATCCAGTTGGTCCAGTTCCTCCTTTTAATCCGGTTTCTCCGACATCTCCATAATTTCCAGTTACTCCTATATCACCCATATATCCTATTTCACCAGTTGTTCCAGTAGGTCCAGTTGATCCATCATAACCAATATCTCCGGTTTCTCCAGTAGGACCTTTATTTCCAGTATTTCCAATAAATCCGGCAGTTCCATTTGTCCCTGTAATTCCCATAAATCCAGTATTACCTGTATTTCCTATATCACCTATCGATCCAATTATTCCCATCGTTCCAGTTGGACCAGTTTCACCAGTTGTTCCTGTAAAACCTAAAAATCCAATATCTCTAATATATCCTGTTACTCCTATAATTCCTTTTTCTCCAGTTGCGCCAGTATTTCCTGTAGGACCATTATTTCCAATTGTTCCCATAAATCCAGTTTCACCAGTGGGTCCTGTATTTCCTATAAAACCAATTGCTCCAGTAGGTCCTGTATCGCCGGTATTTCCAATTGTTCCTCTAGTACCAATTGTTCCCATCATTCCGGTCGAACCAGTTTTTCCTGTTGGACCATCCAATCCAGTTGGTCCGCTTGCTCCGGTTGGACCCAAACTTCCCATTATTCCAATAAATCCAGTATTTCCTGTTGGTCCGCTTGCTCCGGTTGGACCTCTAACCCCAGTTTTTCCTGTTGGTCCGCTTGCACCGGTAGGTCCAAATATTCCAGTCAATCCAGTATTTCCTGTAGGTCCAGTGTCGCCTATATAACCAATATCACCAGTATTTCCTGTAGGACCAGTTGGTCCAGTATTTCCAGTAGATCCAGTTGCACCAGTATTTCCTGCAGAACCTGTAGGACCAGTTGCACCAGTATTTCCCATAGTACCAGTAGGTCCTGTATTACCAGTAGGTCCAGTCTCGCCAGTTGCTCCAGTTGCTCCAGTAGGTCCAGTAGGTCCTGTCATTCCAGTTTCACCAGTAGGTCCAGTAGGTCCAGTCATTCCACTTGGACCAGTTTCTCCAGCGGTGCCAGTAGGTCCAGTGGGTCCAGTTTCGCCAGTTGGTCCAGTTGTTCCAGTTTCACCAGTAGGTCCAGTTGCTCCAGTATTTCCGGTAAGTCCGGTAGATCCTGTTATTCCAGTAGGTCCGGTAGATCCTGTCATTCCAGTAGGTCCAGTAGGTCCTGTGTCGCCAGTTGGTCCAGTCTCACCAGTTGGTCCGGTATTTCCTGTATTACCAGTAGGTCCAGATGGTCCAGTAGGTCCGGTCTCCCCAGTTGATCCACTAGAACCACTTAATCCAGTACAACCTTCAAATCCAGTTGGTCCAGTTTCACCGGTGGATCCAGTTGATCCCATAGTACCAATATCTCCAGTGGGTCCAGTTTCTCCAGTGGGTCCAGTTGGTCCCATAGTACCAATATCACCAGTGGGTCCAGTATCGCCGGTAGGTCCAGTAGATCCACTCGATCCTGTAGGTCCATATATACCATTTGTTCCAGTTAATCCTGTATCACCTGTATCACCAGTAGGTCCAGTTGGTCCCATAATACCGATATCTCCAGTAATTCCAGTAGGTCCTGTGTCGCCAGTTTCTCCAGTGGGTCCAGTTGGTCCCATTTCTCCTATAAATCCTGTATCACCTGTATCACCTGTATTCCCGGTAGGTCCAGTTTCACCAGTGGGACCAGTAGGTCCAGTTTCGCCAGTGGGACCAGTAGGTCCAGTTTCACCGGTGGGTCCAGTAGGTCCTGTGTCGCCAGTTTCCCCGGTAGGTCCAGTTTCACCAGTTTCTCCGGTAGGACCAGTGTCACCAATATCACCAGTAAGTCCAGTAGGACCAGTAGGTCCAGTAATTCCGGTGGGTCCAGTAGGTCCAGTAGGACTTACCTCGCCAGTACATCCAGTGTCTCCAATATCACCTGTATTTCCTGTTTCACCAGTATTGCCGGTATCACCTATATCTCCAGTGTTCCCATAATACCCTATAATTCCAGTAGGACCAGTATATCCAACAATACCACTAATTCCGGTAGGTCCAATTGGTCCTCTTTCGCCATTTCTAGAAAATCCTTGCAATCCAGTAATTCCTCTGGGTCCAGTAATTCCTCTGGGTCCAGTAGGTCCACGAGGTCCTGTAGGTCCGGTTATTCCAGTTGCTCCGGTAGGTCCAGTTGTGCCGGTTTCTCCAGTGGGAGTTGTAGGTGGAGGAACATATATATTAACTGAATCATTAGTAACAGTGTATACAGTAGTAACTGTTTGAACAACAGTAGAATTATTTACTACTGCTTGTTCTTGCAATGTGCTAGTAAAAGTACCGTCATTATATGAATTTTCCAATAATGCCTGATAATTATTATATGCTTCCAAAGGAGAAGTAACATTTTGAATAGTTGAATATAATACAGAAACTTCAAAAGTTGCATATATATTATAGGTAATCTCTCTAGATGTAACACTAAAAGTATTCACACCAGTAAATGGATCAATATTGTAAGAATATATCGACATTCCTTCAGTAACATCATTCCCCAAAATATCAGAGGCGGTATTTATAAGTGCTTTCATTCCCGTCATCAAATTTTTCGATAAATTTAAATCCCTATTTTCAGTAATAGTGTATCCACTCAATGTTAAATTTTGAGGGTCAACTCCCAAAATAAGTGCCGTCGCATTTCTCAAAGTGGCCAATGTTGCGTCATCTAAAATAGGTTCTCCAGTAGTATTATCAACAACAATAGTAGTTACTGTCATACCAACATTAACATTAAATGAAACAGTTGTTCCAACAGGATAAATATTTGTCGCCGAAAGATTCACTAATCGAATCAAAAGAGGAGCTTTTACTACGCGAGTAATTCCATCACTTTCGACATTGGTTTCCTGTGAAAAATATCCAGATGCATAATCACCGCTAATTTGGGCGGCGTGTGCAATACCCTGACTATTAACCAATGTGCCATTATTTTGAATACTCACTTTCATTGTTATCGTAACACCATGTGGAACAAAAATTAAATCATCTTGTAAAAATCCATCGGCCATGGTATAATTATTCGGGTCATTCGGGTCGCTTGCCGTGTTTTCATTTCCACTTGGGTCACGATTGCCAAATGGATTTGTGCTATTTATATATCGCATTAACCCGTTTACTTGCGATATAGCAATAGTACCTGTTGCTGAATTTACATATTCCCCGGTTGTTTGATTTAACGCATGATAATTAAAAATATAAATGAGGTTGCTTTTATCAAAAATACCTCCATTTATTTCAAATGCCGTTGAAATCAAAAAAAGGGATGTAAATCCGGCAGTATAAGAAAGATAGGCATTAACAAAATTCTGAAAATCTAAATATAAAGATTTATATATTCCCACACTCAAAACGCTATTGACGTCTATTCCGGCTACAAATTCCGAAGCGGTTAAAGTAATCGAATCTACAGGATATGGCATTGTTGCAGATGCATCATAATTTGTGGCAATGATGCTTATATTACTAGAATCTTTATAAATACCTATTTTTTCGTTAAATACGCGAACATCGAATTTTATTTGAACCGAATTAGTTACATCTATTCTATTCACTTGATTAAAAGGAATTAAACTAATTGTTTTGGCACCCTGTTCAAAAAAATATCCTCCACTTGCTGGAAAAACATAAAATAACCCGTTATATGATGTGTCTGCTACATGTATAATATTTGGTGTTAAATCACGGGTTGGTGGATTAAATATCGACCATGATGTTGACATATTTATATACTATATGCGCAAATAATAACATGGAAGAAAACATATTATTATTTATAAAATCACGATAAATTCGTCAACCTCAACAAAAGAGGTGCGGTAACCACTTGTTTAATATTGCTAATACTATTTGTTGTCGTTGAACTAAAATATCCACTTGTATAATTTGACGCCGAAATTAAACTGGAAACATGTGCCGCCCCTAAACTATTCCAATTTATATTATTTGGAATAATATCTAAATTCAAAGTAACTGTAATGCCATTCGGTATAAATATTATATCACCGTCTATAAATCCATCTTGCAATGTAAAATTTCCCCCGTTATTTGTCCCGGGATTTCTATTATCAAAAGTATTTGCAAAACATGCGTAACTTATTAATTGATTTATATAATTAACTGTAACCGTACCCGTTAATGCATTTACATATTCACCTGTTGCCGGATTCAATGTGGATTCTGTCATTATATTTAAAAGTGCACTAGCATCAAATACTCCATTATTTGCACTTATTTGACTAGATAAAGTGAATATACTAGTAAATCCATTTGGATATCCAAAATAATCATTAACATATTGAATAAAATCGCTATATAATCGAGATAATCGTCCAACTGAAATAATACGATCCAATGTAATATTTGCAAGAAAGTCGGCCGAAGAAATCGAAAAAGTATCTGTAGGAAATAATCCGGTTGTTTGATTATATGTGGTAGAAATTATATTCTGGTTATTTGCATCTTTTTCTAATCCAAAATATCGATTTACTGTGCGAACATCGAATTTTATTTGAACCGAATCTGTAACATCAAATTGGTTTATTTGATTTACTGGCAACATGGCAATTGTTTTTAATCCCTGTTCTAATTGATAACCGCCAGTTGCTGAAAATGCATAATATAATCCAACATAAGAGGCATCCATCGCAATAATTGGATTACTCATTTATTTTTCTAAAAAAATATATAATATACATATTACAAATATTACAAATCATATAACATTTTAAATATCAAACAAAAAGAAAAATTAGCATTATTCATTTCTAAAATTCGCCCATGATCATCGTATAATCTAACCCGAATTTTTTGAATATCTACTGGACCAAAATATTTTCTGGGTTCCGTTATAATATTCAAATCATTCTCCATCAATAAACTAAAATAAGTTCCTTTTATTGATATACGGGCAATTATATTTGGATTTAAAACAGACTGATTAAATGCTGTAATAAAGTGATTATTTACACTATTGTTAAAATCATCTATTGCCAAATAAATATAGCGAATAGAGGCGGGATCTACAATAGTATCACTAATATAATAACTGGCACCAGAATACGTTTTTTTATTAAATCCCAAATTCCATCCCATGCGCGTAGAAATTTCGGCATTATCTTTTCTTCCATCCAATGCTCTCGTAAAATCCAAAGAAATTTTGGATATAGGATAGCACGCGGATGGAATCGTTTCCAAAATAACTTTCCCTGTTCCTGACCCAGATTCTGTAATATCTAATCGAAATTGAATATATGAAAAATAATTTTCTGGATAAACCATTGTTCCATCATCATTTCTAGGGGAAATCAAACTGTTTATTTTTGCGATAAAATCGGGGGCATTATAATTTCCATCAGGAACTATAATTAATTTTTCTTCTACTATAGGTTCATCATCATAACCGGGATTGGGATAAGTAATTGAAATCCACATATAATTATTGCCATAATTCGCAGAAATTCCGTAAAAAGACACTGGAATCTCTAATGCCGACATTTGCATAGAAACCACTTTTTGAAGACGGAGAGGCATTTGAAATGTGAAATCGGAACAAGTGGTCGAATAATAATTATCGCGAAAACGCGTATCAATTGTCAAACACTTGCTTATAACACGAGTTTTTAATGGATTTAATTCTCCTGGAACAAATTCACTTTCCTGAGTTATAATATATTTAGTTTCTGGACGTTGAACTAAATCGTGTTCGCGTTCTGTTTTCACTTTGGTAGTATTATATTCAGTGTTATCAAGAGGATAATTTTTCGGAATAGTTGAAAAAACGGGTTCTTTTGGAGGACATTTCACTTCCATTAACCATTGTTTGGCTTCTGTTAAAAAATCAATCAAATCCTTTTTCATTTTTGGAGAAATATGACCACTCTTAAATAATTGTTCGCGTATTTCTGTTTCTCTTAATTCGACATCTGATGCAGTATATTTACTCTTTGGTTTAAATTTAAAAAACTTTTCTATATCACCAATAGTATAATTATTAATATCTAAATCTAATTGGTCCATTTGTTTGAATATATATAAAATATATCTTTTATATTTTTAATAGTGCAATAGTTATTTTTTTTAATTATTCAAACAAAAGAATAAAAAACAAATATATTACTTTTTGTTTGAATATATATTATAAAACTCAAACAAAATAAATTTTCTAGCAAAAAACATACGAAATTGGAATTGCGGCCAATGATCCTAATATAAATCCAAAAATATAACTATATTTCATATTTTTATACACATTTAACCATGCTATATTTTCCTCTTGCGTTTTCAAATGGTTTAACATATAATTTGATTTTGGCATCAAATGATAATACATAACCGAAGTAAAAATCACAATTGCCAATGACAAAGTAATTCTATGAAAAGTATTTGAAGTTTTTATCAACCGCAATGAAACAAATGCAAAAATTAATCCAATAAATAATCCTTGGAAATAAATATTTCGTCTTTCTTGTACAATATTTTCGTATGTGTCGACAATATCCTTACTGAATATACTTCTAAGATAATCAGTTTGTTCTTTTGATATAGACATTGTGGCAAATGTGGCGCCCAATAATCCTATTCCAATAATTCCGGAAACGTAGCAATTCATCTTTATATATTATATGCGAGGTTTATATTATACTAAATGTCGTAAATATATAATAAAAAAATTATTATACAAAATAAAAATACAATTATGTGGGGTTTATTTTTATCAATAGTCAAACAAATTGTAAAATTATAACAAAATTGTATTTTGTTTGAATAATAGTAAAATAAAACCCTTATAATTTGAAAAAATAATTATTATATAAAATAAAAAATAGTATTTATAGTCTTTTATTTTATAGAAAGTCAAACAAAAAATAAAAACTAAAAAGTTTTATTCTTTTGTATATATAACATCAAACAAAATATAAAATAGTAAATTTTATGAAGGATTTTTTCAGGCAGTTCCGCGCCGTAGGCGCGGGTCCGGGGGCTTTTTTTACGAATTATGCAGTCAATTATTGGGGAAAAGTATTTAGAATTGTGACCATTTATGCAGCAGATTTAGATTGTATCCTAACGGATACAAAATGCCCCCGGATGCGACCGCAGGTCGCCAAATCTTCAAAAAAACAAATAGATTACTTTTTGTTTGACTTTTTATAAAATAAAACCCTTATAAAACCAAAAAATAATTATTATACAAAATAAAAAATACAAATATATAATCTTTTATTTTATCATTTTTCAAACAAATTATAATAATAATTTATTCATATTTATAATTTCCTGGATTTCTGCATTCATTTTCATATACTTCAGGAAAATTGTCTTTTATATAATCATTTTGCATATATTTTGTGTTTATTCCATGATCTTTTACATATCTTTTTACAATACTTTCACCAGGTGAAATGTTTAAAGTAAGTAACCATTTAATCGCATCAGTGCATTTATTTTGTAAAAGATATTGCACTAAATAAAATCCTTGTGTATCATTTAAATACCTATTGCAATCATTCCAATAAAATTTATATATATATTTAGCACTATCTAATGATGCATATGTATTATTATTATTATTTGGTTCACATCTTATATCAAATGACATAACCTTTTTATGAGGTATTTGTGAAAACGGATTTTTATTTTGACTTTTACATCCTCTTTCAAATATTTGTATAATACTTGATATATTTAACGTATTATTTTTAATGAATGTTTTTATAAGTTCCTCATTTTTAGTTTCGCAAATTATTTCAAATTCATTAATTAATTTATCAGGTAATGAAGTAAAAAGTTGACTAGTATTCTCATTATTTAAAATATTGAATTTTAAATTTGGATGTGACATAGATAAATCAATAAATGGTTTAGTAAATGCCTCAATATTATTATTATAATTAGTACTCTTTTCAACTAATTTTTCTCTTTTTACAATTCCATAATAATAATATCCATCAGTATATCTTTTTTTTGTTAATCCCAAATCAATTAAATATTTTGATAAACGATTGCGGAAAAGAGTATCTATCGCAAAAGGATAATAAGATTCAGTATCTTTAAAATATTGAAAAATATCTTGTGCTCTCATTTTATTTTCAACATTATCACTTAAAATATATACTTGTTTCATGACTTTTTCGACAATTTCTTTTTCTGATTGTAAATTGGTATTATTTTCATTTGTTGATGTTTCCATTGCCAATACATATTTATCCAAAAAATTCAATTTGTCCTGTATTTTAGAGGTAGATTCATGAGTTATTTTATGAAATGTATTTCTAACCATATTTAATATTTCTGTTGTATTAATAATACGCAATAATGTTATAAAACCATATTCAGGATAATTATTTACCAACGCAATTTTTTTTTCATCCTCTGTATAAATTGTCGATAAAGTATCAACATGTATTAATACAGCACCACTAGGGGTTGGAGAAGATTTTTTTTCGTTTTTAAAATTATGTGCAAGAAGTTCTGGTTCATTATTATAAGGACAATACTTACTATACTTGCTACTATCAAAATTATTAACATTTTTATCATAACCATCATACATCTTTTTACTATTTAAATCAGTAACTTTTACTTTCAATTCTATATCAGGAACTAATGAAGAATTTTTATTAAAATTGGTAATAGTGTTTGGGTCAAAATTAGCATCTTTAGTTGGTGGCTTTATATTTGATGAAATTGGCTTCCAATTTGATGAAACCTGATTTGAAAAAGAATTTATAAAAGCGCCAGTGTTTAAAGAGTGGGGAATTTTAATGTCCCAAATTTTTAATTGTTCTACATAAGGTAATTTTTCTAATTCTTTTTCTTCTTTATCTTTTGTTGGTATATTCCAATTTTTATATCTTTCAGTTTGAAGTTTACTCAATTCAGATTTTAATTCACATTCTTTCAAAATTCCCCTATAATATTCATTAATTAATTCTGTTTGTTTGCTAATACTTACTTTTAATTTATCTTTTAATATGCACTTATATGCTTCTTCGCTAATAGATAAAAAATCTTTTTTTTCGATATCATATGTTAAATTTGCCATTTCAAATATATTTGACATCATTTCATTTTCTAAGACTGGTAATGCTCTAACAATGATACAAGTATCATCGGCATCGTTATTTAATAAGGCGATTGTGTGTTCCATGTATATGCACTAAATGTATATACATTCTGTATATACATTTTTAAGTATTTTTTAACGCACTTTATAAATTTTTATTCAAAAAAAGCAAAACACATTTTTATTACAATTTTACAAATTTGTTTGAATAATAAGAAAATAAAACCTTTTTAGACAATAAAAAATAAAATATACAATATAATTATATGCCGTATATTATACGTAAAGTTAAAGGTAAACAGTGTTACAGTGTTAAAAAGAAATTAACCAATAAAAATAAAACTGCGAAAAAGGGGAGAAAAGTATTTGCAAAATGTACTTCTCTTAAAAATGCACAAAGTCAATTACGTTTATTACGCGCAATTGAATATGGCAAAAATTTCGTTCCTAGAAAAAGCATAAAAAATCGAAAATAATAATAATAATATTTGTTTGACAATTTATAATAAAATTGAATAATATTATTTATAAATAAATAAATAAAATAAAAATGGAATATTACTTAAAAACAGAAACATCTTATTTGGGAAAAATATCTATTGATATTGATGATCTATTAAAAAAATGCAGTGAAGAAATTAAAGATAAATTAGATAAAACACCTCCCATTATTATATTTGGGAAACCGGCAATCCAACATAGAAATGTTGGATTTTTCTCTATTGTTTCAGGCGGGTATGCATTTGCAGGACAAAGTGCCGAAGCAAAACCGTTAACAAATTCATTAATTTTATTATTAAATTATATTAATGAATTATTTGATGAAAATTTTAATGGTATATTAATTAATGAATATATTAATGGAAATGATTATATAGGTAAACATAGTGATAAAGAAAATGGATTAAGTAAAAGTGGTGTAATTTGTTTATCATATGGCGCCAATAGAAAATTTCGAATTAGAAATAAAGAAAATAATAATATTATTATGGATGTTAAAACTAATTCACGAGAAATTTTAATTATGGGAGGAAATTTTCAAAAAGAATTTACACATGAAATCCCTGTTGAAAAAAAAATAAAAGAATCTAGAATATCTTTTACTTTTAGATGTCATAAATAAATCCAAAATTATATAATAAAATTTTTGTTTTATATTATTTTTACATCTATAATATTTTACGTATATAATAACTTAAAGGAATATTATTTTGAATAATATAAACATGAAACTTAAATATAATAATTTGAGAAATTTTGATTTATGTGCAAATACAAATCCAATTATGATCTCTTTTTTAGAAGAAAATATAGATAAAATAGATTGGTTAAGTTTAGCAGAAAATGAAAATGCTATTTCTATTTTAGAAAAAAATTTAGATAAATTAGATAGAGATGCATGGAATAGATTATTTTCAAATCCAAATGCTATGCATTTAATTGAAAATAATTTTGATAAAGTATCTTGGAATGGCTTATCAAAAAATCCAAGTGCAATTCATATTATTGAAAAAAATATAGATATTTTTATTAATGAAAATTATTGGAGAGGAATAGCACAAAATAAAAATGCAATTCATATAATAGAACAGAATTTACATAAATTTGATGAACATGCTTGGTGCGGGTTATGTTTAAATGAAAATGCATCACATATTTTAGAAAAAAATTTAGATAAAGTAAATTGGGGGTGTTTATCTGTAAATCCAGGCGCAATTCATATTATTGAAAAAAATTTAGATAAAGTTGGTTGGGATTATTTATCACAGAATCCGAATGCAATGCATATACTTAAAGATAATATGGACAAAATAAATTGGTCTTGTTTATCTTTTAATCCAAATGCCGTTGATATTCTTGAGAATAATCTTGATAAAAATGTATCATGGTATGGATTAGCACAAAATCCAAATGCTATTCATTTATTATTAGAATAAATCCAAAAACATATAATATAATTTTTGTTTGATATTATATTATATTTTGTGAGGTTCTTCATTTATTTTTGTTGCGGTTGCAATATTATTTTTTATTTTATTTATATTTTTTTCTTCCGCATTACTTACATTTTTTCCAATTTTTATCCATGTATCATAATCACTACTATCTAATTTTTTACAATCAGGATGTTCTTTCATCCAATCTGACATTCCAAAAAAGCATTTATCGCTTATTTTTTCTATAGATTTCTTTATATTTGGATTTCCTTGTTCCTCTTTTTTCCATACTCCGTCCTCTTTAACGTGCATTGTTTCGCGTTTTACATCTGTACAATGCATTGGTCTCCTATATATACCGCAATTTTCCAAACAAGTATATATTATATCTGTCAATCCATTTACAAACCCATTTTTACCTATATTATCCAAATCAGAATTGGATATTTTTATTTGTTCCACAAAATCCGATAAATTCATGGCATCTTTGCATTTTTCATTCAAAAATAAATTGAGATTGAAAGTGTCATGACTATCTCGATTATGACTATGTGTATTATTATGACTACGACTTGTAGTAGCATTATGGTTATGATTTTGTTGTTGACCATGTGAAATACCAACTGATTTTTCAGATGCAAATTTGAAAGACTCTGCCATAACCGTTTTTACTATTTCTGTAATTAATTCTATATTTATTTTTTCCTCTTTTACTATAGGAGATGCTTCTACTGTCGGTTCAATCGGTTCTTTTTTTATAATTTTTGGTTTAGGTGGTGGTGGCAATTTTTTACATTTTGATATGTGATTATCCAAATTCTTTTTGTATAAAAAGGACTTAGAGCAATAATTGCAATATATTTTATTGTCGCGGTTTCTTATATTTTCAAGATGTTTTCCCGTGACTAAGTGTTTATTATAATCTTTTTTGATATATGTAATATAATCACATATATCGCAAGTAAATATATCTGCCATAATATATTTATATTATAATGTACTCTATTTATATTATTATTAATAAATATTATATTTATTTTTATATTGGAAAATGACATTTTTTGATTTTGTTATTATAAATGGTAATAAATTTTTTAAGGAGGGACTTTTTGAGAAGTATGGTAACAAAAAAGTCCCCACTTCTCCTTTTGTAGATTTATTGTGGTAACGATTTTTCGGCAAAACTCGTTAAAACTTTTATATTTTTTAGTGATTATGGTAACAAAAAAGTCCCCGTTTCTCCTTTTGCGCATTTATTATCGTAACATTTTTTCGTAAAAACTTATTAAAACTCGCTAAATTTTTGGGAGTTATGGTAACAAAAAAGTCCCCAGTTCTCCTTTTTCACATTTATTACAGTAATAAATTATCGGTTAAAACTCACAAAAACTCGAGCATTTTTTGTGAATTATGGTAACAAAAAAGTATTTTGAAAGATTTGGTCTTATTGACTACAATCACATTTTTTGGTTCAAAACTCAGCAAAACTCGCATTTTTACCCATTTTTGCCACCATGTCCAAAAAATGACTGCATAATTATCGGGTCAGTTTTTTCGTGTTTTTTCGTCATCCTTACCATGTCAGTCACAAACACCCTTTTTGGGAAAATAAACCCCTAGGTATTGAAAAATGGACAATTATTTTTGTCCTTTTTTTTCAACCTACCTTATTTCTTTTTCAGAATTTTTATATAAATATATTTATTGAAACTACTTAAAGAAAAATCTAAAAAACAATATAAAACCCCCAGATTATGAATCCCTTTTTTTTCAACGAAGAGAATACTTTCTGTATTTCCCTGCTATCAAAACCGGAAAGATGGGAAAGAATGCAAACCAGGTTTAAAACCCTGGGAATAAATGCCAGTAGGTGGCCTGCGGCCACCGTTTCCGACCTGAAAGATCCCTTTTATTATGCTTTAAATGACGGTCAAAAAGGATGTGCCCAATCCCATATTAATATTTGGAGACATATTGTGGAAAATAAAATAGAATATGCACTCATTTTAGAAGACGATGCATGTTTCGATAAAAATTGGAAGGAAAAATTGGACGAGTTTTGCAGGCAAAATACAGATAAAGAATGGCATATGATTTTTTTAAATGCATCCGAACCAATCGATCCGAAAGATACATGGGTAAAAGCAAGTGAACAATATTTAACTGCCGGATACGTAATATCACTTGCGTCTGCCGAAATTATATTGAGAGATTTCGGCAATTGTTTTTTTTCCAGTGATTGGATGACATCACGAGACCAAATATATGGACATTCTTATTGCTATTTTCCATGGTTAATAATTCAGGAGGGAATAGATAGTACTATAGGGTCAAATCTAGATGCCGATAGAGAGAAAGTAGTTCGGTGTTTGAATGAAATAAACTATTCTTTAGATAATTATATTTAGTGGTGATACAATATATTTATTCTCATAATATATCAGAATATAGATATATTATGTCATTAGCAACTTTAAAAAGAAAAACAAACGCCCAATATAGAACATTAAGTGCAAATACTCCACAATTTTCTCTTAATGGAACGCTTCGTAATCAAGGTTATATTGGACAATCAACTCAATCTAGATTTATGATTCGCACATTAATGAAAGGAAATGTTATTAGAGGTCACGGAGGTCAAAATGGAAAATATCCAATCGCACCCATAGTTAAAGATTTATCCGTTTTTAATGTAAATGACCCCTCTGTGATAAAATCCTCTGTATTAGGCACAAAAGGAATGCTCGATACAAAATATCGTTGGATTCGTCGTCCAGCGCCATATACTTCAGTTAAACCTGACTTAGGAGATAGTTTATATAGTCAAAGTAGTTATATTGAAAGTTTGCAAAATAAACTTATGCAAGAAATAAAAGATTGCCAAGGTAGCGATGAAAAAACACCAATTGTTAATTGTACACAAGGAGTATGCGATTACGTTAAATATCGCTCGAATTTTAAGAAACCCGAAATTATTAGCGATCCTACAAAAGTGAAAAAATATAGAACATCACATGCAGAATATTTGGCCAGTAAATTATATTTAAATTGTCAATCATTAAATGATAAACCTATGAAGAAAACAACACAAAATACTCCTTTTAGTTGTAAATCAGTTGTATCTTTGAAATAAATATTTTGGTACAAAATTGAAATAAATACAATTAATATATTACCATATATAATATATTAATCAACTTAAAGAACAAAAATGGAACAAGAACAACCGCCTCTCGAAGAACTTTTGCAAAAATATATCGATTCATTTACAGAAAAAGAAATGCAAGCATATTTAATTGCCAAAGAACACTTAACAATGTCTTTCACTCTAGAAAAAAGCAATGGATTTTTGAAATGGAAAGCAAAAAATGGATACAAATAAAATCTATTCTATCTTTTGTCTTTTTGCCATAGCATCTTTAAATGCCTTATAATTCATATTTTCTGTTTGTACTTCATGCTCTTTATCAAATAAATCACTAAATTTACTCTTCATTCCTACAAATACTTTTTTTTTCGGGATACGTTGAATAAAACTAAAATTTGCATGCTTTCCCATATGAATAAATAAATTAACATTATAAATTAAATTGGATGCAGTTTGTATTGTTGGAGTATTTGTATTTTCTTTATTTTTTTTATTGGGATTTTCCTCTAATTTATAATTTTTTAATTTTGCGAAAGGACCATTTTTTAATCTATCTTTATTAATTGGTTGGACTGAATTCATTTGTGCGGTTTTTTCCTTTTCTTTCGTTTGTTCTTCCTTTCTTAATTTTATTAACGGAGTTTCAGTATTTAAAGGAGTAATTTTATTATCCATAAATAAATCACGACATCTAAAATTGCGAACATATCTCATAGCCACAGCATTTAATATTTCGTATGGCAAAAAAGATGATTCCGAATAATAAGCAAATCCCATTTTATAAACATCATAATACATACTAATATTTCCTCTTGGAGTATAAACATTCAATATTTTTGAACGCCATTTCTTTTCAAAATCACTATTTTCTGTTTTAATTGTTTCTTTATATAATTCCAAATTATAAAATTCCTCATCCATATTTTCATTAGGGTCAAACCCCTCTTTTTTTTCATATATTTTTTCGAAAAATTTCATTTCTTTATTTATAAATTCCTTTTCTGGAGATAGTTTGGTGTTATTTTCAATAACCGGGATTTTTTGCGAAGGTTGAGAATTTAAAAATAAACAATTTTCATAATATGATAATAATATTATAATTAAATATAATCCAATTATTTTTATAATATTAGAAAATTCCGTAGTATCTGATACTCGCAATAAATCAAAAAAATTACGATTAATATATGTATCATTTTGAAATTGAATAATATGATTTATTTCTTCCATTATATTTATATAGCGTAATATACTTTATATAAATATAATTAAGCACTTATTTTTTATATTTATTTTATTTATTGTATTTATTCTATTTATTACCATAATATTTATTGGTATTTATTTTTCTTTTTATTGTGTATTTTTTACCACCCGAATATCGTTGGCGCTTTGTTCTACTATTTGAACTCGGTGTAGGAATTTCCTCTTCCTTTTCTAATGACCTTTTTATTGTTTTTCTTTTTGATGGAGATTTTTCGGAGATTTTTATTTCGGAAATTTGTTGAATAGGAGGTTCAGTTAATTCCAAAGTAAAATATTCATACTTTAATTTTTTATTTTTAATTATATAATTTTCCATAATAATATAAGCGTTATACCATAATTTTCTATTTTCGTTTGTGGTTTCTTTATTTTTCCATATAGCATCGGCACGTTTTGCAAATTCTTCAAATGTTGTATTTTTATCAACCACTAATGAATTAAATTTTCTATTTATTTGTTGTATTAAAACTGGTGTAAATGTTTTTTTGCGGAAAATATCATTAAATTTCATATCTGTATCATATGTCCGTTGTTTATAAAAATGTCTATTATACCATGATTGACCATGAAGCAAAATGTTGAAAATCCACATTTTAATTTTATGTTCAGGATTGTTTGTCACATTTAATGTAGCCACATCATATAAAGTAATTTTCTTAGATTTTAATTTCCAAAATACTCGATTTAATCGTGTAAGAATATCATTTCCAGATAATTTACAGTCGGAACCATTCGCATATTTTATATGGTCAACATTTATATAATCAGAAAATATTTTTAATCCGAAACATTCACATTTTGTCGCATCTTCGCATTGATATCCATAAATATATGTATATTTTTTATTTATTTCACTTTGTATTTTTTCAGTGGAGTCGTAAATAATATTTAGTTCTGGAAATTCTTTTTTCAAATCAGACATTATTCCAGTAATAAAATTAAAAGAATTATTTTCATTTATTTTGGGATATTTATATTTCAATGGATTTTCTTTTTCCGATTTTTTTTGGGCGTCAGGTAAATGCAATCCGATTTTTATTTTTTCATATAAAGTTTTGATTTTATTATCATCCAAATATGGGCGATATAATTCCTCGAATTTATCATATAAATCATATTTTACAATATTTCTTACAAATGACGCGGAAATTGCCTTAGTTGGAACTGATTGTATATCCACAATTTTTAATGCATCTGGGTCCGAACTAAGTTTTTTATATTTGCCCATATCCTCTCTTTCCATAATTATTCCGTCTAGAGAATGCATATTCGGATTTTTAGAGAGAAAATTATAAGTACTGTCCAATAAATTTTTTCTATCATCTCCAATAACCAAAATTATATTTATATCTTTGATTTTCCTTTTTTGAAGAAAAATTTCATTTACTATTGTAAATATATTTTTGTTTGAAGATTCAGGTATACAAATAAGTTTAATATGAATATTTTCTATTTGTTTTCTTTTTTCTACATTTTCAGTTTCATCTATTATTTTATTTTTTAATGAATTTATCATATTTTTGGAATCATTATCCATTTTCCCTAATACATTTATTTTTTCTGAACAACTAATTGGATTTTCATTATTATCATTCGTATTTGAAAGAATAATATACACTTCCTTTTGATTTTTTTCGACACCGGTTTCAAGCAATTTTTGTATTAAAGATAAATGACCCGGAGTTGGAGGATTCATCCTCGCAATAGTAAATATAATAGTATTATCCGAACGATAATCAATTTCCATTTTTATTGATTCGTATCTTTATAATAAGAAGATATATTTTTATATATTTTCAATAAAATTGATATAATAAGTTATTTATATTTTGTTATATAACAAATAATATTTATATACTCTATTTACTCTATAATGACTGAAAAAGAAACTCCCACCTATTTATCTATTAAAAATCCTCATCCGAGAGATGAATTTATTAGTTTTGAAGAAGGACCTCATATATACACAGTATTGGGAGAAAGAGGAACATACACATCAGTTACAACATGGAATCATAGTCATTTTTCCAGTTTTGACGCGGATGCCATAATTGATAAAATGATGAAAGGAAAAAATTGGAATGATCCCACCTATAAATATTATGGGATGACTCGCGAGGAAATTAAAGCAATGTGGGATAAAAATCGAGACCAAGCATCTGGAGCAGGAACAAATATGCATTATGATATTGAATGTTATTATAATAATATGCCAGTAACAAATGAGAGTGTAGAATATTCCTATTTTAAAAACTTTCTTAAAGATTTTCCAGAATTGAAGGCATATAGAACAGAATGGACTGTTTATTATGAAGAAGTTAAATTATCAGGTTCTATAGATATGATATTTGAAAATCCTGATGGAACTATACAAATATATGATTGGAAAAGATGTAAGGAAATTATTCATGACCATCCTTTTAATGAGGTGGCAAATAATCCGTGTATTAAGCATTTGCCCAATACAAATTATTGGCATTATGCATTGCAATTAAATACCTATAGAAAAATATTAGAAGATAAATATGGCAAAAAGGTAACGGGAATGTACCTTATTTGTTTACATCCAGATAATCACAATAAAAATTACGATAGAATAGAAATTCCATTTTTACGGAAAGAAATTGATGATTTGTTTGAACAGAGAAAACAACAAGTAGAAAATGGAACACATATAATTAAAAAACATTAGTTATATAAAAAAATTGAATAAATTGCTTTAAAATATTATATATTTATATAAATTAAACAACCAACCACCCAAAAATAAACCAATGAATAGAGGAAGGAAATCGAAATTAGTTTTTGAAACAAATGAAGAACGCGAAAAATATTATTTGGAAAAAAGGCAAATTAAAGAATTTTATAACAATTTAAATAAATATATTTTAACTGCCAGATTTAATTCTTTTACATTAATAGAAAATGAAAATTATCGAAAAAAATTAGGAGGATATTCATGTATATATGGATCACCTGATTTAATATCATTGAGCATTCCTATAGATTCCATTTTATTTATATTAGAAATGAATAATAGTGAGAATAAAATTGCAGGAATAGGTATGGTAAAAAATCATCCTATTATGGGAAAACATGTTATATATTCAAATGGAAATTATAATAGATATGTTTATTTGGGAAAATATAGAATTGATAGAAATGATATGGAAGAAAAAGAGGAAGAAGTTATGCAAGCATTTGACGTATTATGTTTTACAGGAAAATCGCATATGAAAAGATGTCAAGGAATAAAACAATTTCCAGTGGATGTATTATATAGATGTTTAGATGTAATAAATTTAGTTGATTTTATAACAAATATGTTTAAAACCCGTTTTGCAAAAAAAGAAAAAACACAAGAAAAATAAAAGAAAAATAAATAATGAAAACAAATATATAAACTTTATGTATGTATAAAATTTATATTAATAAAAATGGAAAGTATAATAACGAATATTGAATCATCCTATAATGTTAATAATTATACTGACGAAGAATTATATGATATATTAGATTTGGATAATCCGAATGACCGAGTATTAGAAGCCAAAATAGTGCAAATGATAAATAAATATTCTTCTATTGGAGGGGAGTCTGGGGAAAAATTATCCAAATTTTTTATGGATATATATGAACGTTTTTTTTATAATTCAGATGATGAAGATAATCGTATGGAGAATGATTATGATATAGAGGAATCTCAAAACGCATCTTCAAATACTTATGAAGGAGGATATTTGGATAAATTGAAAAATATGTTTGTTGCCGACGGAAAAGTGAATTTAAGAGAAGGATTGGCAAATCAAGAGGACTGGGTTAAAGGACCTTCTACCGATTTTAAAAAAAATCCAATAATAACACCGGATGCAGATACTGGATTTATTAAAGCAGATGAACCAGATGATAGTAAGTACATAAAAGCCCAAAATAAACAAACAGAAACAATTAATATTTCAGGAACAACAACTATTATGGAAAATGGTAGTGTTTCAACCACTGAAGACAAACAATCAAAATCAATAATTGTAAATCAATTGGAATATAGAAAAGATTATTTAAATCCCCTTCTCAAACAAACAGTAAAACGAATTATTAGTATTGATAGTCAATATAGAGATACAACCTTTTATCCTTATTCTACTAGTTTTACATTTAATCTTTCTGAACCATTAAAAGACGTTGTGGCAATTCGCATGTATTCAATGCAAATACCATATTCATGGTATACAATTAATAACAATTATGGTGGTAATTTTTTTTATTTAAAAGGAAATACTGCTGGAATAGATAATGGAAGTTTTGATTATAAAATAGATGTTAAATCTGGAAATTATTTACCAGCAATATTAGCAAATACAATAAATGAAAGCATTGCTACCTTAAAGTTAGCAAATACGGACGTAAGTTTTGGTAATACATCTATTAGTTATGATTCATCTCCAAACAAAGCTACTATTTTTATAGATATAAAAAATAATTTTAATGAATCAGATTATGCTGTTAATTTTGATACAACTTCTGGATTAAATCGATACCCTTTATCTACAGATATCAACGGAGATCTTTTAAAATATAAAATAGACGGAAATGCATCTATATCCAATTATTTGGGTTTTAATAATTTATCTTATAGTGGAAATAGTATATCGACTGTAAATACTTTCGAGTTTTTGTTGGGCACATCATCAGATACGCAATCGGAAGATAGTACTGTTTCCAAATATACATTAACCTCTGCAAATAATTATTTTACAATATATCAATATATCGGAACATCTTATTCTGAGGTAATGGCAACTCCCGCCTCTGTATTATTTAATAGTAGAATTACATTGAATTTATCGGGAACTTATACCAGAAATGCCATAGTAGATGAAATAAATAAACAATTGAGATTAAATGTAAATTTAATTAATTCGTCTCTAAGGAGAATAGACATAACAGATTCAAATATGCAGAATTATAATTCATCCACATTTAAAATGGATATTAATTGGAATAAACATGCAATACCTACTGCAAATATATTAAACACAAAAACAGCGATTGTTTTTCCAGATGAAATTCCCGGATCTGGAAATAGAATATGGACTATTGGAGAAGGAGCAACCCCGGCAAATACATGTTTTTATTTTCCATATAAGATAATGGAAGTAAATGAAATATATGGCGAAACCCCAATTAATCAAACAAATTATATTATAAATAGCAGTCCCACTTTTAAATTCGTATGTACAAAACCTAATTATATTGGAAATAAAAATGATTATACTGTTACATTGAATAATTCTTTGGCAACAGGATATACATTAGATGAATATTTATCTGCCATAAATACGGCAATAGGAATAACAAATGAAAATTCAAGTAATAATTCAAACATAAATGGTATTTTTAATATGAATAATACAAAAATGCTGGATGATATAACAACACAAAATAAAGTTAGTTTATTTGCCGATATTGCGAAATCATTCACAAATATTGATGGGTTTATAATGGATATAACAGACAGTTTGTTAAATACATTATATAATTTTAATAATACATATAATCCTAATATTTCCGATTTTTCCGCAATTGATGTATCAAATAATTATATTTTAATAGGTGAAATACCACAACAAAATAGTTATAGTTTTTCTGGAAGTATATTAAAAATTAAACCAAAATATCCCTTAGGAGGGTCTCCAACTGGAGTATATGATTTTGGAACATGGAATGTTATTGGAACAATTGGTAGTTCTAATTTAGATAATTTTACAACTTCTATGCAAAATATTATTCGCACATTTTCCGATGACGGAGGAACTTATCCTTTATCGAATTCAACGTTCACTTATGAACGATTGCCAGGAGTAACAAGAATAAGATTTACTTTAAATTTACAAATAAATAAAGTTTTATCGGAAAAAGATTTTAAAGTAGAATTTATTGGAAATACATGGAAGGATAATTTAACATTCAAAATATCACCAACCGTATATAATTTATCTTCATTTGCAGTAACTGGACAACCATATTCCCAAATTTTTGCAGATAGTACATTAAGTGGTTACGCCTATTATGTAAATGTCCCTCAAACAATTACTATAAAAGCCATTAGCAACGGAGTTGTTGCCGACGATAATTCAAATGATATTGTATTAAATATTCCAGTGCCAACAGTAACAAATGGTTTAAATAATTATACAATTCAACAATTATTTGCATTATTAAATAAACAATTAACCGATAATTCTTATACAAAAGGTTCCCTTTTTTCATTAATGGAATATAATGGCAAAAAATACGTAAAATTGCGACTCAATATTAACAGATTATATACAACCGATGATTATAAATTGGTTTTTTATGACCCCTTTAGTTTTGCAACATGTATTAGTGGACAAAATATAGCAACAAACGTAAAATGGGATTCTACGCTAGGGTGGATATTGGGGTTTAGACAACAGACCGAATATTATTTAAGTTCAGCAGATACAACTGGAAGACCAAATGAAAAAACATTAACAGGGGATACAGGCGTTATTATAAGTTTATACAATTATTTTTTATTGGTGCTGGATGATTATACTCAAAGTCATTTGAATGATGGTTTAATTACAATATCAAAATCATATAATGAAATTCCGGTTTTTAATTCTGTAGTCTCAAATACATTTCAATGCGTTGATAATGGAAATACTGTAGCATTTACTGGTACAGGAACACAAGTTTCAAACAATAAATATACACAAAAACAAATATATGCGGAAAATCAAAAATATCTTTCAAAAAAATTAAAAACTAGTGATTATACTGCTGGTCCTTTTGCAAATGATGTTTTTGCACTTCTTCCTATGAAAGTAACCGGTTTGCCAAATGGCGCAACTAATGTTGAATTTGGCGGTACATTGCAAAATCAAGAACGGTTATATTTTGGTCCAGTTAATATAAAACGATTATCTATAAAATTACTTACTGATAAGGGAGATATAGTAGATTTAAATGGACAAGATTGGTCTTTTTCGTTTATTTGTGAATCATTATATCAAGTAAAAACTGTGCAAAATGGGGGCAGTTCAGGTGCAAAATCGTAAATCTTTTTTGAAAAATATATTATATATATTATATATAATATACACTATACGATAAAAAGATATGATAGAGCAAAATTTTTTCGATAATATAGGATTTTATGCCCCATTTTTACTGGTAGTAATTAACAGTTATTTTATGTGGAAAAAATACATATATTTTATTTTTTATTTAATTTTCGTTTTTGTAAACGAAGGTTTAACCAGATATTTAAAATTAATATTCAAACAACCGCGGCCAATTGGTTATGGCGATAATACTGAAATGAGAACAGTATATCGCGGTGCACATTTATATGGAATGCCATCTGGACATGCTCAATCTGTATTTTTTTCATTAACGTATGCATGGTTTGTCTTAGAATCCCCCTATTTATTTTTAGTTGAATTATTCATTTGTTTTGTTTCATTGTATCAAAGAGTAAAGTATAGACGCCATACATTAAATCAAGTATTAGTTGGAAGTCTGTTTGGTATTGGATTTGGTGCGTTAAGTTATTATTTTGTAAAAAATGTGTGGATTAGTGGAGGAAAACCTTTCTAGAGGGAGGGGGAGAGAATATATTTATGAATATATTATTATATATTGTTAGTATATAATAATATTAATAATACTATGTCTCAAAGTGATTATATAAAATATAAAAAAATTTCATACGAATTAAAAAGTTTAAGTAAATTTCCATCAACATTAGAAACCGGAGATTATACTAGATTTTTAGAATATAGTTCAGAAAATGCCTATGCAAATCCAAAGCCATCATATAATTTATTAACGCAAAATACAAACAAAATTATTTTTGGTATGGAAAAAAATACGACGAATTGCCCATCGTCTTTTACAATTTGTAAAGATACAAATTCTAGAGTAAATCGCGTTTTATCTACGGTCAGTAATCCTGTAAAATTGCCAGTTAGACCTTTAACTAGAAAACAAATTGAAAGTCAACCAAATTCATCTACTTCTAGAAATAATTTATGCAATTGTACTTATAAATAAAATGTATAAAAATGGGGGGAAATATAATTGTTTTATATGAAAAAAAACGTAAAGATACAATAAAATTATATAATATATTAGGTTTATATATTATATAGATGTCCTCAAATAATTTAGAAGTTACCGGACCTACGGGTAACCCTGGTCCAATAGGACCACAAGGCGTAACCGGTCCACAAGGTTTAATGGGACCTACTGGAATTCAAGGAGTAACTGGACCTACAGGAATTATTGGACCTACCGGTGAAATAGGAAATACAGGTAATACTGGAGATACTGGACCAACCGGAGATACTGGACCTACTGGAGATACTGGACCTACCGGAGACACTGGACCTACCGGAGATACCGGAGAAACTGGTCCTACTGGACCTATGGGAATAAGTTTTACTGGTGAAACTGGACCAACCGGAGACACTGGTGAAACTGGACCAACCGGAGACACTGGTGAAACTGGACCTACAGGTATTACTGGAGATACTGGACCGACTGGTGCAACCGGTGATACTGGACCTACTGGACCTACTGGAGAAACTGGTGAAACTGGACCTACCGGAGATACTGGATCTACTGGAGACACTGGACCTACTGGAGAAACGGGACCTACTGGGGAAACTGGACCTACTGGTCCCACCGGTTCAACCGGCGATACAGGACCTACTGGAATAACTGGCGATACTGGACCTACTGGTGCTACTGGCGATACTGGACCAACTGGCGATACTGGACCAACCGGAATAACCGGAGATACTGGACCTACTGGTCCTACAGGTGCAACTGGTGATACAGGTGATACAGGTCCCACCGGACCTACTGGCGAAACTGGACCTACTGGACCAACTGGTGCTACTGGTGATACAGGACCTACCGGAGACACTGGTGAAACTGGACCTACAGGACCTACTGGAGATACTGGTTTTACTGGCGATACTGGACCTACGGGACCTACTGGAGAAACTGGTGCAACGGGTCCTACTGGACCTACCGGAAACACCGGTTCTACGGGACCAACTGGACCTACTGGTTCAACCGGACCTACTGGAAATACTGGTCCTACGGGACCTACAGGTGCAACTGGACCTACAGGTGAAACCGGACCTACAGGTGCAACCGGATATACTGGACCTACCGGACCCACTGGGGAAACTGGACCAACTGGACCTACTGGTTCAACCGGACCTACAGGAAATACAGGACCTACAGGACCTACTGGAGCAACTGGTTCAACTGGACCTACTGGAAATACTGGAAATACTGGACCAACCGGACCTACGGGTAAAACTGGATCTACTGGACCGACTGGACCAACTGGAAATACAGGAGATACTGGATCCACAGGTCCGAGCGGACCTACAGGATCTACTGGACCTACTGGACCCACTGGTGCCACCGGTGATACAGGACCAAGTGGACCAACCGGTCCAACAGGTAATACAGGATCAACAGGACCAACTGGTCCAACAGGAAATACAGGAATTCAAGGACCAACGGGACCTACAGGACCGACAGGATATACAGGAATTCAAGGTCCAACAGGACCTACTGGTTCAACGGGAAATACTGGAATAATGGGTCCAACAGGACCTACTGGAGAAACTGGATACACAGGTATTATGGGACCTACTGGTCCTACTGGACCAACTGGTTCTACAGGAAATACAGGAGAAATAGGAAACACAGGACCAACTGGTCCCACAGGTGTAACTGGTGCAACCGGACCAACCGGACCAACCGGACCAACTGGACCTACCGGACCTAGTGGCACAACCGGACCTAGCGGTCCTACTGGAGAAACTGGACCTACCGGAAATACTGGAGCAACTGGACCTACCGGTCCTACTGGACCGACAGGAAATACTGGAGAAATGGGAAATACAGGTCCAACTGGATCTACTGGAAATACAGGACCTACGGGTCCAACCGGACCAACTGGTCCAACAGGTAATACTGGTATAATGGGTCCAACCGGACCAACTGGTCCAACCGGTTCTACTGGACCTACTGGTAATACAGGTGTTATGGGACCTACTGGACCTACTGGACCTACTGGACCTACGGGAGAAACAGGACCAACCGGACCTACAGGTCAAACTGGTGTAAGAGGTCCCACTGGACCTACTGGTTTTACTGGGCAAACCGGAATACAAGGTCCTACTGGACCTACAGGTTCAACTGGAGCAACTGGTCATACTGGACCCACTGGACCTACGGGACCAACTGGACCTACGGGAGAAACAGGACCAACCGGACCTACAGGACCAACTGGTATAACGGGAGAAATAGGTCCTACTGGACCAACAGGAAATACTGGTTCTAGAGGACCAACAGGTCCAACTGGTTCAACTGGTGTTCAAGGTCCTACTGGACCTACAGGTTCAACTGGAGCAACTGGTTCTACCGGACCCACTGGACAAACTGGTTCTGCCGGAGTTACTGGTGCAACAGGTGTTATAGGTTTAACTGGTGAAACTGGACCAACCGGACCAACAGGTGCAACTGGTGTTCAAGGTCCTACCGGACCCACAGGTGCAACTGGATTTACAGGACCTACTGGACCTACTGGACAAACAGGTGTTCAAGGTCCAACCGGACCTACTGGACCTACCGGTGAAACAGGTATTCAGGGTCCAACCGGACCTACTGGTCAAACTGGTTCTATAGGAAATACAGGACCTACTGGACCTACTGGACCGACTGGTATAACAGGTCCAACAGGACCAACTGGTGAAACAGGTCCAACCGGACCTACAGGAAATACTGGTGCAACTGGTAATCAAGGACCTACTGGCGCAACTGGACCTACTGGACCTACAGGATATACAGGACCAACAGGTAATATAGGTCCTACTGGTAATACAGGTATTATAGGACCTACTGGACCAACCGGTGAAACCGGAATACAAGGACCAACTGGTCAAACAGGAATTCAAGGACCTACTGGACCTACTGGTGAAACAGGAATACAAGGACCTACTGGCCAAACAGGAATACAAGGACCTACTGGTCAAACAGGTGTTCAAGGACCTACTGGACCCACTGGTGAAACTGGTATTCAAGGACCTACTGGACCCACTGGTGAAACTGGTATTCAAGGACCCACTGGTGTAACCGGAATTCAAGGACCAACTGGATATATAGGAAATACGGGACCCAGCGGACCAACTGGACAAACAGGTTTTCAAGGACCCACTGGTCCTACTGGAAATACTGGTATGCAAGGACCTACCGGTGTAACTGGTATTCAAGGTCCAACTGGTATGACTGGTGCAACGGGACCTACCGGAGAAACTGGAGATACTGGTATTCAAGGTTCAATTGGACCCACAGGTCCTACTGGAATAACTGGACCCACTGGTCCTACTGGAGTAACCGGTATTCAAGGACCAACCGGACCTACTGGACAAACTGGTATGCAAGGTCCAACCGGACCTACTGGACCTACAGGTCAAACTGGTATGCAAGGTCCCACTGGACCTACGGGACCTACTGGTGAAACAGGTATTCAAGGACCAACTGGACCTACCGGTCAAACTGGTATGCAAGGCCCCACCGGACCAACTGGACCTACTGGTGCAACGGGACCAACTGGACCAACTGGACCAACTGGTCCTACGGGACCTAGTGGAGATACAGGTGTTCAAGGGCCAACCGGTCCAACTGGTTCAACTGGAATTCAAGGACCAACTGGACCTACTGGTCCTACTGGAAATACAGGTCCAACAGGTATGACAGGACCTAGTATAATAGGTCCTACTGGACCTACTGGTGATACAGGTATTCAAGGACCAACTGGACCTAGTGGACCAACTGGACCTAGTGGACCAACAGGAAATACTGGTGATACTGGACCAACTGGTCCAACAGGTCCAACTGGACCTACTGGAAATACAGGTATTCAAGGACCAACTGGACCTACTGGTTCAACAGGTCCAACTGGACCAACTGGACCTACGGGCGATACTGGTGTTCAAGGACCAACTGGACCTACAGGAAATACAGGACCTACTGGACCAACTGGACCAACTGGACCTACTGGAAATACTGGACCTACTGGACCTACTGGTTCTACTGGACCAACTGGTCCTACTGGTCCAACAGGAGATACTGGTATTCAAGGACCAACTGGACTTACAGGACCTACAGGACCTACCGGACCTACCGGACCAACAGGAATAACGGGAGATACAGGACCTACTGGTCCAACCGGACCTACCGGACCTACAGGAAATACAGGACCAACTGGACCAACGGGAAATACAGGACCAACTGGACCTACTGGACCAACGGGCGCGACTGGAATGACAGGACCGACTGGACCCACTGGAATAACAGGACCCACAGGACCGACTGGACCCACTGGAATGACAGGACCCACCGGTCCTACAGGTAATACAGGTTTTACGGGACCCACAGGACCCACAGGACCAACTGGACCTACAGGACCAACTGGACCTACTGGACCTACTGGAAGAACTGGACCTACCGGACCAACTGGAGATACAGGTCCAACTGGATCTACTGGACCAACTGGTCCAACCGGAAGAACTGGACCTACTGGACCTACCGGACCTACCGGACCAACCGGACCTACAGGACTTACTGGAGCAACTGGTCTTCAAGGACCTACAGGACCTACTGGTTCTGGAGGTTCAACTGGTTCAACTGGACCAAGTGGACCAACCGGACCAACCGGACCTACCGGACCTACTGGAAATACAGGAGATACAGGACCTACTGGACCTACCGGAAGAACTGGACCTACTGGACCTACTGGACCTACCGGAAATACAGGAGATACAGGACCTACTGGACCTACCGGAAGAACTGGACCTACTGGACCTACTGGACCTACCGGAGTAACAGGACCTACTGGACCTACCGGGTCTACAGGATTTACCGGACCCACTGGACCAACCGGAGTGACAGGACCTACTGGACCCACTGGACCAACCGGCGCAAGTGGACCCACAGGACCTACTGGACCTACAGGAAATACTGGACCCACTGGAATGACAGGACCCACCGGACCTACGGGTTCTACTGGTGATACTGGTATAACAGGTCCTACTGGACCTACTGGTACAACTGGACCAACAGGACCTACAGGAAGAACAGGACCAACCGGTCCTACTGGACCAACGGGACCTACAGGAAATACTGGTCCTACTGGTCCTACTGGTCCTACTGGCATAACAGGAGATACTGGACCTACTGGAGATACAGGTCCAACTGGTCCGGGAATTACAGGTGAAACAGGACCTACCGGTCCTCCAGGTCCTACTGGCGCTACTGGTCCATCGGTACAAGGACCAACCGGAAATACTGGACCTACCGGACCCACTGGAATAACTGGTCCAACAGGAGATTCTGCAACAGGTATGACAGGAGATACAGGACCCACTGGACCAACAGGAACAACCGGTCCAACAGGTCCTACTGGACCAACCGGATCTACCGGTGATACTGGAATGACTGGACCAAGTGGACCCACTGGAAGAACTGGACCTACTGGACCTACAGGTCCTACAGGATTTACCGGACCCACTGGACCAACAGGACCTAGTGGAAGAACAGGCCCAACTGGACCTACTGGAAATACTGGACCCTCTGGCCCAACAGGACCAACAGGACCGACTGGACCAACTGGACCCACTGGACCTACAGGAAATACCGGACCAACAGGTCCGACCGGACCAACAGGACCTACAGGACCTACTGGCAATACAGGACCAACCGGACCAACTGGACAAACAGGTGTAACCGGACCTACTGGACCTACCGGACCAACTGGACCTAGTGGACCTACCGGACAAACTGGACCTACCGGACCTACTGGACAAACTGGTCCAACTGGACCCACTGGACCTACTGGTCCCACTGGACCGGCGGGACCTACAGGACCTACAGGACAAACTGGTCCAACTGGACCCACTGGACCTACTGGTCCATATGGATATACAGGTCCAACTGGTGTTGGATTTACAGGACAAACTGGTCCTACAGGAACAACTGGACCAACTGGTCCCACTGGATCACAAGGTCCAACCGGTCAAATAGGTCCAACAGGAATAAGTGTTCAATTCTCTTATGCATTAACATCTCTTCCGGTAGCAACATTTGATATTACCGATAGAACAAATCAAACAAATATACAATATACAAAAACTATTTCCAACCCAACAACTATTTCAGACGGATATAAAAATTATTACGCCTCCACAAATGGTTATAATGTAAATTCATCGACATATACATTTGGTGTAAATCCAAATAATAGATGGGTTTCTGGTGGCATTGGAGGAAATACATTGGCATTTAGTAATGACGGTACAAAATGGGTTCAATTAGGCAGTTCTATATTTTCAACAGGATGTTATGATGTGATTTGGAATGGAACTTTATGGATAGCAGGAGGTCAAGGAGGAAATTCTCTGGCGTATAGTTATGATGGAATTACCTGGACTGGTCTAGGAACAACTATTTTCTCGACAAATTGCGTTCGTATTGGATGGAACGGAAAAATGGCAGTAGCGTGCGGATCTACTGCAAATACGCTTGCCTATAGTTATGATGGAATTAATTGGACTGGATTAGGAAATACAATTTTATCTGGAGGAGTTCCTCAAACAATAGGATGGAATGGAACTTATTGGATGATTGGAGGAAATGGAACAACTGATCGTATCGCAATTAGTACAAACGGAATAAATTGGACCGGAAAAGGTTCTACGTCAACATTTGGAAATACTTGCAGTGCCATAACTTGGACTGGAGCCTCTTGGGTGGCGGGAGGTCAAAGAACCGATTTAAGTGGCGTTTTGGCATATAGTTCAAATAACGGAACATCATGGACAACTGCAACATCTCCAATCACGCAAAAAATAACGGGTCTTGCATGCAATCGCCAAACAATAGTTGCTATAGGAAGTCAAACCGCAACAAATGCGGGAAATTCAATCGCATATAGTAGTGATATTTATGGAACTTCTTGGACTGGAATAGGAACAACTATTTTTAATAATTATGGTGGAAATTATCCAAATAATGTAAAATGGGCAAATGGAAAATTCGTCGCATTTTCATATGATACATCTGGAAATCGCATTGCATATAGTACAAATGGTTCATCTTGGGTAGTTGCATCTACCGCCTCTTCTATATTCACAACCACTGCATTAGGCGGAGATTGTGCCACAAACTTGCCACATACAATCACATTCCCATTAAATGCAACACTAACCGGAAATTTGGTTTCCGTTGATAATGGATTATCCTGGACAACAACAACTACAAATGGCGGATTTACAAGTATAGGATTTAATGGAAGTCAATATATTTTCGGAGGAGCATCCGGAAACAATAGTTATATTACAACCGATTTGTGTGGAAATTATACACAATTACAATTACAATCAGACCCCTCCGGAATAAATGCAATTAAATGGAATGGAAAACAATGGTTGCTGGCGGGAACATCCTCATCAACTAGACATATTTTAAGCAGTGTCGATGGATATAATTGGATTCCTACGGCAAATATTTCTTCATTTTCTCAAGCAGGTTATGCATATAAAGGATTATCATGGAATGGAACATTATGGGTAGCATCCGGTGTAACCGCAACAGGTCAATATTTAATATATAGTTATGATGGAATAACTTGGTCATTAGGATCAAGTATATTGGGAGGTGGTCCAGTCGAATGGAATGGATCATATTTTATTGCCGGCGGTCCCATATCAGGAACAACCACATATATTGCCCGAAGTAATGATGGAATGAATTGGACTTCTGTTAGCATAGGAAATTATGGAGTAATTCAGGGAATGATATGGAATGGAACTATGTGGGTAATTACCACAAACTCAACTAGTACTGCAAGTATTCTAATTAGTTATGATGGTATAACATGGACCCCCGTAGGAGGAACTCAAAGTTATAGTCACACAGGAATTCAATGGAATGGATTAACTTTTATTGCCAATACAACCTCAAATATAATTCGATATAGTTATGATGGTGTTAATTGGACTGCAGTTACAATAGCATCTCAAAATGGATTTGGGGTAACATGGACAAATCCAAATACTGGCACGATGACTATACAACAACCTACTATAATAGGCGGTTCTGGAAACATCAATACAATGGCGATAAGTATCGATGGTATAAATTACACATCTCTTGGAAATGGAATTTTCTCCAATTCATGTAATGCTCTTAAATGGAATGGAACTATATGGGTTGCTGGTGGAAATGGAAGTCCTCATACAATGGCGTATAGTTATGATGGTAATAGATGGTATGGATTAGGAAATGTGATTTTCAGCGATACATGTTATGGAATTGAATGGAATAATTTCGGATTTGTTGCATGTGGTACAGGAGGAAATACTCTCGCCTATAGTACTGATGGTATTAATTGGACTGGATTGGGTTCAACCATATTTGATGCATCCGGTTTGGCAGTGGATTGGAATGGATATATATGGTTAGCCGGGGGTCGAGGAAGTGCAAATACATTGGCATATTCTACCAGTTCGTTAGGAAATACATGGGTTGGTCTAGGAAAATCTACATTTACAACTGCTACAAATAGCATAAAATGGATGATTAATAAATGGGTTGGTGCCGGGTCTGGAGGAAATACATTGGCATATTCCACATCTACAATGGCTGCGACCTGGACTGCATCACCATCCAGCGGAATTTTTAGCACTTCCGGAAATTCAGTAAAATGGAATGGAACTCTTGCAATTGCCGGAGGAACTGGATCTGCAAATACATTGGCTACAAGTTCAGATGGAATAACCTGGACTGGAATAGGAAAAACAGTATTTACAACTGCTTGCAACACCGTCAATTGGAATTCGAAGAGATGGGTAGCGGGAGGAACTGGTGGAAATTTAGTTGCTTATAGTTATAATGGAACAACTTGGTATTCAGCAATTATAGGAGCAAATTTATTTACCAGTGCTCTTGTCGTAGGCACAAATAGTAAAGTTAAAATTACCTCTGTAAGCAGCGGATTATATATGAATACCAATGATAAATTGGCCATAACAGTTCCCGGTTATTATGATGATTCTATTTCAAGTGATACCGCAATTTCTATGAATATGAATTTACCATATAATCCCTCTAATTATTCACCGCAAGCACCTACTGGAGTAACTTTTGGTTCAGCAACAACCACAACAATTACCTTTACATTTACAGCGCCATCCGGATCAGTAAATAGTTATAGAGTAACTGCTACCCCAACAGTAGGAACTTCCGTGGTTCAAATATTCGGAGCACCAACAAATTTATATACTATTACTGGATTGACAACTGGAACTACATATAGTGTAACATTGGTCGCAATTAATTTATATGGAACTTCTAATGCAAGTAATGCAGTTTCGATGACTACTTCATAAATTTTTATAGCATATTTTATTCATAAATATAAAATATGTTATTTGATATATTATTCATTATAGGTTTCCAAATCCTCGATTCTAGATTTTAAATTGGCAGTTTCTTCTTTCATTAATTTTATTTCTTGTTTGAGATCTTTTATTTCTTTTACCAAAATACCGATAAGCCCGTTATAATTAATTGATTGTGTTTGTTCTCCATCTTTTTCTCCAGTAACCAAATATGGATATACTTCTTGTACTTCGTGTGCCAAAAATCCAATATCTGGTTTTTCCAAAATTGTATTAAAATAATGTACGGGTTTTAATTCATTTACAGTAAATGTGTCGTTTAATGGTATTACATTTGCTTTAATACGATAATCTGAAGTAGCATTAAAAGATGTAGAATTTGTAGTTCCGCCACAATAAATACTTCCAGAAATACCAACTCCACCTGACACAACTAATGCACCCGTGGTAGTACTAGTTGATGCAGTTGTGTTTACAATTTGGGTTTGTGTTTGTTCAATAGAATTGGTTTTCATTTTTATATAATTGTTTGAATTTGAAGTAGATAGAATATATTTATCCGAATTTATTACTACATTTCCTGCTACATTTACATTATTTGAAAAATAACCATTTCCACTTGAATCAATTGCCCAAGTAACTGTACTTCCAGTATAATATCCAGTTGTGATTGCATTTGTAACGGTAGAAAATCCCCCGACAGTTCCTCCGCTACTACCAGAAAATAAAAACCCAGTAGAAGATTTATCTGTTCTATAAATTCGTAATGTATCTGTTGTTGTATTTTTCAAAATAGTTCCAGCAGTATCAACTGTTAATCCACTACCACAATAAATATTTCCGGCAATTCCAACTCCACCGGATACAATTAATGCACCAGTAGTACTGCTAGTAGATGCAGTAGTTAATGGTATTGAAACATTGTATTTTCTCCATGATAAACTAGTAGTTTCGCCCCCATTATAAACAAGTAAATTTCCTCCAGCATATCCTGTTAATTTTACACCATCTATTGCACCATTATATCCGATATAATGAGGGGCATCTCCTCTAAAACGTAAAAATGTATCCTTTAAATCTATATTTCCTCGTGTAAATATATTTCCACCAATATTTACATTTCCACCTATTCCAACGCCACCGGAAACAATAAAAGCACCATTCCACGTCTCAGTTGATGCAGTATTTAAAAGTACATGAACATGCACCGATGACCATCTCAAACTAGTATTTTCTCCTCCATCAGTATAAATAAGATTTCCACCACCCCACCCGGCAATTTTTACGCCACCTATTGCACTATTATATGCAATATAATGATTTGAATCTCCACTATTCATGCGAAAAAATGAATTATTATTCATTTCTATATTCCCATGAATAAATAAATTTTCTCCTATTCCAACACCACCACTAACAACTAATGCACCTGTAATATTACTAGTAGATGCCAAAGTATTACTAATTCTTACATTTCCATTTGCATTAACATTTCCTGATATATTTAAATTTCCTCCAATACCAACACCTCCAGTAATAACAACTGCGCCAGTAGTCGTATTAGTAGATGCCCCAGTATTAGTTATTCTTACATTGCCACCGACACTTACATTGCCACCGACACTTACATTGCTTCCCACATTTAAATTTCCAGCAATTCCAACTCCTCCACTAACAACTAATGCTCCATTTTGAGAACTTGTGGATGCTTGACTACTAGAAACATTGGCAATTCCTGCAATATTTGCACCTCCGCCAATGTAAGCATTTCCACTTACACCCACTCCTCCTGTAACAATTAATGCTCCTGTAGTACTACTAGTAGATCCGATACCTGTTCCAATAGTTAATCCTGTAGAAGTGTATGTATATAAATTTCCGTCGACATTTATGTTTAAATTATTAACACTTCCTGCATAAGAATAAACGTACGAATTTGCACCATAAAATATACCACGAGTTTTATCCGCATTTGTTGTTCCAGCACTAACCCATAATTGTCTATTCGAATATATATTTCCTCCGACGATTAAATTTCCTGCAATATTTCCATTTCCAGAAATACCAACTCCTCCACTGACAACAAATGCGCCAGTTGTTGAACTAGTAGATTGTGTAGTGGATGTAATATATGTATTTCCTCCACAATAAATATTACCCTCAATACCAACTCCACCAGAAACAAGTAATGCACCTGTAGTTGTAGTAGTTGATGCAGTAGTTAATGGTATGGTAACAGAATTTTGTCCCCATACTAATGAAACACCTGGAGAGGAAATTTTTGCCATAAGTCTTCCTCCTCCATATCCGGCTATTTCAGGTCCATCAGTAACATCATTATATCCTATATAATGGGATGAATCGCCACCTTTTAATCTTAAATATTTATTAGTATCATTATTATTTATATATATATTTCCATCAGCAAAGATATTTTCCCCGCAATAAATATTACCATTAAGTCCCATTCCTCCATCTATTTGCAATGACCCACTATTCACATTTGTAGATGCAGTTGTATCAGTAATTAAAAAAGGTTTATCACACGTTATTTCATTTGCACCATATGAAGTAATAGTATTACTTGCCAATTTTGTAGGAAGATTTAATGCAGTTGAATTAAACACATAATTTGTGCTATTATTTGTTCTTAAAATAACATTTCCTCCTGTACTAGACCCATCATGATATATTAAATTACCGGCAGTAATTCCAAAAGAATATGCATTCCCATAATCAGTGGATGACTGTCCACTTTTAATATTCATAGTTTTTGCCGTTAATTGTCCAGCGAAATTTCCACTTCCATCTCGATTTATATACCATGTGGAACCATCAGTATCATTATAATATCCAATTGATGTAGTTGTTCCATTTCCAAAATATAAATAATCGCTATCATTAACATCTGGTCTATAAATACGTAAACTATCTGCAGAAGTGGTAGTTATACTGCTATATTGGTTATTACTCGCGACAGTAAGAGAATTACCAACCCAAAGACTTTTCGATAAACTAACTCCTCCGGTTACTTGTATAGCACCATTAAGAGATGTCCACGAAGAACCAATCGAATCTGACCCATCATTTGCATATATCACGTTTCCAACAATTAAATTTCCTCCCAAATATTGGTTTTTAGCAACGGCAATTCCTCCCGAAAAAATAGCGCCTCCCGTAGTAGTGCTAGTCGATTGTGTCGTATTTCCTACCAATAATTTTCCGGTTGCTTCAACAGTAGTTATACCAGCAATATTTAATGTTTTTGATATTCCTACTCCACCTGTAACAGTTAAAGCACCATTTGCCGAACCGGTAGATGTTAACCCAGAATTTATAATTATATTTGAGGCCACCAAATTTCCCCCGGCAACAATATTATTTCCAGAATAAATATTTCCTATAACTCCCATACCTCCATTTTTAACAATAATTGCTCCAGAACCTGCATCCACACTTTGAATTGAAGATAAAACTGTTATATTTCCAGAAGTGGTTATATTTCCACTAGCACCAATACCTCCAACTACTGTTAATGTTCCGGTATTATATGCAGTAGATTCAATACCACTTCCTCCTCCGCCTGAAATATTTATATTTCCGCCAACATTTAAATTTCCAAATATTCCGGCGCCGCCATTTCTAACCAATAATGTGCCATTTGTTCTATTTGTTGACTCGGTTGTTCCATTTATTGTAAGATTTTTGGCAATCACTCCATTTCCTCCAATTTGAATATTTCCAGAAGCGCCAATTCCTCCATCTATACGTAATGCACCAGTAGAAGTCGAAAAAGATTCCACTCCACTTGCTACATATAAATTACCACCCATATTTGTATTCGCCGTAACTCCCAAACCTCCATAAATAATTGCAGTGCCTGTTGTTGACGTTAAAGAATCCACATTTCCTTTTAATGTCAAAGTTTTTTCAATGACACCATTTCCGCCAACATTTAAATTTCCATGTATTCCTGCACCACCATTTGGAACAACTAATGTACCATTACTAGAAAGTGTTGATTCTGTAGTTCCATTAATATACATATTTTTTGATGTAGTTATATTTCCACCTACATTTACATTTGAATTTATACCAACTCCTCCATTAATTACTACTACACCGGTAGTTGTGCTATTAGATTCTTTTACACCACCAAGACTAGAAATTTGATTAGTTAAATTAAGTGGGGTTATAACATTTAAATATCCATTAACTATTGTATTTCCTGAAACAGTAGCATTTGATGATATAGAAGTATCTAATGCACCTCTTATCTGAATAATATCAGAAGCTCCTCCCAAAATAATAGTATTAACATACGAATCGTTGATAGTGTTATCCAAATTTCCAATAATTATATTTCTCGCTATTTGTGGATATTTTCCTATATAAATATTTCCACCATCATTACTTTCGTAATTTGTAAATTTAATAATACTGTTTGTATCATCAGAAAATATATTTCCTCCCATAAATAAATCTTTGGCAATGCCAACCCCACCGTCTACAATTAATGCGCCTGTAGTACTTACAGTAGAATTAATTCCGGAATATATATGAGTATTTCCTCCTATATTAATGTTTCCCCCAATACCAACTCCTCCTCCAACCTGTAATGCTCCCGTTGAAGATGTAGTAGATTCAACTGTAGAAGTTATATTTGTATTTCCGCTTATCGTTGCATTATTTGAAATGAATAATGACCCGGAAGATGATTTAATATTTCCAGCAACAACTAAATTACCGCCAATTCCAACACCTCCTGAAATTATTACCGAACCAGTAGATGATGACGCACTTTCTACTGACGATAATACTGCCAAATTTCCTCCAATATATGTATTTTTTGTGATGCCAACGCCACCGGTAATTTTTAAAGTTCCATTAGAAGTTCCTGTACTTTCTATATCTCCCAAAATTGAAGTTGATTTTGCAACAGAAAGATTTCCGGTAAGAATAGTTTCTCCTCCAATATGTGTATTTCCCCCTATTCCAACTCCTCCTGAAATTACCATAGCACCTGTAGATGTCGAGGTGGACGGTACATTGGATGTCGTCTTTATATTTCCAGCAACATTTAAATTTAATCCAACCCCCACCCCTCCAGAAATCACAACAGAACCAGTAGATGATGACGCACTTTCTACTGACGATAATACTGCCAAATTTCCTCCAATATATGTATTTTTTGTTATGCCAACCCCACCAGTAACTCTTAATGTTCCATTTGAAATTCCTGTACTTTCGGCACCATTTGTCATAAAATTAATTCCGTTTGTCGACAAATTTCCACCCACAATAGACACTCCTCCAGATTGAAAAACTGCCGAATTTCCAGAAATTAAATTTGCCTGAACTGTTTCCGTAACGCGCAAATTGCCTCCCATAGTTGTATCCTTTGTGATATTCACATTTCCGCCAATATTTGTGTTTCCACCGACTCCAACCCCTCCTGAAACGATTAATGCCCCAGTAGATATTGAATTGGATTCTGTTGTTGAAGTAATTTTTGTTATTCCTCCAATATTTGTGTTTCCAGAAATACCTACACCTCCGGTAATAATTGCTGAACCAGTTGATATAGAGATAGATGGAGTCCCGGCTGAAACATTAAGTGTATTTGTATTTACACTATAATCAACATTTATATCGCCGGATAATTTCATATTACCAGAAATATCAAAAACAGTGTTATTTACTCTATTAAAAAGATTGGGAAAATAGCAATAAAATAAATGAGAATTTCCAGAAGTTGAAAGTGATGTATAATCATATGCGGTTTTAACTGCAGAAATAACAAAAGTATTTGCATCGGTCATAGAAATAGAAGTAAAATTATTTGTAACAATGGAATCAATTAAAAGTGATTTATTTCCGGCCGAAGTAAGAATTTCATCAGGTATATTATTCCATGTTTGATATCCGTCATGTGAATATAATATTTTATTATTAGCAACTGCAATTGCATATTGGTCATTATAAACATATATATCATTGAATGTGGTTCCAGATATGGCACCATTTGCATTTATCCATGTTATTCCGCCATCATGAGTATAAGAAATTAAATTAGTTCCAACCGCGACAATGTCATTATCACCGTAAGAATGAACAGAAATATAGTTTGCCGAACCAACTTTATGTAAAAAATCAAATCTTTGATTATTAGTGCTGTTTAGTTTAAGATAAATATAAACACCATTATCGCATGCTAGAATTATTAAATTATTTGTTCCATGCATTTTATTTATGGTAGTGGCTCCATTTACAGGTTTTTTTTGCTTTTGTGTATCATTACCTCCTTCAATAACATAAAATTGTGTGTCGGCTGGATTAGTATTATCATAAGTTGTTTTTGGAAAAGGTTGGGACAAATTATTTGTTGTATATGGATTTCTAAAATAATCAACATAGTTATTATATCCAATATATACTCTATCAAAATCAATATATACAGAAGATCCTCCCGATATATCTTGATAACCAAATTGATACCAATTTTTACCTCCATCTGCGGTATAAAATACATTAGTAACTTTATCTACAGATGTACCGTAACTTATGGCTATTGAAAAACTTGCATCATAACTATAGACAGAAGAAAAAATTGCAATTGAAGATTCTATATCAGACGCAACTATGCCTCCAGGATTCACATTAGAACGTGTCCATATTTGACCTCCGTCCGTCGAATAATAACAATATTGTTTATATGATTCTGCGACTATATCAGATGGACTGCCCAATGCCACAATATTTTGTTGAAATTGCGAAACTCGACTAACCGTTTTAATTTCCATATTAACCGATTTCGCATCTTTAATATATCCATTTGTAACATGAATAGGTCCATTAATATCAACCACATATTTTTCAGTTTTTGGAGCATATGTATTAAATCCTGTTGTAGACCGTATTTTTCCAGCATTATTTCCCGATACAATCATCTGTGAAGGAACTATATTTCCGGTTTCAGCATCCGAATAATTTACACTCATCATTGACCGTGTATTATCAAGAGGATATGTACCCGAAATAATAGACGTTCCTTTCCCAGCGGGAGTAATCATATATAAAGAAGTACTTGATGAATTATTATTGGCATATATTTTTAATCCCGACCCCACATTTGCATTTCCCACATTATAAATACTATTATGTAAAAGATTATTGGTAGGATTATCAAAAACAGTCAAACTTTCACCCGCAATTTGAGTTAAATCATATCTATTTCCTATAACAACATTTGAAGATATTTGTGCAGTAGTTTTTGCGTCAATAAGTAAATTCCCAGCAGATGTTGCTGTAATATAGGATGTTGGAGTATTGGATAAATTTACAGGAGAATCAGTGTAAAAATTAATAGCAGATGCAGTCGAGTTTGCCGATAAAACTATACCATTACCTATTTGATTTCTAACCAAAATATTTTTCGATTCTTCTTTGTTTGAAAAAACATTTAAAACACTAACAGCATTTCCACAAATATCTAATGATGCATTAGGAACATAAGTATTTAAACCAACATTTCCATTTTCCAAATGAAAAAAAGTTTGTTGGTTTTGTCCCATAAAAATATTTTTTGCAACAGTTAAATTTCCACTTGTTTGAATATTATTTCCGGCATTAATATTTTTGGCAACAACCAAATTACCAGTAAGACCCAAATCAGTAAAAGATAATGTTCCTGTAGCATTTACATTTCCATTAACTGTTAAATCTCTTTTAATTATAATATCTTTTTCAATAGTTAAAGATTCGGCTATATTTAAAACAGAAGCATTTAGATTTCCAGAAACATCAAAATCACCAATATATTTTCCTGTCAATCTCAATGATTCGACTGACAAAGAATTCAAATTTATATTATTCATTGATTCATGTTTATTTATACCTCCATATTGTTTCCAAGACATTGTAATTTATATACAATTACAATGTATTTTATTTTTTTTACCTTTTCTCATAATATCTTAGATTTTTATCAAATAAAAAATTAATAAAATTCGGCATTCCTATGAGGTGTGGTATATGTTGCTAAAAATTTTATATAGTAAGTCCATCATTTATTTTTCCTCATCCTCCTCGCATTTTCATAGTTTTTCTTTTTAATGATGTTCTTTTTTTAATAGTGGAATTTCTTCTCTTTTTTCCCGCCTTTTTATAAATAGTCGGAATAAATTCAATCAATTTGTCCAATATTTCTCTATAAAATCCTCTAAACAAAGAGCGATGTTTTTTTAATTCATCTTCACAAAACCATCGAATTTCTATTTTTTCAAACAATTTTGTATCATTTAAATATTTTTTATCCATTCTATTCCATAAAAATGTATGATTATTATTATAATATTTTGGTAAATTTTCATCATAATCCATAAAAAACATATGAATATGATAATCATTATGTGAAAATTTTATAGGTCCTTTTCCTTTTTTAATAAGGCGTTTTACGTCCGATTTATCACCTAAAAATCCAGTTAATTCTTCTCCGCCCTCGCGTAACGCAGTTAAAAAAGGAGTTTCCCCCTTTTCTACCCCGCCACCAAAATCACTGAATCCCTTAGAGGAATCTTCCATTGGATTCTCTTTTCCGAATAAAAAATATAATTTTCCCTTATGTAATGAAATTGGTAAAATACTTCCTGCAACCATTTACAATATATATTATGTCATTATAATAAATTTTGTTTGTTTTTTTTATTTTGTTTGTTTTTTTATTTTGTTTTCTTAACTTTTATTTTTACGGTATAATTTCCTGCATCAAATGCTGGTGGCATTATTATTTTTTTTACGGTGGGATGGTCATTTTCTGGAGTTTCTTCAATATATGTTTCTTCTTCCACTTCTTTAACTGGGTTGATTTCCTTTTTTGAAATAGTAAGTGCACCAATTGCCTCATCAATGTTTGATTTATTCTCATCTATTCTATTATAGAATTCAATGACCGTCGGATTTGCCTTTATTTTATCCGGATAAAATTTATCTATATATAATCCTTCTAATGATTGAATTCGAGATAAAGCAACATATGTTTGACCATATTCAAAAATGGAAGACCCTATATCCAAATGCCCCATCGGTAATGTGGCACCCTGAATTTTATGTATTGTCAACGCCCACGATAAACAAAGAGGAATTTGTTGAACTGCAACACAAGGTAAATCATCAGATTGCCAAGTATGCGCCTCTATTCTAATTATTTTTCCATTATAAAACTTAACTATTGCCCCCATTTTTCCCTCGGCACATTTTACAAAATCCATAATTACGCCCTGCGAACCATTACAAATTCCATTCTCCACATCTATATTAAATGTACACATTACAACCGCATTTTTCTTCAAAATAATCGTTTTTTCGCAGTTCATATTGCTTGCCAAATATTCAACCTGTCTCATTTTATCCTCATGCGATGCTCTTCTGCAAAATTCCTGAATTTGGAATGGAAAGGGTTTCCCCGTATCTAAATATGTGCTAACATCAGTTCTTACTATACATTCAAACTTATATTCAGGTTCTTGAATATCATTAAACATATGAGCATTTACATTTGCTACTTTACTTCTAGTTGGAAATATTTGGGTGGGAACAATTCCGCCATTCTCTTCCGCATTATATTCACGTTTAACATATCTTTGTAATATTTTTTTATTTTCTTCTGAAATAGATCCTCTTCTAACTTCTTGCAATATTTTAATATATTGCGAATCCTTTTGTCGAAATATAGTTTCTAATTGTATATGATTATTCAAAGGAAAAACATTATTCCATTCGGGAGACTCAAAACAAAATTTCTCCGTATCTTCTTCTCCAATAGTTGGCACCGGAGGCAATTGAAAGAAATCGCCAGTAAATATAACTTGAATTCCTCCAAAAGGAAAAATAGACCGGCGGGTTGCGCGTCCTAATTCCTCCAATACTTCGAATAATTTTTTGGAAAGCATACTTACTTCATCAATAATTAATATTTCCACTGTTTTCCAGTTTTTTAACGCGGGTGTATTTCGAAAAACAGTATCTATTATTTCATGTTTTGACCCCCTTCCTAGTCTCATTCCACTCCATGAATGCATTGTACGCGCTTTACAATTTAATAATAATGCAGCACAACCAGTCATTGCGCAAACCTGGCATTTTTTTCCTCTCGCAAAAGCATCTGCAATAAAATGCTTAATTAAATGAGTTTTTCCGGTCCCACCAGGTCCAGTAACAAATAAATTCTTACCTTTTCTGAAAAGGTCCAATGCTAATTTTTGTTCGGGAGATAGAGTAGATTCGTCCATGTTATATAAAATAGATTAAATGTAAAATAATTAAATAAATATATTTATTTATATTTGAAATGGGTAATAATAAACAATATATATACATAGTATCAATTTTATATATTGTTTTCATAAATCATATCGAAATTATAATCGGATATTTTTGGTGGGAAGTCCATGACCGAATAACATCATGTAAATTAACGCAATTCCGGCAATAAAAATACTTCTATTTTCGGCAACAGAGCAACTTTGACCTAAGACAAAGTACATAATAAGGTATAAAACAATACCCAAAAGAATAGAGTGTAAAAGCATAGTGCGACCGGATTCCATTTTTATGAAATATACAATATTATAAGAAAAAATTTATTCATATTCTATTTCTAAACCAAAAGAAAAATCACTCCCATTTAAATTTACAGGATTACCATCCTCCCCTATTAATTGAATTTGTAATCTTTGTAAATCTATTTTACCGGAATAATTCCTCTTATCGCTCATTAATGATCCATTTTTAATATTAGAAGGATAAACGCATCCATAAGGAAATAATTGCATATTCAAACAAATCTTCGCAATCACCTTTTTATTTATCACTGAAAATGCCAAAGGCGAACTAAAAGAATTTTGGGTTCCTTTTGAATAATCTTCTATTGCTAAATACATATACTTAGGACCATTAATGTTTATTGTACTCTCCGAAGTAATTGCCGCATTTTTTTGCACTTTATATGATACTCCTCTAAAACCCATTAACCATCCCAATTTATTTTTGAAATTATATTTATCAAAATTTCCCGTCGAATCCACTGCAAAATCCACATAAAAATATCCAGAACCTGATGCGTCTGAACTAAAAGTGACTGTCGAATTTGTGTTTAATGCAATCGCCATATTTGTACTTTGATTTTTATAGGCATTTGTCGCAAACAAAGAATTAATGTATGTCATAAGTGAGGAATTTGTATATTGACCATCGGGTATTGTAACCATAATAGAAAAATTGGAACCATTATAATCCGATCGCAATTTAAAAAAATTATTGCCCGCCGATGCCGATATATTATAATGTGTCATAGGAATTTCCGCATTGACAACAGTAATAGATTTCGTGTCCGTTAATTTTTCAGGAAGTGTGAAAGTATAAGATGCAATATTATATGTTGCCGGATTTGAAGTATTTGTTCTATTATTCAAATATTCATCGCAATATTTTGTATCGATATTAATATATTTCTTTTTGGTTTCTTTTGATACGTTTGTCATTACCATATGGTTATTGTATTGAGAAACTTTTGGCGTAGAAAATAATTGCGTATCATCAAAATAAGTACTCATTAGTTATAAATATACGTATAATATACATATTGATATTTTACTTCTCTATTTTCCACAATTACACTCTTTTGTTTGAATTATTCTTTCAAGCATACCAAAAGATAATGGATTTTGTAAACTTCTACCAGTATTTACACTTTTCGGTTGTGTGTATAAAATTCTAGACCGGGGATGTAAAATTGCCGTAGTATTATCTATCTTAATTGTGCTAAATACTAATTTCATAAAATTGATTTTTAAGTGATTATATATTATACTGTAATATATAATATATTCTAATCAATAAAATACACAAATCACTATGACCGATACTATAATAAAAATTAAAAAAATCAACTATAATTGTATTAATTGTGGTAAATCATACAAACTAAAAGACAATTACGATAAACATAAAAGTGCATGCGATTTATTTCACGATATTGCTTTAAAAACTCATGACCAAATTACAGAATGTTCAGAGGAATTACCAAGTCAAAGGGAAATGTATAAATTAATAAAAGAATTAGCATTAAAATGTTCTACATTGGAAAAAGAGGTTACTCATCTTAAAGCAATCGTAAATATAAGACAGAGAAAACATATATTAGAATGTTTAAATAATGGCAATTCTCAAACAAAAAATCCGAGTATAACATTTTCTCAATGGTACAAAGAATGGAATGTTACAATGGATGATTTGTATAAAGTATTTGAAAATGATTTATCCGAAGGAATTAAAAATGTAATTAAAAGAGAAATTGACTTATTTTCGGGAAATAAACCCATATGTGCATTTAATAATAAACCTAATTATATTTATATGTTTGAAACAGACAAAGAAACTTCGCAAAAAGAATGGCGACCTTTATCTAGTGAATATTTCGACGGAATGTTTATGTATATCACTCGCAAATTCTTTCAAATATTCATTAAATGGCAAAATGAAAATCGCGAGAAAATAGAAAGTTCTGAAGCCGAAAAAGATGCAATTATAATGCATATGATAAAATTAAATGGTTCTCGTGTTCCGACTGAAAAAAGAGAATTAGAAATAAAAAAATGGTTATATTCAATTATTGAACAACAATCAAATATACTCTATGAATTTGTATAATACAAATAAAATATATTATTATGACATAAATACATTTTATTTTTTGGGATTTATTTTGTTTTATATATTTTCCAATACCATGGATTATCATAAATAATTTTTATGTCTTTATTTTCAGAAAATCGTCGATTAATTATTTCATTTACATCAGTTAAATTAATATTTATTAATACTTTTTTATATTTTTCATTTGTTTTATTTGGAACTTCTACAATATTTATAATATTTCCAATATGTGCATTTTCTAATATTCTACGTACAAAATTAATATCATATTTGCATTCTATTCTTGGAATACATAAGGATGAAATTGTCATTTTATTTGTTCTATCTATTATATATAATAAATTGCTTTAATTTTATATCAATTTTTTATATATTTGCTATATACACTATGTACATTGGTTAGGGGAGGTATGTGCTGTCTCAAGTATATTTATCCAAGGAATTGGGTTTTTATGCTGTGGTTAAATTATTATAGGGTAAATTTGATTGCCATCACAAATAAATGCGATGTTATGTGAAATCCGACTAGTTCGGTAAAACTATATCATATAAATTATAATATAGCATTTCACTGACAATCCCTGCTGTATTGAGACAAGGTGAAATATCACGTTTTGCGATATTTCAATATATTAGGGGTGATTTTCTTTATATTGTTTACAAATTATATTTTATTATTTTCTTTGTCTTCTCTTTTGAGTTTTATTTTTTCTGGTGCGTCTTTTTGAAGTTTGTTTTCTTGCGGAACGTTTTCCACCAAAATATAAATTTTTAAATACTTCCCCCTTTCTATATGCTTTAAGTTCTTTATCTATATGTGTTCTTAATGTTGGACTTATATAATTATTATAAGCGTTATTAATATGCGCAATTAAATGATTTTCAACAAATTCTTCGTCCTTTCCTTCTAATTCTGAATGTTTTTCTCCATCTTTCAAATATAATTGTGACCACTCTTGTATTACATCATTAAATTTTCTATTAAATAATTTATCTAATTCTTTAAATTCCTGTGGACATTTTTTAACTAATATTTCTTCATCCTCAATCAAGCATAAATTTTGTATAACTGCACCTACAGCACTTATTATTCTTTCAACAATTCCTTTTGAACAACTCATTGATGATTCTTCACTATTGCCTATTCCTTTATACGCATTAAAACATTCTTCTACATAAATTGTTATATATTGTTCAATAAAATCATCATCTGTTCTACTTACAAATTTTATGGCGTTTAATAATAATTTATACTTTCTTATAAATAGGTCATTATAAAGAATTCTATTTTTTAGTGTATTTATTCTAGTTTTTAAAGTTTCTTTTTCATCAGGTTTAAATTTATTACTATGTTCAATAAAAACTAAAAGAGGTTCAAAAATTTCCTTATTTTCTAAATCATCTACCGCAATAGTTATATTGTCTGCAATAATTTTATTTATTTCATTTTTTTCTATATATTCCTCCATTATAGAATTAATTTTTGGTAAATCTAAAGAATCAAAATAATTATGTATTTCAAATGCAAGTCCTTCTGGGCGATTATTATTATTATTATTATTATTATTTAATGCACGTACGGTTCTTAGAGAATCTAGTATAAATGTATCTAACCTAATTCTAAAAGATACATCGCCAAAAATTAAACTATTAGTAAAATTAGTTTTAGTTATTTCTAATGAATTATATAGTGTATTAATAGTTAATTGCATTCGTTTTTGTTCTGCTTTTCCTTTTTTTAAATTTTCAATATCCATATTTATAACTTCTTTTAATGTAGAATAACGTGTAACTATAGAGTTAGACACTTGTGGAAAAATAATTGTACAATATCTATTTAATTCTCTTTCTAATACTTGAGTAATATCTCCCGTCTCTGGATGGTATATTCTTCGTCTTTCATATGAAAATATTGCTCCATTAATAATTCTTGAAGCATCCATTAAATTATTTAATTCAGTTTTAATACATTTTAAAATAAAAAAAATAGAACTATATACATTTTTACATATTACTTTCTTAGCTTGTTTTACTTTATCGCTTCCTTCACCTCGAGTTCCTTCTTGATAAGAATTTTCTATATGTAAAGGAATATCTGTTTCTAATATTTCATTCAAAAGATTTCTTAATATATTTAAACTAGTCGTTTGTCTGTCATTTTCTTGAATACGATGATCAATCTGTGCTAACAATTCATAATATTCTTCTAAATCATCTCTAGTTATGTTTAAACATTTTTCTGGATATGTAAAACTAAAAGGATTATGTGTATTTAAAAAATCAAATTTTAAAACCATAATTTTATAA
>JACCDW010372025.1_pt1 | contig 62161 bp, 58 predicted proteins | sample 7449781 | NCBI WGS metagenome assembly JACCDW01 (sample SAMN15323449, study PRJNA562643) | freshwater metagenome | isolation source: river surface water | place: USA:Blue River Watershed | collected 2017-08-18
AAAATTCAATCCATAAAGGTACAAAAAAAGAGGCTGCCCTTTTCGGGGCAGCCTCAAGAAAAATGAGATTATCTTATTTGTTCAATAACTCATCAAATGTAATGCTCACATAGTACATACTTCCAACGGTTGGATTAGCCCAACCTGTTGTGTATGGTGTACCAAATAAGTTCGTAGCACCTACTTTTAAGATTGACTTCAAGCCAGACAATTTCTTGCTAACCTGCGCATCCAAGGTATTAAATGCAGGGATTAAACTTTGTTGAGATTGATTAACCACTTGGTTAACAATCGATGATTGCCAAACAAATTGATCTTGATATCTCCAAACTGCATTCACTCCCCAACCTGAACCTCCGATGTTACGGTTACCAATTGAAACGTTTGTACGGTAGTTTGGTGTGTTAAAAGCCAACTGATAGTTACCTAAACCACCATCGTCTTTCACCGCATTGTATGAAACGTTTGAACCCAATGTCCAGTTAGCACCTAATTGGTAGTCTAAGCTCAAGCCCCAGCCATTTGTTACAACTTCATTGTCTACGTTCGAAGGGAACGAGAAAACCTTGTTACCCAGTACGGCTGGATCTTGATGTTGTGCTGGCGTTTGAACGACAACTTGACCCGCTGAGAAGTTTGTAAAATTCGATTGATAAATGTAGAAATCTGCTAATAAACGATCTCCCAAGAACCCTTTGTATCCAAACTCGACTGTACGCACTTGCTCAGGTTTCCAATCTTTCGACTGATAAACAGAAGGCTTGCCTGTTAAAACAGATTGCAACGTAAATGAATTACCTGATAACTTGTAACGATCTTGAATAACTGCTAAACCTCCCAATAAACGAGCTGATGGAGTTTGTAAATCAATATATTGATCTTGTGTTGTCGGAATACGGAAACCCGTTTGGTACGATGCACGGAAGTTTGAACGTCCCTCAGTATACACCCCAGATAAACGTGGGCTAAATTGACCTTCAAAATTTTCGTTCTTATCATAACGCATCGAGCCTGTTAACTTAAATTTGTCAGCGAACATTTTCTTGGCAACCTGCGCATAGGCGCCAAATTCGTTAATTGTAAATTCTTTACCAGCATCATCTAAAGCAAATAAAGTACCTTCAGAATTCAATGCGTATTGACGATAATTTGCACCAACAATCATTTCAACTTTGTTATTTAACTTTTCAGTTAAATTATACATACCTTCTAGGTGATATAAAGCCGACTTATCCGTAAACTTCGCACCTTGTGGCAACGCTTTTCCTTTGATCGCTTCAACCGCCGCATTAAATCCAGCTGTTCCAGGAATTAGGCGTGTAGCATCAGCAACCGAACGCGCTGTTCCATGGTAGTAAGGAAAACTAGCTTGCGTACTTGCGATGGCCGTTCCAACCGCAGTAGTTGGGTTTCCAGTTTGAGCTAAGGTTGTTTGCAAAACCTTTCCAAAGTTCGCCAATGCCAATCCAGCAAACGTACTGAAGTACTCAGGATACCATGCTGTACTTGGTTTAGCAGCCTCATTGATTAACTGACCCAAAGTACCTGTTGCATACGCATCACCTGAATTCTCTTGTGTTGTATAAGCACGCAAAAAGAAATTAGAGCCTTTTAACTCCGCCTTGTATTGACCCATCGAGAAGTTTTTGATCGAGTAACGATCCGCTCCCGTGTACATCGCTGTACCCTGTCCATAAGATGCTTGTAAAATCATCTCCACTTTGTCATTGAAACGATAATGCAATGCCGCATTAAATTTCATATTGCGATTTGCGTACGATGCAATATCGCTTTCAGCATATCCCTGACGAGAAATAGCAACATTGGGAACAATGTATCCCAAAATAGCCGATGGAGTCAATAAACCACCTGTTGCTTTTGAGATTTGGTTAATACCTGCTGTCAATGGATTTGTTGGAACTCCTAACAAAGGCGACAACGAAGACAACATATTCACATTGGTCTCATCACCATAAATATTAATACCATTGTAGGCTAAGTTCGTCGTACGATCCCCAAAACCCAACGATCGACCGTTCAATAAACTCTGATCACGCGAATCTGTTGCCTGCCAATCTTCCGCACTTAATGTATTGAAGTTAATCTTGTAAGCCCACTTATTGTTAATGGCTTTTGCATAACGTAAGGAGATATCGCTGTATGGCGTCAATGCCTCCGTACGATTTCCTGCATACATGGCACCAGCTTTCACTTGCGCACTTAATCCTTGATACAAGAAAGGTGATTTTGAGTTCATCAAAATGATACCATTCATGGCATTGGGACCATATAAAGCAGATGCTGCACCTGGCAACACCTCTACGCCCTCCAAGTCTAATTCCGAAATACCTACGATATTACCTACTGAGAAGTTCAACCCTGGCGCTTGGTTATCCATGCCGTCAATCAACTGAACTACACGAACATTACCGTTGCTATTAAATCCACGCATACTGATAGACGAGAAATTCACAGATTGAGTACTCACCTCAACTCCCTTCATGTTGCGTAATGCATCATAAAAGTTGGCAGCTGGCGTCTCACGAATCGAACGCAAATCCATTTTCTCAATCGAAACAGGAGATTGCAAAACCGATTCCTCAATACGTGAAGCCGAAACGACCACGTCTTGGCCTAACACCGATTGTTCTTTTAAATCAATTTGAATATCTGATTTTGCAGATTTAACTACAATTTCTTGACGCTCATATCCTACCATTGAAACGGAAATCGTGAATGGAACTGGAGTTGATGTCGAAAATGCAAAATGTCCATTTGCATCGGTAATTGTACCAATTACCTTTCCTTTAACCGATACACTAACCCCGATTAATGGTTCTTTAGATGCCGCATCCTTGATCGTTCCCCCAACTTTCGTTTGAGCAAACGCTGCAAACGCGAGTAAAAAGACAACCGTAAAAACCGGCAAGATTTGAGTAAAAAGTTTTTTCATAAATGTGATTGTTTGAAGTTTCTGTTAACGTTTTATACACTTCTAGAACAAAGCTAAACAAGAATTAAGAAATAGCCCAATGTTTGATATTAAAAATATACCAATTTTTCCGAAAATATTTTAATTATCCACAAATCTTAAGCCCCAAACAAAGCAAAATACTTCCTTAACGACATAATTCTTAGTAGCTTTGACCAATTATTCTAACCATGCAGCAAACACGCATATTCTTATTCAGCATTCTAATACTCTGTATAACAGCAGCTTGCAAGACTCAAGAGCCGGCTCGATTATCGATTGCCTGGAAAGAAAGCCCAGTACCTGCGGATATTGACTACAGCTCACCTTCAACGTGGGCTGCATTACCTGACCGCAAAGACGCAGCAGATGCCATCCCTGCAAAATCGGATTTAATGGATGAACAAGCGCAGGCAACTGCCGACGTATTTTTTGTTCACCCAACAATTTACACCTACGTTCCCAACACACCTTATCAGTGGAATGCAAACATTCAGGATCAATACCTCAACCACAAAGTAGATTCTTCTACCATATTAAATCAGGCTTCAATTTTTAATGCCGCAGGACGAGTATTTGCCCCCCGCTACCGGCAAGCCCATTATTATGCATTTGTAACCTCGAATAAGGCCGACAAAAATGCCGCGTTACAATTGGCCTATTCAGACGTCAAAAAAGCCTTTGAATATTATCTAAACCACTACAACCAAGGTCGGCCATTCATCATAGCTTCCCACAGCCAAGGTACAATTCATGCAACCCAACTCATCAAGGAATATATCGATGGTAAACCCCTACAAAAACAATTTGTCGCCGCATATTTAATTGGAATTGCCACACCCATAAATACATTCCAACAAATCGAACCATGCAAAAACGCAGATCAAACAGGATGTTTTGTCGCATGGACGACTTTCCAGCAAGGTTATTTACCTCCTTGGCATCCGAGAAAACCCACTGAATTGGTTTCTACAAATCCGTTGACATGGACACTTGACGAAAACTTTGCGCCCAAAGAACTTAATGAAGGTGGGGTCTCGTATGGTTTTAAATGGGTAAAACACTTTGCTGATGCTCAAAATCATCAGGGCATCCTCTGGATCAATACCCCTTATGTTTTTGGAAGGTCTTTTGTTCGAATCAAAAATTGGCATCAGGCCGATATGAATTTATTTTATGCTCCCATCCGAAATAATGCGAAAAATCGCGTTTCGGCTTACCTAAAAGCAACTCATTAATATGCAAAATACATACCTAATTATCATGGCTGGTGGCATCGGTACACGATTTTGGCCCATCAGTCGGAGCGCAAATCCCAAACAGTTTCATGACGTCCTTGGGGTAGGTAAAACTATGTTGCAACAAACCGCCGAACGATTTGAAGGAATCATTCCGCAAGAGAATATTTACGTGGTAACTAGCGAAGAATTCGCATGCATCGTGAAAGAGCAAATGCCCTTCTTGAGCGAAGAGCAAATCTTACAAGAACCCCAACGAAAAAATACAGCACCTTGTATCGCTTATGCTGCTTACAAAATCGGCAAAAAGAATCCTGATGCCACGCTCATCGTAGCACCTGCAGACCATGTCATCTTAAAAGAAATTGCCTTTCAAAACAACATTAGAGCAGCGATAGAAACCGCAAAAGAAGATGTATTAGTCACATTAGGTATTCTCCCCACCCGACCGGATACAGGATATGGATATATTCAATTCCAACCTGGAGATGCCATTGCAAAAACGGTGAAAACATTCACCGAAAAACCGCACTTTGAACTTGCGGAAGCATTTCTGGAAAGTGGTGATTATGTCTGGAACGCAGGCTTATTCGTCTTTAAAATTCCCGTATTTAAAAAAGAATTAGAGAAACATCTTTCTCGTTTAGCAGAACAATTTGAGGAAGGTGAAGAATTCTATTATACGGTAGATGAACAAGATTTCATCCGTAAAGTATATGCCGTTTGTAAAAGTATTTCCATCGACAATGGAATTATGGAAAAGGCCCAAATCGTCAAAGTCATACTCGCAGATATAGGCTGGTCTGATCTTGGAACCTGGAAGTCTCTTTATGAAATCCATGATAAAGATGCAAATGGGAATGTTATCGATGGAAACGTTATGATTTATGACACACAAAACTGTATTATAAAAACACCTAGCGATAAATTAGTCGTAGTTCAAGGTTTACAAAATTTTATTATCGCTGAACACGAAAACGCATTGATGATTTGTCCGCAGGACCAAGAACAAGAGGTGAAAAAATTTGTTGAAGCAGCTACTTATCTGAACCCAAAATTCTCTTAAGCATTCGCTAAATCAATCAGCGCTTGAAAATCCGGTATTATCTGGATATTTGTAGGTATCTGACGTTCAGGTTGCAATATTTGATAGCCCGTTAATATCACTTGAGCATTTGGTAAATCCTTAGCCATATTGGCTACATATGCATCAATAAGCTCCACATTTGGCTCAGAGGTAAAAACGCTGAAGATATAATCCGGCTGATGAATATCATAAGCTAATAACAATTCCTCGTAGGGCAAGGATTGTCCCAAATATACGACAGAATGCTTGCGAGCACGAAAAACATAATTTGCGAACAACAAGCCTATCTCATGCAATTCCCCTTCAGGCAAATACAATAAAAATTTCTTGGCATCAGGCTTCAAACTCAAATCCTGCGCATCTATGCTAGCAACCAATTTTTGGCGTATTAAATGACTAATAAAATGCTCCTGAGCTGGTCCCACAGATCCCGATAACCACAAGGTACCCAGGCGGCGCATGAATGGATATATCACATTTAGCATATAACTTTCAAAGCCATGGATCTGAATCATATTTTTGGTCAACAATTGAAATTTGGCTTCATCCAAATCCATCATTGCCCATGTTAAGGCTTGTATTTGATCGGGAAAATCGAATTGACTTTCGGATAAATGTAATATGTGTGTAGCCATCTCAGCTTCTGACATATTTGCGATGGCTGATATTTTAAACCCACCTTTATCTTGCAGCAAAGCGATATTCAAAACACGTTTTAACTCTTGATCCGAATAAGTACGTATATTCGTTTCGGTCCTGCTTGGTGCTAGAATACCATAGCGTTGCTCCCAAATTCGTAGCGTATGCGCTTTGATTCCGCTTAAATTTTCTAAATCCTTTATTGAATAAATGGCCATTCCACGCATGAGTATACTAGGCTAACGATTCTTTAGTAAAAATGTTTAAGAAAAGATTTGTAATAATATCCAATGACCCAAAAAGAAGCAAAATTGTAAGACTGCAATTAACCTAAATAGACTTGATCTCGTCGATAATCCAGATATATTATATACCCAATGGAAAAAGAAACTAGCCAACCACCAGGCTCCAAAATTTTGAACAGGTACAGAATTCCCTGCCCATTGCCAAAAATCATAGTGCATCGCAACGGGTTCAATTAATAAATCCAAAGCAGTCATCAGCCCTGCACCAATAGCGGCTTGTCCAATTCGTCCGGCAATATTCCATTCGGCAATAACCGCATTCGTCGCAATAACTAAAATGACCCAATTCAATCCAATCGTTACCGGAACTTGCATAACCTGAAAACCCAAGGTCTTCCCATAGGCATAGGATCCAAAAATTTGACCTGTTCTTACTCCCACAACCTCTAACATCCAACCAGCAAATGCCAAGGCAAACAACATCACATAAGCACTTTTAGTTGGTTTGGGATAATATATCACACATATGAATGCCGTAAACCAAAGTGTCAATGGCACCAAGGAGGTAAATAGAGTCGAAGTCTCAGGAAAATGCATACCAAACAAGCCGGCTGCATATACTACGATTAAAAAACGTTTTAAAAATTGAGGATTCATACGTTAAATTTTTACCAACCTGCAGGCTTGTGTAATTCAATGTCATCTTCTCCCAATACCTGCATAGGCAACTGACATTCAATTAATTTTTCTTTAGTAATCAACTGGCTTGAACGCGCTTCCTCTTCTAAGGTGTCATTTTCTCGCAACGGTGGAAACAACATCACCACGGATTTGTCTGCAAAACTTTCATTAACCGCCTCGACACATGGCGTAAAGTCGGTGTCACCTGTTACCACAAAAGCCACATCATAGGCATCCAAATGGGCATCCATTAATAGATGAGTTGCTAGGTTAACATCTGTCATTTTCTCTGTGGGCGTTACCCAGGTATGATTACAGTGATAGCACTCAATAGTCTTATTGTGATAAGACCCAAAAACTAAATCTACTCCCGTAGAGGCAAGGGCTGACAAATAGGTCGCCTGTCGCGCTTCCTTTTCCTCATTATGTGTTAGTCGGGAAGTAAAAAATTTCACCGCAACCAATTCCTGATTCGGATCTAAAAAACTTTCCATGAGCTTTTTGACATCCAACCATTTACAATACTTCAATCCTGCATCTACCATACCAAAGTATAGGTTAGAGCCATCAATATATGCGATTACACGTTGCTTGGATTCGTTCATACCCAAAAATAAAAAAAAGTCCTGGCATTACACCAGGACTTTTCAAATGAAACGGGCGGATGATGGGACTCGAACCCACGACCAAGCGCACCACAAACGCCTACTCTAACCAACTGAGCTACAACCGCCATTTAGGACTGCAAAAATACGGAAAGCTTGCAATAATGCAAAGCTTAAAACAAAAAAAGCGGGAGATTTTTTTCAAATCCCCCGCAATAAATTATTTCTGAGCGGCTAAGTAGCGCGCCTCCGCCTTATTCCAATCAACAACACTCCAGAATGCATCGATGTAATCTGGACGCTTATTTTGAAACTTCAAGTAATAAGCATGCTCCCAAACATCTAATCCAATCACAGGAAAACCTTTTACATCAGCCACATCCATCAAAGGATTATCTTGGTTGGGTGTAGATGACACTGCGATTGAGCCATCTTTTTGAGCAACTATCCAAGCCCAACCTGAACCAAAACGTGTTAGACCCGCTTTTTTGAATTCCTCTTTGAACGCATCAAATGAACCAAATTTTGCATCAATTGCTTTCGCTAAGGTACCTACGGGTGAACCGCCACCATTTGGCGATAAAATATTCCAAAACAAATCATGGTTATAATGTCCTCCGCCATTATTACGAACAGCCGGTGATAAGGTAGAGATCGTTGAAAACAACTCCTCCAAAGACTTTCCTGCTAAGGGTGTTTCATTGACCGCAGCATTCAAGTTCGTCACATAAGCATTGTGGTGGCGATCATGGTGAATCTCCATCGTTAATGCATCAAAATGTGGTTCTAATGCGTTATTCGCATAGGGTAAGGGTGCTAGTTCAAAAGCCATATCTGTATAATTATAATTGTGAATGATAATCCGAATCCAATAAACAAACGAAGCGAACATTTTGTTCGTATTTCTATCGCTTGCGTGAAAAAAACTCTTTTAATAATGCCTCCGATTCTTCCGCTAAAATGCCCCCTAAAATTTCTGTTTTGGGATGCAAGACATTCGAACCCAACGCCCGAAAACCACGTTTTTCTTCGGATGCCCCGAAAACCAATCGGCCTAATTGTGACCAATACAAAGCTCCCGCACACATCAAACAAGGTTCCAGTGTCACATATAAGGTACAATCTTTCAAATATTTACCACCGATTGTTTGAGCAGCCGATGTGATCGCAAGCATCTCTGCATGTGCTGTTACATCTGTCAATATTTCGGTTTGATTGAATGCTTTGGCAACTACTTTTCCCTGACAAACGACCACCGCACCCACGGGAATTTCATCTTCCTCCAATGCCTGCTCGGCTTGTCGGAGCGCTAATCCCATGTAATATGCATCCTCATTCAAAACCATTAGGCAGGCATTTGAATGACACGATTACGCAAATAAAAATCCAAAAGTACGATTGCCGCCATCGCTTCCACAATCGGAACCGCGCGAGGAACGACGCAAGGATCATGTCGGCCCTTACCTGAAACCGTAATGTGCTCCCCCTGCTCATTCAAGCTGGTTTGATCTTGCATAATGGTCGCAACAGGCTTGAATCCCACACGGAAATAAATAGGTTCTCCATTCGAAATCCCACCTTGTATCCCGCCCGAATGATTTGTCAAGGTTTTTAAACTACCATCTGGACGCTTCTCAAACAAATCGTTGTGCTGCGATCCGCGCATAGCTACACCATCAAAACCACTTCCATATTCAAAGCCTTTGACTGCATTGATACTCAACATCGCCTTGCCTAATTCGGCATGCAATTTGTCGAAAACGGGTTCTCCTAAACCGATTGGACATCCGGTGATGTAGGCCGAAACAACGCCCCCAACCGAGTCCCCTTCTTTACGAATTTCATCGATGTAGGTAAACATTTTTTCCGCCAAAACAGGATCCGGACAACGAACAGCATTCGACTCTGTCAAAGTCAAATCCAATTGCTCCACAGGTGTCTCTAATTTCAACGTACCAACCTGCGAAACATAAGCAGAGATCTTAACTCCCAATTGCTTCAATACCAATTTAGCTAATGCCCCAGCTGCTACGCGAGCAACTGTTTCGCGCGCAGAAGAACGTCCGCCTCCTCGGTAATCCCGAAGGCCATATTTAGCAAAATAGGTGTAATCTGCATGTGATGGACGAAATTGGTCCGCAATGTGGGAATAATCTTTTGACCGCTGGTCACCATTCCATACGAACATGGCAATGGGAGTCCCCGTTGTCATCCCGTCAAATACGCCCGAAACAACCTCCACGGAATCCGCTTCTTTTCGTTGCGTGGTGATACGCGATTGACCCGGCTTTCTGCGATCAAGTTCCGACTGAATAAATTCCAAATCGAAAACAATGCCCGCAGGACAACCCTGAATCACGACACCCACAGCCGCACCATGTGACTCGCCGAAGGTACTTATCTGAAAAATTTTACCGTATATACTCCCCATATTACTATTTTGAAGCCCTCCAAACAAGGAAGACAATGAATCCAAACATGATAATCAATACAAAATTAACCAATTGTCGCCAGTTGACCCAGCGATTCCATTGCACATCTAAACTGTCCTGTTGTTCAATCGCCTCATAAATCCCCCCCTTTTCTAATGATGTATCTAAACGTCGATCCCGCGGCTGTCCTTTAACCGTCAATACCAATTTGGAACGCAAGGTGTCAAATCGCTCTTTATCTACATTAAAATAGATCCAATTAAAATAATTACCCATTGCAAATTTACCTGCTTGCTCGGGAATTATGCGCACTATATCTGATTTATTCCCAAACATTTGATCCCGAAATGGGAATACACTTCGTTCTGTTGATAATAAATTAAAACTTAAAAAATAATCCGATGCGACAGCCTTGTTGTCCCACAGGATACTATTCCCATCTCCTAAAACCTTGGAACGGTAAATGATTTGATCTCCCGTTTTCACTTCAGCATGATCTATTTCTTCAATCAAACTATAGCGTCCTACTGGAACTTTCCCAGAAAGCACATGCTTAGGCATTGGCCTGGGACGAATAACAAAAGCTGGCGAATTTAACCACAAAGCGGCTTTTTCTTTGGCCTTTCCTCGCTGAAGCACCCGCAAACGAACAGAAGGAATCTGTATAACATGAGGATCTAAAGAGAAATAGGTGGCCTGAAAAAAGCGATATTCGGTATATTTATTCCCTCTAAAAGTTACATGAAGCACACGCTCTACTTGTAAATTGAAATTCTCTTCCCAACAATTTCGGGGCCTTATTTGCTGTATCAATGCTGGAATTTGAATGTCATTCCGATCAAAACTTAACTCCATTGTATTGTCTGATGGCACATACAATGACATGGTCATCGTAAAAGCTTGCCCTACAAAGGGATTCGCAACATCGGAGCGAACTAGAAAAAATGCTTTGTTATTCGCAAGATCCAAGGTAGAAGGAACTTGAATTTCATTGGGCACCTCGTCTGCCTTTTCAACACCTGGTACGACCTGAATTACAAAAGGCTCAATATGAAAAACCTGTTTATTCACTTCTACCTCAAGCAAGGGAACAAGCACATTCCCAGGTCCGTTCGGCTGGTAATATTGGGTAAATGTCAAGGTTTGTACAACCTGTTCATTCTCAAAGTTTGAGGCCTTGCTTCTACTTACCCCCAACTTCCTAAATCCATTGATTTCAGGAAATCGATAATTGGGCAACTGATCGCCCGCTGGGATTGAAAACTGAAGGCTGAATTGCTCCGTCGTCGTTAGCGATTTAGCTCCGGTTTGCACAAGTATATTATCTTTTGTTTGGCCGCATAGCACAGCAGTGGGAAGCAAAATCCCCAAGCATAAAACCGATAAACAAAAGAAAAAAAACCGCATCCACGCAATTTACACAATTATCGTAATCGAGCGCAATCACCAGAGGCGCAATCGAAAAGAAATTCCCAAGGCAGCATACCAGGCATCTCCCGTACGTAGACTTTTCCCCATGGACACATCAGCCTTGATGTTATCTGATAGATAATAGGCGAGTCCCGCATCTACCCAAGTATCCGTAAATTCTGTATGTGGAAATCTACCAAAAACTTCTGCATAGGCATACCCGTTTTTACCCAAATTAACGTTGGGCGCTATCCGATAAATCCCCTCTACAACACCATCCGAATGGTATTCTGCACCAAAATTATACCCGACTCCCCAAGCCCCTCCAAGATTGTTCTGAAATGTCAATATCGTTTCCCCAATTGAATGGGGAACAGGATTCAGCTCACTTTGATCTCGATGATCTTGATCTAGATGATATTGGACAATTAAGGCTGTCCGGGGCACCAATACCCCACCGGTAAACAAATGGGATTTGAATCCGAATGATTCCGTGGATAAGCCAATACCCGGTTCATGTAGAACGGTATAGCGCAATTCGACTAAGGGATGTAAACCGATTTTTAATAAACTTGTGGGCGTCAAATAATGAACGCCTGCTTCATCCAAGGATCGATTGAAGCCTATCTCCGCCTGGAGATAGCCTTTTTTAACAATAAATGGACATTCCGTTTGATCCGGTCGATCTGTTTCTATCCGACCGCTTTGTTGGGCCCAAAGCCCGTGTCCCAATAACAATAAAATGATAAGTCCGTAACGCATGCTACGAAGATACTTCTTTTTTAGGCTAATCTAAAATTTATTTTTTGCGACCAAAAGAAAAGCCTAGCACACCCGAGATTTCTCCAAACCAAATACTTTGCTCCGCATGATCTCCTTGTTGGCCCGTTGTATGTACATCCCACAAATTGGTATAGCCTCCTTTAAGAGCAGCTTCAAAAAACAATAAGCGTGTCAAATTCAAACGCAAACCCGTTTTTAAGGAAGCCCCCGCACCAGCTAAATTCCAAAAATTGTTACGACCTAAGGTAAATAATCGCACATCCGAACGCGGGACTACGACTCCTATTCCAACACCATTCATCCATTCTAATTCCAATTTCCCTACACCTGGATTCCAAAGGGGAGTATAATGTTCCAGTTCCACTGAAGCATAATTAAATCCATCCGTATGCTCATATTGTAAAAAATCCTTCGATGCTATTGTAAATGGCGTGTTATTATAGGACCCCACATAAACAGGATTTATGGTATATGCTGGATTCGAAACTTGCGCACTTATGTAACCCGTGATGTGTGAAGGCTGATCTGGCACCATCACGTATTTCATGTGATCCCAACCGATACTGACCGACAAATTATCTTTGATAAAATAACCCGCGTGTAAATTGAACTGTGGAATGGAAAACAAGTTCGGATTGAAATAGGTTGTAAACCCGTCGAAAGGAGTAGGCGCATCTGCTGCGACGACATTATCCAAGGTGAAATCATATCCGTTCCCTGTAAAATGGATATCTGAAGTAGGATAATCCGAGCGATTATAGCCCCAAAAAGCAAAATAGGAACCTTTCCGACCCTCATGTTGCGCCTGCAATGCGAAGGGCAGACTGAGTAAAATGATGTACAGTAACTTAGACATTTGAGATAAAATTTGAAAAAGTAAAATTGCGAATATTTTCAGGGATTAAACTTATAAAATGCTGATTTTGGTCAGAAATTTAAAATCATTTGGGAATATTTCAATTACATTGGCGTAAATTGCATGTCCAATTACAGCCTAAGAAGATTTAAACAAAATTGAAACATAAGCCCACAAAGGCCTTGATCAACATGAGAAAAGCAATACCCAAATTTGAATATAAAACCTTCACGCTAGGCGACGCCTTGACAGAAGAACAAAAAGAATACTTCCGAAAATATGGAGTCATTCAATTTAAAAACTTTATATCAAATGAAACCGCTGAACTTTTCATTGCTGAATTAAGCAAGATAGAATCTAAATGGCTAGTTGAGGGAGTTGAAAAAATCAATGGTATCCCGCTGAAATTCGGGAAAGATCCCGAGGGCAAAGACATGATTCAACGCATGTGCTTTACGAATAAATACAGCGATGTATTAGGGGAATTCCTAAAAGATCCACGATTCGAATTGCTATTGGAATTACTGGGACCCTATGATGGTCGCATCGGTGCCGACGAAAAAGATGGCCTCGTATTTAATCATTATGTTAACCAGCCTAATTCCAAATTCACACAGATGGGTTGGCATACAGATTCTCCACGCGACTTATTTTTAGGCCAAAAAATCCTTCCCATGTTGAATGTAGGAATTCATTTAGACAAATGCCCCTCCTCAAATGGCGGGCTACGCGTGTTGCCTGGAACCCAGAATCAAAGTATGTTGAAATTATTGTTTGGAAAGAAACAATTCATCGACCACCGACCAGATCCACGTGAAGTAGCTTTTGAAATTGACCGAGGAGATTTAACCATTCATGATGGTCGCTTATGGCATCGCGTGGAGGTTTCTCCTAATTTTGGTGAAAAATCCAGACGCCGTGTCATGTATGTTCCGATTATCACGGGAAAATACAAGCCAAAATCAGCCAATAGCAAGACTCCATTTTACCACCGATTTGCGAAGGTGGTTACTAAATAAAGAAAAAAGGCCAACAAAAAGTTGGCCTATTTTTTTATGCTTGTGATTCCATATAAGATTGTAAAATAATCGTCGCAGCGATGCGATCGACTGTTCCCTTTTCCCTTCGATCCTTCTTCGACATTCCTCCTGAAATCATAGCTTGCATCGCCATCTGAGAGGTAAATCGCTCATCATGTTCGATGATGGGCATGTCTGGAAACTTCTTTTTAAAATGCTTAATCAACACGCGAACCCCATGGGTCGAATCGGTATCAGAACTATCCAAATTTTTAGGCATGCCAATAATCACCTTTTCGACGGCTTCTTTCGAAAAATACGTTTGCAGGTAATCAAGCAAGGTATGTGTAGGAACTGTCTCCAACCCTGTGGCAATAATTTGTAAGGTATCCGTTACCGCTAAACCGGTTCGCTTTAAACCAAAATCAATGGCCAGCAGTCTTCCCATATTAGTTGATCAATCCCTTATCACGCATGATTTTATCCATAAGCTTACGGTCATTATCATTATTAAAAATTGCTAAGGGAAGATAAATAAACTGGTATTTACCCATTTCTAATACATAAGCTTCTTTATCCTTGTAGGCCGACAAAATCATATCCCATTTAATCATGCCACCTTCCTTGTCGGAAATTTTCATGAAAATCTGCCGACTATCAATTTCGTAACGGTATTTGTCGAATAATTGCTTGTATTGTGCTAACTGGGTAATGCCCGTGAATTGAATCAACCAGAACAAGATATATCCAATCACTCCCACAGCCAAAAAGATGTAAATCCAATAGTTTTTGTAGGTGCCTGACAAGTTAAGAAAGACATTAAGCCCTATCAATGCCAAGGGAAGAAAGGCCCATTTCCACTGATTAGCGAATAATTGACGCATGCACATGGCGATGTATTTATTCTTTTCTAAGCCGTATTTCTTCGTTTTTATTGCTAAAGGATTGGAAGGTGCTTGCATTTGGGCACGTTGTTGTGCTCCGTAATTCTTAGCCATAGGTAATTATTTTAAACGCTAAATAAAGGTCAAAGGTACAAAAATTGGATTATTTTGGGTAATTTTAATCGGCTAATTTAGCCAATAAGCGAAAGAATATGTCGGCAAAACAAGTTTTAGACGGACCCGCACTCCTACAGAAAATCAGAAGGATTGCATTTCAAATTTTCGAGAACAATTTTGAAGAACAAGAGATCGTCATTGCAGGTATCAATGGCCAAGGCTATGCATTAGCCGATATGCTCAGCAAACATTTGGGGGAAATATCGACCATCAAGGCCATCCCAGTAGAAATTCAATTGAACAAAGATGTTCCATACGAAAGCCCTGTTCAATTTTCTGCAGATCTAGAAACATTCGAAAATAAGGTCATTATCGTCGTAGATGATGTGCTAAATACCGGTCGGACATTTTCATATAGCCTCGCACCATTTCTAAGTATCCCTGTCAAAAAGCTTCAAGTTGCGGTTTTGATTGATCGCAATTATCGAAAATTCCCGATCGCAGCGGACTACAAAGGATATGAACTTTCTACGACCATTGCAGAGCATGTGGAAGTCATCGTCACAGACGACGTTAAAAGAGGTGTCTATTTGAGATAATTAAGACTGCCAGATTTCCCAAGCCTTATCGGCTTGTCCATAAAGCATTTGAATACCCGTATGAACACCTCCAGCTCCATGTTCCAATCCCTTTTTCAGGAAGGTGGTCTCTAATGGGTTATATACGATATCATAGAGGTAATGCTGGGCCGACAATAATTCGTAGGGAATAGGTGGACAAGATGCCTCATTGGGATGCATACCCAGTGGACTTGTGTTCACAATCAAGCCAACAGCATCCATCATTTCAGGTAATGCCTCGTAAGAAATCACACCAGCAGCTGCTTGGCGTGAAACTTTAATCACAGAAATTCCCAAATCTTCAATGGCAGCTATCACGGCTTTAGCGGCCCCACCCTGACCCAAAACCAAGGCTTTACGCGATTTGAAATCGGCAAAGGCCGACCAATCTTTCAATGTTTGTTGGAACCCAAAATAATCTGTATTGTAGCCACGTGTTCGGCCATCTACCAAAATCTTGATTGTATTCACAGCGCCTATACGCGCAGCAGCAGAGTCTATCTCGTCTAAAAACGGAATGATTTGTTGTTTATAAGGAATCGTCACATTAAATCCTTGAATTCCCGGGGTGCCTAGGAGCGTAGGAAAATCTTCTATCGAAGGAATTTCGAATTGCGTATACGCATGCGTCTCACTTAAACCAATTTGCTCGAATTTCTCTGTGAAATATCGCTTGGAAAAAGAATGCCCCAGAGGGAAACCGATTAACCCAAATAAGGTTTTCATCTTATTTCTTCGAAAATTGTTGTTTGAGTACCCCGATTATAATTGGCAAAACCGAAACACCTACAATGCCCAACACGACCTTCTCAAAATTATCTTTGATCCAGGCATTATCTCCTAAAAAATATCCGGCAAGCGTAATACTAATCACCCAAAGGCAGGCGCCAACCACTCCGAAAAACAAGTACACCGGATATGACATCCGACCCGCACCTGCAACAAAAGGAGCTACCGTCCGAACAATGGGAACAAAACGTGCTAAAATCACCATCTTAGAACCATATTCTGCATAAAACGCCTCCGTCTTCTCAATATGCTCCCGCTTTAAAAACAAGATTTTCTCCCGACTCTTAACGAAAGAACTAAAATTCCGACCAATGTAATAATTCAATTGATCCCCTAATAGGGCGGCAATAATCATCAAGGGAATAACAGTCGTTAGACTTAATTGTCCACTTGCCGCGGCCAATAAACCGACTGAAAACAATAGGGAATCACCTGGCAATAAGGGCATAACAACAAAACCCGTCTCCACAAAAATGATGGCAAACAATAAGGCATAAGTTAAGGAGCCATTCGCCGCGATAAATTCACTTAAAAACGTCAAAGGGTCCCTTAATAGATCAAGAATGAATTGAAGCATTAGGCTTATTTAGCTAAAAAATGATCAAATGTATCGCCTCGCAATCCTAGACGAATTGTTTCTAATGAAATCACCTCGTGTGGAGCTATATTTCCTACGTTCACGTTAGCACCAACCAATTTCACGAACCAAACTTGCTGAGACTTCTGAGGTGCTTCCCAAATGATTTTTTCTTCTGGAATTTCGGTCAAAATCTCTTCGACTAGCCCTTGACGAACTTCACCTGATGCCCGGAATAAACCCACATTACCTCCCTCACGTGCTTCACCGATCACTTTCCAAGCTCCGGCCTCTAACTCCATGCGCATCAATTTAATCCATTTATAAGGCGGAATAATCTTCGCTTCGTCTTTTGAACCAACCTCCGATAAAACGGTCACCTGCTGGGAAAGTGTGCGAATGAATTCACATTTCACATCCGATTCCATTTCGACTGATCCATCAGAAACTTCCGCATATTCCATCCCATATTGATCCAATACACGACGGTATTCATCAAATTGGCCACGAATGTAAAAAGCCTCAAATAAGGTTCCTCCAAAATATACCGGGATACCAGCTGATTTGTAAATCGCCAACTTCTCTTTCAAATTAGGCGTTACGTAGGAGGTTGCCCAGCCCAATTTAACAATATCCGTGTGGCCAGCACCTGTTTCTAAAAAATCTTCTACTTGACGAAGACTTAATCCTTTATCCATGACCATCGTCAAACCTTTTTGTCTTGGTTTACTTGTTCGCTCTGGGATTTGATTCAAATTGTAATTCATACTTTCAATATAGCTTGTTATGAAAATAATTTTCAGCAGGTAATATCCTACAAAAATAAGCATAACATCTGACTGAGGCAAACACTATGTTCTTTGATATACGATAAGACAAATCCCAAAATCATCCTATATTTGTCATCAAAATTTAAGTCAACATGAGAAAAACCTTTTCAATGCTATTTTGCATGTTATTATTCCAAGTAAACTTATTGGCTAATACGAATGCGGACATCATACTAGGCGAATGGATTTCGGAACCCAAGGATGGCAAAATAACTATATTCAAGCAGGGGGAGCGCTATTATGGCAAAATTTCTTGGGGAAAAACGCCAGGCAAAAAAGATACGAAAAATCCGGATGTTCGTTTACGCAACCGAGAATTAGTAGGCACTGTGATCCTAAAAGACTTTGTATTCAAAGGAGGAAGCTGGGAAAGCGGATCCATTTACGACCCCCATTCTGGAAAAACGTACGATTGCATTTTAAAGGTAAAAGACAATAATCAAAAACTTGATATTCGAGGATTTGTGGGCATGGCTATGTTTGGTCGAACATCCACTTGGTCTAGAATTTAATTCCCCATCTGCCTACATATATGAAGCCTAACGATAGAATTCTTGCCCACCTGAACGCAAATTTAAACAAAAAGATTGCTGACGGAAACCCCAACCCCATCACCACGTGGTTAGATGGCACGCTCATCAATGCCTCCGCAGGATCTATAACTGCAGAGTTTACGGTTCGCGAGGACCAATGCAATCATGCGCAGGTCATGCATGGTGGAATCATTACGACTATCTTAGATGAAATGATGGGAATGAGCCTGATTACAGTGGAAATTGAGCATTTGTACGTGACCATTAATCTACACGTAGATTTTTTATTCGGAGCGAAGGCTGGCGAAATTATTACGGCTGTTTCGGAGGTTTACCGCGTAGGAAAAAAGATCGCGAATGTTGAAGCAAAACTCTACAACGCAGCAGGTAAATTATTGGCAAAAAGCACCAGCAATTTAGCTGCAACGTCGATTCCCGTAGATTTCTAGGAGAGTAATTGGTAGACGACAAAGGCCGACAAATACGCTAATATCGTCATATAAAGAAACTGAATGGTTGGGTATTTCCATGATTTTGTCTCACGGTATGTCGTCGCAAGTGTACTCATGCACTGCATAGCAAACGCATAAAAAATCAGCAATGAAAACCCTAAGGCCGCATCATACATCGGCTTCCCTGTTTCCGGGTTGATTTCTGCCCGCATCCGATTTTTAATCGTCGCATTTTCATCATCAACTTCGCCACCCAAACTGTAAATCGTTGACATAGTCCCCACAAACACCTCACGCGCAGCAAAAGAAGTTATTAAGGCAATCCCAATTTTCCAGTCATATCCCAAAGGCTTAATAACGGGCTCAATGAAATGGCCAAAATGTCCAGCATATGAATTCTCCAACTTCTCTGCAGCAACCTTGTTTGCCAATGCCGTTTCACTTAATGTTGGGTTTGCCACACGAACCGCTTGCTCCACAGATGCCAAACTATCCCCTGGACCATAACTTGCTAACACCCATAATACAATCGAAATCGCTACGATAATTTTACCCGCCTCAAAAACAAATGCTTTGACTGAATTGTAAATCGACAGAGCCATGTGCTTAAATCGAGGCCCTTTGTAAGTAGGCAACTCCATGATAAAATAGCTCTTTTCCTTTACTTGCAAAAGTTGTTTCATCACCCATGCCGACAAGATTGCCATGAAGAAGCCTAAAAGATACAAACCAAACAAGGCCAAACCCTGCAGGTTAAACATCCCAAACAAGGTACTTTTCTCTGGCACAACCAAGGCAATCAAAACCGTATAAATAGGTAATCGAGCGGAACACGACATCAACGGCGTCACCATTATCGTAATCAAGCGATCTTTCCATGAGCCAATGGATCGCGTACTCATGATCGCAGGCACAGCACACGCTACTCCAGACATCAGAGGAACAACTGATTTCCCATTCAACCCAAATCTGCGCATCAATTTATCCATGATAAACATCACACGCGACATATAACCGGTTTCCTCCAACATGGAGATAAAGAAAAACAAGAAGGCAATCTGAGGAACAAAAATTAAGACCCCGCCAATTCCAGCAATCAGACCGTCAGTAAGTAAGCCGGTCAAGGCTGAAGGAGGAAGCACTTCCTTCAAATAATCGTTCAATTGTGCAACACCGCCATCAATGGCATCCATCGGATAGGCTGCCCAAGTAAACACAGCTTGAAACATCAAGAACAAAATCCCTAAGAAAATCAAATAGCCACCTACGGGATGTAAGAAGAATTTATCCAAACGATCCGTCAAGGTTTTTACCGGAGGCGCATCCCATTGACGATTCAAATTAATGACACAACGCTCTACAATCTCTGACAACGCCTCATATCGTTTAACCGTTTCTGAAGTCTTGTATAATTTTGAATTAAATTGATGCTTCTCTTGTAAACGATCGAAGCCGATGCGCTGCTCTTCAGAAAACATCTTCATGCGATCATGCTCCATCAACCACAACAAAGAACGATAAGGGTCTGCCTCTCCATACTGCTTTGTAATATCGGCTAATAAATCATCTCCAACGGGCAAAGGCAAAGCATCGTTGGAGGCATACCTATTCTTCAAGGTTTTTCCTACGGCCAAACGTAGTCCATTTACACCTATTCCTTTTTTCGCATTAATCTCCGCTACCTCGATATTTAGTTCGCGGGCCAACTTGATCGAATTAATCACATAGCCCTGATTTTCGGCCACATCAACCATATTCAAGGCTAAGACCGTTGGAATTCCTAAATCCCGAACTTGGGAAAATAACAATAAGTTGCGTTTTAGATTAGACGCATCAGCGACCACAATCGCCATATCTGGATAATCCGGGTGCGCGGGATTACCCAAAATATTGATAACCAATTCTTCGTCAATTGATTTTGGATAAATGCTATATATGCCAGGCAAATCCAATACCTCAACCTTTTGATTCGGCTCAAGCTCCCAGATACCGGTTAGTTTGTCCATGGTCACACCCGGAAAATTTCCCGTCTTTTGATTCAAACCTGTTAGGCTATTGAACAGCGACGACTTTCCCGCATTGGGATTTCCGATTAAGGCTATTTTAGGTAGTTTGGACAAAATTTATTTGTTTTTAATTTGAATGGTTGCCGCTTCCTCTTTCCGCATACTCAAGGTATAACCCGAAACTTTAATGGCAATCGGATCACCAAACGGTGCCTGATGTGTCAGCTCAATGACGGTTCCCGGTAGGCAACCCATTTCCAATAATTTCAATGATAGCAATTCATCTGTAAAACCTATGATTTCCGCCTGCTCGCCCACCTTTAAATCTGCTAAAGTTCCCAACATGTAGTTTTTGCTTATTTAGAATTATTCAAAATTAGGACAAATGTACTAAGTATTTTCGACCTAAAAAATGATATGATACAGTTTTGGTACAATTGATTTGAAATAGCTAAAATACTGAAGGGAATATACTTCAAAGCAAATTTTCTATTGTAAATTGCATGTCCTTTAAGGAAATCGAGGCATGATCCTGAATGAAATACACGTGTTGGTTAAAAAGGAGCTACATCTTGAATGGCGGCAGCGCTATGCATTGCATGGACTTCTCTTGTATTTAGCCTCTACGATTTTCGTTTGTTATCTATCCTTTAAAGCCAAACAACAAGTCCTAAATCCGGTTACTTGGAATACGCTGTTTTGGATTATCATGCTTTTCATTGCAATCAATGCCATCGGCAAAAGCTTTACGCAAGAATCGTCGCAGCGCAATTTATTCTATTATACCTTAGTTAGTCCAGAGGCCATCATTTACGCTAAGATTATCTATAATTCCCTGATCATGATCGGGGTTTCGTTAGTTGGATTCTTTTTTTACTCCTGGGTCATGGGAAATCCGGTTGGGAATATTCCCTTGTACCTCTTAGCGATTGTACTCGGTGGCATAGGATTTGCCTCCAGTTTATCCTTGATGGCAGGAATCGCAGCACAAGGGGAAAACTCGTCCACCTTGATGGCGGTGTTAAGTTTCCCCATAATCATACCCCTTTTACTTTTGATCTTAAAATTGGCCAAAAGCGCAATGGACGGCATTTCGATCCAGGAAAACTGGGATGAAATTGCCATTTTAAGTTCACTCGATACCATTGTGATTGTTTTATCCGGAATTCTTTTCCCATTTATATGGAAACATTAAAAAAACATTACGGTAAAATCCTCTGCATGATTTTACTTTATTATACGGTCTATGCAGGTTTTGAAGGAAAAGTTCCCCGACAAGCCATCTTAAATGAAACGGTTCGCAACTTATATTTCCATGTAACGATGTGGTTTAGCATGATTTTCCTTTTGGGGACTTCCGTGTACCATTCCATCAAATATTTACGTTCCGGAGAAATGCAATCGGATTTGAAATCTTACGCCTATGTTGAAACCGGTTTATTATTTGCCTTGATGGGTTTAGCCACCGGTAGTGTATGGGCAAAATTCACCTGGGGCGATTGGTGGACGAATGACCCAAAACTCAATTCCGTCGCGGTAGGATTATTGATCTACCTCGCGTATTTATTAGTTCGCTCCTCCCTACCTGAAGAGCAACAGAAAGCCCGCGTCTCTTCCGTTTACAACATTTTTGCCTTCGTGGTGTTTATGGTACTTATCTGGATTCTTCCCCGAATGACAGACTCACTTCACCCCGGCAATGGAGGAAATCCAGGCTTCAACTCAATGGACCTAGACAATCGCATGCGGAAAGTGTTTTATCCTGCCATCATTGGGTGGACCTTACTGGGATTTTGGATTGCAAACCTACGGATTCGAATTAAACAAATAGACCAACAAATCGAAGAAAACAATTAACATGAAAAAATTTATTTTCAGCTTATTTTTAGCCTTAATATGCTTCGCTGGACAAGCGCAAGCAGCGGTAGAAATGGCCGACCAGTTTCGTGCCGATGGTAAAATTTATGTGGTCATCGCCATCGTAGCCATCATTTTAACTGGCATATTCATTTACTTATTCCGTTTGGATCGTAAAATCACTGATTTAGAAAAACGTATCAAATGAAAAAGACACATATCATAGGGCTGATTTTAATCGCCATCGCCATCGGCATCATTTTAATTACTACAGGGGACGCAAGCACCTATGTGGGATTCGATGAAGCGGAACGCATTAGCCAGCAAGACCCTAGCCAGAAAGTGCATGTCGTGGGAAAATTGAAAAAAGATGCCGAAGGTAAAATAGTTGGGATGGTTTTCAATCCTGCCATGGATGCAAACCGCCTTGAATTCATTGTGGAGGATAGCTTGGGTCGCGAAAATCAAGTCGTGTATGCTGCTCCCAAACCACAAGATTTCGAAAAATCCGAGAAAATTGTTTTGGTGGGGAGCATGAAGCCTGACAAAATTTTCTATTGCGATAAAATCCTATTGAAATGCCCTTCTAAATACCAAGAAGGGAAGATATCTGCCGACTCTAGCGCTTCATTTGAGGCCAAAAAATAATATGATACACGAAACCATTGGACAAGTCGGGCATGCGCTCATCATTGTTTCCTTCGTAACCGCCTTATTAGCAACTTATGCCTATTTCCGTTCTAGCCAAGAAGAATCTTTGGCAAACGACTGGAGGCAAACTGCGCGAACTTTATTCATTGTACATTTAGCTGCTGTAATTGCTGTTGCAACAACACTTTACTTCATCATCTATAATCACTATTTTGAATACCATTATGCCTTCTCGCATGCCTCGAAGGCACTACCCATCGCATACATTGTTTCGTGTTTTTGGGAAGGACAAGAGGGATCGTTCCTGCTTTGGATTTTCTGGCAAGCCCTATTAGGTGTCTTACTCATGTTCCGCAATCCCAAATGGGAAAGCCCTGTTATGACCGTTTTTGCCCTTGTGCAAACCTTCCTTACTTCCATGATTTTGGGCGTCATTATTCCAGGGATTGAATTGAAAATCGGTTCATCACCCTTTCTGTTGTTGCGGGAAGCTCAACCTGATTTGCCTGTTTGGAGTATGCAGCCAAACTTTATTCCTCTCGATGGCCGCGGCTTAAATCCCTTGTTACAAAATTACTGGATGGTTATCCATCCGCCTACCCTCTTTTTGGGATTTGCTTTAACGCTCGTTCCGTTTGCCTTTTTAATCGCAGGACTCTGGAAAAAGCAATTGACGGAATGGATTACACCTGCATTACCTTGGTCGCTTTTTGGAGGAGGCGTTTTAGGTGTCGGCATCCTGATGGGAGCCTATTGGGCCTATGAAACCTTGAATTTTGGGGGCTATTGGAATTGGGATCCTGTGGAAAATGCCTCCTTAGTTCCATGGCTAGTATGGATAGGAGCAATCCATACGATGATTGCCTACCGCAATTCGAGTTCAGCATTGAAAACTTCCATTATCCTGGTCATTACAACCTTTATTTTGGTGCTTTATTCAACTTTCCTAAACCGTTCTGGGATTTTGGGAAATGCATCGGTACACTCTTTTACCGACTTAGGTTTATCCGGCCAGCTGCTTTTGTACATGGGAACTTTCTTATTAGGTGCCATCGCTTTAGCCTGGTATCGCTGGAAGGATTTGCCTACGGATGAGAAGGAAATGGGAATTTATTCGAGGGAGTTTTGGATTTTCGTGGGGGCCTCTGTCTTAGGGCTTTCTGCCTTTCAATTAACCTTCACGACCTCTATACCCGTCTACAACAAAATTGCGGAGGCTTTTGGCTTGGTTTCCAACATTGCGCTGCCAGCAGACCAAGTGGAACATTACAGCAAAATTCAAATTTGGATATTCATTGGAGTGGCCATTTTAAGTGCAATCGGACAATTTGTATGGTGGGGTAAAATCAAAGACAAAAACCAATGGAAAGCCCTTTGGAATGCTGTTTTGGTTGCTACTCTATTAACTGTATTATTTGTTAATCTGGGCAAGATATTTACCGCATCCTACATTATTTTATTGTGGTCTAGTTTATTTGCGGTATATGCGAATGCAAGCATCGTGTGGTTTTTAGCACGCCAAAAAGTTTCTATTGCCGGAGGAGCGCTTTCCCACGTCGGATTAGGACTTATGCTAATAGGAATCCTATTTTCTTCTGGCTATTCCAAAGTAGTCTCACTGAACCGATCAGGCTTTGCCATTTCTAATAAGGTCGAACAATTCACGAAAGACGACAACAAGGAAAACAAGGAAAATCTTCCTCTTTGGTTAGGACAAGGTGCCCAAATGCAGGATTATTTAGTAACCTACAAGGGACGCAAAATAGCCTTGCGAGGAAAACCGGGTTACTACAACAAAAAGGACTTTGAAATTATCGAAGGAGACTTTCATGCCGTAGCCTTACGAGATGTTGTTGCACATGGGGAGTCCATTGCTAAAAAAGGAGATACTGTCACCGTTGAACCAGAAAACAACTACTACGAATTGGAATTCAAAAATGCAGAGGGCAAAGCTGTTTCCTTGTTTCCTCGATGGCAAGTGAACCCCAAGATGGGAACTGCAATTTCACCTGATATTAAACATGCATTTAGTCACGACATTTATACGTACGTTTCCTTAGATCCACGTTTAGCTGCAGAAGCAGGAGAGGAAAAACAATGGAGTCAAACGGTAAATTCTACGGTCATGGTGGGTGACACCCTATTCTTAAATGACTTTGTCGCAGTGCTGAAGGAAGTTAGTCGCGTGACGAAACTAGAAGGATTTGAGCTTGGAGAGAATGATGCAGCGGTACAAGCCAACTTCCTTGTATTAGGGAAAAATGATCAAAAATTTGAGCTAAAACCTACGTTCGTCATCAAGGATGGCATGGTCGCTATGCCCGCCTTTGAAAGTGAAGAAACGGGAATTAAGATCAAATTCACGACGATCAACCCAAAGACACAACAATTTAGTTTTGCCGTGAATACGACTCAGCAAGACTTGATTATTATCAAAGCATTGGAAAAACCATATATTAATTTGGTTTGGATTGGATCAATCATGATCTTTATTGGTCTTTTCATCGCAACCTTTCGTCGTACAGAAAAACCCATTGCCTCATGAGCCGCCGCGAAAAATTAAGTTTATTTATTGCCGTTGGATTTTTAATAATCTGGATTCTTGACTTAAATTCGCCTACACCAAAGGAAATTCAAGGCTTGTTTTGGCAAGAAATAGGCTATCATTATAGTTGGCTCATGTTTGCCGTTGGATGTCTTTTTTACTATCAATTCGCCCGCAATGAGCGAATGGCTAATAAAGACAAGCACAAAAAGAAATAATATGCCCGACCCCGAATATACCATTCAGAGTACCCAAATCATCGGAATCATTACTTCCATGGTTTTTTCTGCCTTCTTTTCAGGCGTAGAAATGGCATTCGTTTCATCGAATAAATTATATTTCGAATTAAAAGCGAAGCAAGATATTTTGAGTGCGAAAATTATTTCGCATTTCAACAAAACCCCTTCTCGTTTTATTGGAACGATGTTGATAGGCAACACGCTTACCCTTGTGGCTTATGGAATATTCATGGAAGAATTTTTGCACCACTTAATTCTTGCGAATATCCCAATCATTCAAAATGACATCATTGCACGTTTATTGGCATCTGTCCTTGCCACCATTCTAATCCTAACTACATCAGAATTTACCCCCAAAAGCATCTTCTTAATTAACCCAGATGCGATTTTGGAGTTTTTATCCATACCAATTTGGCTCATTCATACGCTGATGTTTCCGCTCGTATGGCTAACGGTCGGTTTATCCAAATGGTTTATTACGAAAGTGCTTCGTCTAAGTTATTCGGAAGAAAAACCCGCTTTCGGTTTGACTGATTTAAACCACTACCTTCAAAATTTGAATCGAAAAGTATCAACCGAGGAAGAAAACGAAGTGGACACAAAAATCTTTCATAATGCATTGGAATTTAAACAGGTCAAAGTGCGAGACTGCATGATTCCACGAACCGAAATTACAGCTGTTGAATTAGAAGAAGGCATCGAAGGCCTAACCAAAACGTTCATCGAAAGTGGTCACTCAAAGGTGCTTGTTTACAAAGAAACCTTAGAAGAGGTTATCGGTTATTGTCACTCACTAGCCCTCTTTAAAAAGCCGAAGGATTTACAATCTATCTTGACCCCCATCCCCATCGTACCAGAGGCCATGCCTGCAAATGACCTCATGATTAAGTTTTCTAAAGAACGAAAATCGCTAGCGATTGTCGTAGATGAATTTGGAAGTACCTCGGGATTAGTCAGTATGGAGGATGTGATGGAACAAATCTTTGGTGAAATTCAAGATGAATACGATGATTCTGAAGATTGGATTGAAAAACAATTGGACGAAAATACGTTTGTTTTATCCGGTCGGCATGAGATTGATTACCTAAACGAAAAATACGAATGGAATCTTCCTGAAGGGGATTACGAAACCTTAGGTGGGATGTTAATTAGCATATACGAAGACATCCCCGAAGCGAATGAAACAATCATTTTAAGCCCATTCCAATTCCAGATTTTAACAGTAACGGATGCCCGAATAGACACAGTCAAAGTGATTATTACGGGGAAAATCGCACAGAAAGAAGAAATTAAAGGGAAACATTAATCACCCGCTGAAGTGTTTGGCATTTCATTTGCGTTTCTTGCCATTCTTTCTCCGGATCAGAGTCTTCCGTAATTCCACAACCCGCAAAATAGCATGCTGTATTCCCGTCAATCTGCACGGTACGCAAATTCACAAATAAATGTGTCTCGGATGCTAAATTAATGGGACCCAAATAACCACTATACAATGAGCGATCATGGGTTTCTGTCTGCAATATCCAATCCAATGCAGTCTCTTTCGGTGTTCCACACACGGCTGAGGTGGGATGCAATAGACCTAACATCTGAGTAATCAAACCAGGATAGTTCTGTTCTCGAGTATTGACCGAATACTCCGTTTTCAAATGCATCAGATTCCCAGCCAAAACCGTTTTAGGACCATTCTCGATGTATTCCCGCAAACGAATCTTTTTAAAACATTCAATAATGTAGCGACTCACATACGCCTGTTCCTCGATTTCCTTTTGCGACCAGCGTGCCTCCGAAGGCGATAAGTTATTCCCCGAAGCATCGATTCCAGATTGTGTTCCTGCCAAAGAAATCGTTCGAAAAATACCTTCCGAATCCTGTGAAACCAAGGTTTCAGGCGTCGCACAAAGCCATATTTTTTGCAATTCAGGCAAGTATATCGCCGAAACAAAGGCGCTTGGATACAAGTTACATAAGCGTTCAAACGCATCACAAAGGTCGAATTCAGGGCCTAATTCTTGTATATCAATTCGAGATAGCACCACTTTTTGAAATTGCCCATTTTTTATCTGCTGTATTGAACGAGCCACCTGCGACTTAAATGACTCTTTTTGAATGATATCCTCCTTTTGAGAAGGCTGAGCCAATTTATTAATTGGAGCGTTTAATGCCGATTTATATGCGAGCGTTCCCGCTTGTAAAAAATACGGCTGGCCAACAAACGGACTCACTAAAAAGCCAGCGCCTAAATGTTCTAATTGGTCTGCCTCCACATGCATCCCACCGCTTGGATCCTGTAATAAAACCTGTTGGCTTTGATTCGGGAGACGCCACATAGCGATCGCAGTCCCAGTTGATGATGCCTGCGTCCAAATTCGCTTCCAATCTGACATGGTATCCGACATTAATCTACTTTCAAGATAGCTACCGTTAAACGACTTGCACAGATTAATTGTTCAGCTTCGTCGTGAATTTTAATTTCATACACGTGAAGCGTTTTCCCAATTCGCAAGGGGGTACATGTTCCTACCACATAGCCACTGCGTGCCGACTTCAAATGATTGGCATTAATTTCAACACCAACACCTTTATAATGATTCATGTCGGGAACGGCCAGCAAGGCTGCAATGCTTCCCATAGACTCTGCTAGGACGACAGAGGCTCCCCCATGCAGCAATCCAAAAGGTTGCTTGGTGCGATGGTCAACGGGCATTTTGGCCTTCAGACTTTCAGGACTTATTTCCGTAAACTCAATCCCTAAATGCTCAATCATGTTGCCGCGGCTCCAGGAGTTGATCTCATCGATGCTGATGGAAGTATTAAACATATAATTCGTATTTTTGTGGCGTAAAATTCGCAATTATTTGCAGAAATCAATCTCAATTCAATCAATTAATATGCATAGCATCAAAGACATTTACCTGATTCGCCATGGGGAAACTGACTACAACCGCATGGGGGTAGTACAAGGAAGTGGAATTGATGCGGATTTAAATGCCTTAGGCAATCAACAAGCGCGTGCATTTTTTGAACACTACCAAGATTTACCACTCGATAAAATATATACATCCGCGTTAAAGCGCACCCACCAATCCGTCCAAGGATTCATCGAAAAAGGACTACCTTGGGAGCAGCATGCGGGATTAAACGAGATTTCGTGGGGAATTCGAGAGGGACGAACCCCTAACAATGAGGATGATCAATATTACCGAAACCTCGTTCGTACATGGCGCGAAGGTCAAGTACATATTCCATCCGAGGAAGGAGAAAGTCCAATCGATGTCCTTGAGAAACAAAAGCCTGTCGTTGAATTAATCCTGTCGAGACCTGAAGAACGCCACATTTTGATCGCCATGCACGGTCGGGCGATGCGGGTTTTACTAACCCATTTATTTGAAAAACCACTACATGACATGGATACGTTTGGTCACCAAAATCTGTGCCTCTATCATCTACAATACAATTACCAAACGGAAAAGTTCAGCATCATCAAAGCGAACCTTACAGACCATTTACATCGTCTACCTGATTCCATGTAAGCCATGAAAAGAAAGCGCCTTTATTGGACTTTGCAATGTTTCGGCTGGTTTGCCTGGGCGCTGAATGAGGCTTTGTTGTACACCAATCAATACGGCTGGAAGTGGGCATGGGTATTTTCTTCTTTGGCAAACATCACTTTAGCCATCTTCTTGACGCATCAATATCGGAGAATCACGAAGCACTTTCGCTGGCAGGATTTGAGCTTGTGGCGAATGCTCCAACTTAACTTTCTTGCGCTTGTGACGATGGCATTGATATTAATGGCACTCAACATCCCATTGGATTTCCTCTTACTGCAAGAGAATTATGAGGTAAGTTTAAGCCCATTTATTATCATTCAAGTATTTTTCAACTTTGTAAAACCCCTTGCGATTTGGGCATTGATTTATTTCTTTTTTCAATATTCCAATAAGCGATTGGAAATGGAGCGAGAAAATGACCATTTGGAACGAGCCATTTTAGAGACAGAGGGAAAGGTACTACGCGCACAAATGAATCCACATTTTGTATTTAACGCCTTGAACAGCTTGCGTGCTTTGATCACAGAAGACCCACAAAAGGCAAAAAAAGGGATCAATCAATTGTCGAAATTATTACGAAGTTCATTATTGACCGAACGTAAAAAAACGATCTCTTTGTTGGAGGAATTAGATACCATCACCGACTACCTTGCTTTAGAAAAAATCCGTTATGAAGACCGTTTGGACTGGAAATTACGTATTGACCCGTCCTGTCACAAAGCGCAAATCCCGCCCATGTTATTGCAGACCCTCGTTGAAAATGGAATTAAGCATGGTATATCCCGGTCAGTGAAAGGCGGTTTGATTGAATTGACAGCGCAGAAAAAGGCGGATACCTTGCTGATTTCTGTGATAAACCCAGGCCATCTCAAGCTGAGCAAAGAACCTAGCGAAGGATTAGGATTAGTTAATTCTCAAAATCGACTAGCATTATTATATGGAAAAACCGCTCAAATCGAACTTAAGCCATTAAACAAAAATCAAGTATGCGCAACGGTTACATTGCCTTATCTTGAAGAAATTTAAACTTTATGAAAGCAATCATCGTAGACGACGAGCGTTTAGCGCGCAATGAACTGAAACGTTTATTGGAAAACTTTCCTCATATCGAGGTAATTGCCGAGGCTGCCAATACCGACGAAGCTTCGGCATTATTGGAAACCATGCAACCGGATGTCTTATTTCTCGATATTCAAATGCCTGGCAAAACAGGATTTGAGTGGTTGGAGAGTTGGGACGGGTTTTTACCCGAAGTCATCTTCACGACAGCATTTGATGAATATGCACTCAAGGCATTTGAGGTAAATGCCTTGGATTATGTATTGAAGCCGATTGAACTTGCTCGATTAAGTGAAAGTATCCAGAAATTAGATAAAAGACAGATCCAACAAACACAGTCTGTCGCAAGCCCGAACCATGTATTAGGGGCGAAAGATCAAATATTTGTCAAAGATGGAGAGCGATGCTGGTTTGTTCGACTAGACCGGGTTCGCTTGTGCGAATCCATGGGGAATTACGTTCGTCTGTTTTTTGATGACCAAAAACCTTTGGTATTGAAATCCTTAAATGCGCTAGAGGAACGCTTGGATCCAAAAGTATTCTTCCGTGCGAACCGCAAGCACATCATTAATTTAAACTACATTGATAAAATCGAACCCTGGTTTTCAGGGGGCTTACAAGTAACTTTATCCGGGAAAGGGGAAAAAATTGAAATATCGAGACGTCAGTCCATTCGTTTTAAGGAATTACTCTCGCTTTGATCGTTTGGGTGCCTCACCCAACAAAAACCCATAAGCTTCCAAGGCCGGGACGTGGTCAAAAATGACTTTCAAAATGGCTGTCAATGGAAGCGCCAAAATTAAGCCTGGAATTCCCCACACCATTTCGCCTGCTAATAAAGCCAACATCGCTACCATCGGATTGATACTTACTTTAGAACCAATCACTAGCGGCGTAATGAAATTTGCCTCCACAAATTGGACTGCTGCCACCCAAGCAATAACGCCTAGTGCATAATTTGGCCCTAAACTTGCCAAAGTTAGAATAATCGGCAAGGAAGCCCCTATCCAGATTCCAATGTAAGGAATCAATAATAATATTCCTGTCAAAGATCCAAAGAATATAAAGTAGTCCACTCCTATCCACCAAAATCCGGCGATGCAAAGGAGGGAAACGATCAACATAACTGCCAACAAGCCAACAAGATAGCTTTGAACGACGGTACCTGTTTTTTGCATGATTCCTTGTAATACCTTTTGTTCGGTTGTAGGAAAAACGCGAGAGAGAAAATCAGCAAAAAACTGCCGGTAGTATAGAAAGAAAAACACAAAGATAGGAACGATTATCAGGGTTGTCAATCCATGAATCACCGTACCAAACGTAGTAGTAATGATATCTCCTGAGTTTTTCAATACGTTAATCGTTTGATTACTCACTTCAAGCATCTGCTTCTTCCGAGAAATATTTAAGTTATGCGACAAGAAACTTTGTAAACCGGCAATCCACTTCTCAGCCTTGCGGATAAACATGGGCCAATCACTTGTAAATTCAGCAATTTGGCCAATCAATAATAAAAGAAGTAGGCCAAGGAATGCAAACATGATTAATAGACAGATCGCGATGGCCAAAGATCGCGCGACACCTTTAGTTTCCAACCAGGAACAAACAGGCAAAACGAGCATGGCCAAGATCAAGGAGAATGAAAGTAGAATTAATAAATCCTGCAATAAATACAAGCCCAACACGACCAGAGAAATACTGATTAAAACAGCGGCTAAACGAACGGGGTATGCAGTAAATTGCGGCATGATTCAAATTAAAAGTATTTCAAATTACGTAAAATTTAACAATTTAGTAACTTAGTCCTGTCTATCTTTGCGACATGATTTCAAATCCAACGCGCTAAAACCATGAGTAAAACGCTAAATCAAGCGAAAATTTTATTGGTCGACGACGATCCGGATATTCTAGAGCTATTAGAATACAATTTAGCAAAAGAAAATTACCAACTGGCAAAGGCCTATGATGGCAAGGAGGCATTGGAAATCGCACAGGTATTTAAACCTACTTTAATTATCATGGATGTTATGATGCCCATCATGGATGGCATCGAAACGGCACGAAAAATGAAGTTGGTCCCCGAACTTAAAAACACATTAATTTTATTTTTAACAGCTCGTGGCGAAGAGTTCACGGAGGTTGCGGCTTTCGATGCTGGGGCGCACGATTATATCATTAAGCCCATTAAACCTCGTGCTTTAGTGAGCCGAATTAATGCTTTGTTGAAGCGTGAAACAACGGAAGAATCGCAAGAAATTATTGAAATTGGCGGTTTAGTAATTAACCGCACACAATACGCTGCGACATTCGAAGGTCGCGCCTTGATTCTGCCGAAAAAAGAATTTGAACTACTCTCTTATTTAGCAAAGAACCCGAATAAAGTCTTTAATCGTGATGAATTATTAGAGAAAGTATGGGGTGCAGACGTCTATGTCGTTGAACGCACGGTCGATGTGCACATTCGTAAATTGCGTGAAAAAATCCCAGAACACTACATCAAGACCTTGAAGGGAGTCGGGTATTTATTCTCGATTGAGCAAGCTTAAATTTCATCGATTTTCGGTAAATTGCGGCTTCATGACAAGTCGGCTTATCCTTTTCTGTTTATTGTTTAGTATTTCCTTGTTCGCGCAACATCCCAAACGCGAACTTCGTGGTGTTTGGATTGCCACAGTTCAAAACATCGATTGGCCTAGCCCCCGGAATTACAATGCCATCAAACAACAAGATGAGTTTCTAGAAATCCTGAATTCCCACCAGAAAACAGGCATTAACGCCCTATTTGTCCAGGTTCGTACCGCTGCTGATGCGCTTTATGCGAAAAGCGACGAACCGTGGTCGGCCTATTTATCCGGCCTACAAGGACAAGCACCAAAGCCGAATTACGACCCTTTGGCCTTTATGATTCAAGAATCACATGCCCGAGGAATCGAATTTCATGCATGGCTCAATATGAACCGAGCAAGCATGTCGACTAAGAATCTCTTGAGTGCAAATCATATTGTACGCCAGCATCCCGAATGGATGGTGATTTATAATAATCAGCACCTGTTCAACTTCGGTATTCCTGCGGTTCGACATTACATTACTCAGGTTGTGAAAAATTTAGTCCAGCAATACGATGTGGATGGGATTCATTTTGACGATTATTTCTATCCTTATCCGATAAAAAATGCACATTTTAATGATGACGAGGCGTATTTGCAATATAAGTTGCCGAATGAGAGTTTGGCCGACTGGCGTCGTCGGAATATCAATTCCTTGATTGAGGAGATTTCTTCAACCATTAAATCCGTTAATCCACGAGTGAAATTTGGCATTAGCCCCTTTGGTATTTGGCGACACAAAAGTTCTGATCCAGAATATGGTTCTCCCACCAGCAAGGGTTTACAATCGTACGACGACCTATTTGCTGATACTGAAAAATGGACAAAAGCTGGTTGGATAGACTATCTAGCCCCCCAACTATATTGGGGAACGACGCACCGTGTGGCTACTTTTGGACCTTTAGCCAACTGGTGGAGTGAGCATGGTTATGGAAAACCCATCTACATTGGACATGCGGCCTATCACCTCAACGACCAATGGAATGCAACTGAGTTGGCAAAACAATTGACTCAGGCGCGCAGTTTAGACCAAGTGAAAGGTTCTATCTTTTTTAGCTCAAGTCAAATAACGAATAATGCCAAAGGTTGGCGTGACAGTTTGCGGACCTCCTACTTCAAACACACCGCTTTGGTTCCGCCGATGCTTTGGATTGACAGCATTCCGCCGACTGCCCCACATCGCGTTTCCTTGCAGAAAATGGCAGGAAACTGGACCTTGCGCTGGCAAGCTGGAGAGCCAAGCCTTGACAAAGACCCACCTGCTTATTACCTTGTTTATCGAATTCGCAGGTCGGAGGGCATCAAAGGCATCGAAAACGCGGCAAACATCATTTACAAAGGACAAAAAAATACGTTTATCATTGACGCATCTGAAATTCAATCAGGTCATGGCTTTGTCGTCACTGCCTTTGACCGATTGCATAATGAATCCCCTGCGGGGACCATTCAGTGGATCGTCCCGAATTCCAATTAATATGAGCTTACGATTTTTACATTTGACGGTTAAAGATATCACTGAAGAAACCCAGGATACGAAGACCATACATTTTTGGCATCCCATCCACGATACTTTGCATTATGCGGCAGGCCAATTTTTGACAGTCATTCCTTCGATTGCGGGGGAAAAAACGCGCAGAAGTTATTCGCTTTCTTCATCGCCTGCTACAGACATGTCACCGGCGATTACTGTGAAACGAATTCCGGGCGGATTGGTCTCCAACTATCTATGTGACCATGTGAAGGTAGGAGATTGCCTAGAGGTCATCGAACCCATGGGGAATTTCCGCGTGGAACCTGATGCACAAGCAACCAAAACCTATGTGTTTGTTGGTGCCGGCTCCGGCGTCACCCCCTTGATGTCGATGATTAAAACCTTGTTGCATCAAGAACCCAAGTCAAAAATTCATTTGATTTATGGCTCGCGGCACGAAGATCAAATCATCTTCAAAAAACAACTCGAAATACTTGAGCAGGATTATACCGGTCGTTTCAATGTGTTACATGTCATTAGCCAACCTGCTACGAACTGGCCTGGATTAAAAGGACGTATCAATCAGGCTTCAACCGTTTATTATTTGAAGCAAGAATTAGGCATCGACATTGTCAATTCGCATTATTATTTATGTGGCCCGCTCGAAATGATGGAAGAAGTGCAAAAGGCCTTAGCGATTTTCGAAGTTCCTGCTGCGCAGATTCACAAAGAATTATTCGCATCAGCACCTTCTGTTGAGACAACGGAGTCCGATAATGATGTCGCTCGAGAAATCACACTTATCTACGAAGGAAAATCGCATCGTGTGACCGTTCTGCCGCATGAAACGATCTTAGAAGCAGCTTTAGAAGCAGATTTAGACATTCCATATTCTTGCCAGGCGGGTATGTGTACCGCCTGCATGGGCTTGTGTAAATCGGGAACCGTCGTGATGGATGAAGAAGATGGACTAACCGCAGGGGAAATTCAAAAAGGATATATCCTTACTTGTGTCGCTCATCCGAAGACTGATGGAGTGGTCATTGACCTCGATTAAATTATCAGTTTTTGAGGACTTTAAGTCCTTTTTCCACACTACCTTTGGCAAACCTTGGAGGATTGCCAAAGGTAAGGGAGAAAGATAAAGAGGAGAATTAGAAATCCCGCGGATCCCAGGCCACCCGCGTGTTGTCATACAAAATAGCCATCCGCTTCATATCTTCCTCATCCAAACAAAAATCAAAAACATCCGAATTTTCAATCATTCGATCCGGCTGAATCGATTTCGGAATCGTTACTGCACCTTGCTCAATGACCCATCGAATTAATATTTGATACGTTGATTTTCCGTGTTTGTTAGCTATTTCCAGAATCACAGGGTGATCTTTCTTTTGCCCCCGCACAACAGGCGCATAGCCCTCCACCTGAATGTTATTTTGTTTACAAAAGGCTAATTCCTCCGGCAAATAACAAAATGGACTCAACTCGATTTGATTTACTGACGGGCAAATATTCGCATAGGTGAGCAATTCAGCTACATGTTTTTGGTAATAGTTTGACACCCCGATCGCCTTCACCAGACCCTGATCATAAAGCGACTCGAGTGCTTTCCAGGTTTCCTTACGATGCTTGTCCTTAGGCCAATGAATCAAATACAAATCCAAATAATCCAAGGCTAGATCCTTCAAGGACTTTTCAAAAGCCCTTAAGGTTGAATCAAAACCCATATCGTCCATCCAAACCTTGCTAGTGATAAATAATTCATTTCGCGCAATCCCCGACTGCCTCAAGGCCTGACCTACCTCCTGCTCATTGCCGTAAATCGAGGCGGCATCAAAAAGTCGGTAACCTAAAGATAAGGCCGAATCCACGGCCTGACCAACTTCCGCATCTTGCTGAGGGGCATAAACGCCCAATCCCAAAGCGGGCATTGAAATACCATTGTTTAAACGGATCGAAGGAATTTGTAAGCTCATATCCAGAAATTTAGATTTAAAGCTAGCCAAATTTGATGTATTTTTACAAAAAAATTAAGTCCATGACACGTCAAGTATCCGCCCAACCTACCCAACGAAAATTCCTCGCAAAAGACTTCCAATTAAGCACCTGGGATAGTGTATTACCCTATTTCGAACAACTAAGCCAAACTAAAATCAACTCAAAAGAAGATTTAATCCAGTTTTGTGAAAACCGCTCCGAACTAGAGAGCTATTTGTCGGAAAACTTCGCTTGGCGCTACATAAAAATGTCTTGTGACAACCAGAATGAGACCTACCAACAAAGTTATCAGCAATTTGTCAACGAGATTATGCCAAATGCATCCGTCTTTGATGATGCTTGGAATAAAAAAGTAACGGAAAATCCATTCGTTACAGAACTACCCGAAACAGGTTATGCAGTCATGCTGCGTGGCATGAAAAAATCCATTGAAATATTCCGAGAAGAAAATATTCCTCTATTTACGGAATTGCAGAACTTGCAGACTCAATATGGGGCGGCAACGGGTTCCTTGATGGTGGAGATCGATGGAGAAGAAAAAACGCTCCAACAAGCGAATGCGTATTTGGAATCCACAGACCGTTCTAAACGCCAAGCTGTGTATGAAAAAGTATCAAATGCCCGACTAGCCATTCAGGAAAAACTAGATGCCCTTTTTAATCAATTAATCGAAAAAAGACATCAAGTTGGGTTGAATGCGGGTTTCGCAAATTACCGAGATTATGCATTCGCAAGCCTTGGCCGATTTGATTACAGTCCCGCGGATTGTTTTGAATTCCATGAGGCTGTGGCCAAAACCGTCGTCCCAATCATCAACCAGCAGGCCGAAAAGCGCAAAAAAATCTTGAACCTTGATGCCCTAAAGCCTTGGGATAAATCGGTGGACGTCCTCGGACGTAAACCTTTGAAGCCTTTTGAAACCGGTCAAGAATTATTGGACAAAACGATTCAAGTGTTTCAAAACATCGACCCATTTCTGAGCGATTGCTTGAAAGAAATGGTCAAATTAAACCGCTTTGATTTAGATTCTCGAAAAGGAAAAAATCCAGGAGGCTATAATTATCCCCTAGAGGAAAGTGGTTTCCCTTTCATTTTCATGAATGCGGCGGGTCAGGTTCGTGACATGGTGACCTTGTTACACGAGGGTGGACATGCGGTTCATTCGATATTAACGAAAGATTTGGCCTTAAATGCCTTCCGTAATTTCCCTTCCGAAGTGGCGGAACTCGCATCCATGAGCATGGAATTGATTACGATGGACCAATGGGACACCTATTTCCAGGACCCGCAAGATGCGAAAAGAGCGAAAATAAAACACCTAGAGGATATTTTAGAAACGCTTCCTTGGGTGGCTACGATAGACGCATTCCAACATTGGATTTATGAGAATCCGACACACAGCATCGAAGAACGTAGTGCAGCCTGGGATCAAATCTTTTCGAAATTCTCAGATTCGATCACGGATTGGAAGGGAATCGAACAAGTCAAGTCGAAGCTTTGGCAGAAACAATTACACTTATTTGAAGTGCCCTTTTACTACATCGAGTATGCGATTGCGCAATTAGGAGCCTTAGCCGTTTGGCGTAATTATTGCCAAAATCCAAGCAAAGCCTTGAACGATTATTTAGATGCATTGAGTTTAGGCTACACGAAACCGATGAAAGAAATTTATGCGACAGCGGGCATATCCTTCAACTTTAGTCAAAGCTATATCGCCGAGTTAATGAATTTTCTAGTTGAAAAAATTAATCAATTAGAAGAAAGCTAATTTTTTTAAACCAAAATTTGGCCTTACTTTTGTATCGTATTTTTGTCCAAAGAGAACAATGAAATTAAAAAATCTACTTCCAATTGTTGCCCTTGCTCTTGCAGCTACGGCTTGTGATTACCAAAAGAACAACCGCATCAAACAAAAAGATTTGCACGCAGGCGACACCTACGTATATGGCGTTCACCCGGATTCAGCTGCTGCTCAAACGAAGAATACATACACAGCAAAGCCAGAATTAGAAGTTCGTGCGAATGCAATTCGCGAGAAATTATTTCAAGGAAAAGAAATTTCAAAAGGTAATTAATTACCCATATAATTTGAAGAGAAAGCCGGTCAATGACTGGCTTTTTTTATGCCTATTAGTGAATGATTAAATCTCGAATGAAGGTCAACTGGTAAAACATAATGGTAAACACCACAGCCCAAATCATCCCCGAAATGGCCATAAAGAAAAGTACTCGGGCCGTAGGAACCTTGAAAGACAAGGCGAGTAAACTTCCGCCGATGGGCGTAAACAACAAAGGAGTCATCACAGCAATCCCTTTAATTCCAAAGCGTTGCCAAACCCGTACCGCATAACGTGCACGCCCCGAAAACAATTTGGGCTTATTAACCCGAATTTTGGAAATTTGTTGGACGATAAAGCGACCCATAGTCAACATAATTGTCACCATCGCCATCATCCCCACCCAGGTACACAGAATCGTTTCGAACATCGAAAGTCCTAAACCAAAACCGGTTAAAGGGCCAGCAACAAATTTAATTGACGAAGCGGCCATAACCGCAAAATAGGCTCCCCACTGCATTAGTTCACTCCTTTATAAATGGCTAATCCTTGGTCCAAAAACGAGACAAAATGATTTATATCGGCATCAAAAGCCACCGGTTTAACCATGGGCGCCGCATCATTTCGCGGATCCAATAAAACATAATGTGGCTGTGCATTTGAATTGAATCGCGTGATTTGAAAATCCAAATTTTGATCGCCCAAGGTCTTCTTCTCTTGTCCATCTAATTTGGACACATACCAGTTGGCTTCCGGCAATTCAGTCTTGTCATCACAATACAAGGCCACGACCACATATTTTTCCTGCAAACGCTTTAACACCTGCGGATCAGACCACACATTTTCCTCCATTTTCCGACAATTCACGCAACCGTGTCCCGTAAAGTCGATGAACAAAGGTTTATTCACTTTTAATGCATAGGCCTTTGCCTCCTCAAAATCGAAAAAGCCCTCCAAGCCCAAAGGCAAGGTTAGAAAATCAGCATATTTCCTTTGTCCTTGATCCGATTTCACAAGTGCCGCAGTTCTCGCTCCAGAACCTTTAAAATCTTGTGAGCTCATTGGTGGCAACCAGCCCGACAAGCCTTTCAAGGGCGCCCCAAACATCCCTGGGATTAAATAGATAACAAATGCTAACACCATTGTCGCAAACAACGTACGGGGCACCGACAAGTTTTTAACTGGGCCATCATGCGGCAACGAAATCTTCCCAAATAAATACAAGGTCAATGCGGTAAACACGGCAATCCAAATCGCTAAGAAAATCTCACGATCCAATAAATGCCAATGGTACACCTGATCAGCCACGCTTAAAAACTTAAATGCTAAGGCTATTTCCAAGAAACCCAAGACCACCTTTACCTCATTCATCCAATTCCCTGATTTAGGCAACGTCTTCATGAATCCAGGGAAAATCGCAAACAGCGTAAATGGAATGGCAAAAGCCAAGGAGAAGCCTAACATTCCGATGATTGGCTTTAAGAAAACGCCTTGAGATGCAGCGATTAAAATGGATCCAGCCAGAGGGCCTGTACAGGAGAAGGAAACGAGTACCAGGGTAAATGCCATGAAAAACACCCCCATCAAGCCCCCTTTATCTGATTTGGCATCCACGGAATTCACCAAACCCGAGGGCAACACAATTTCGAATGCCCCAAGAAAGGATATTCCAAAAAAGATGAAAATAACGAAGAAAAGTAAATTCGGAATCCAGTGCGTGCTCAGGAAATTCGCAAAACTAGCCCCCGCAAAGAAGGCGAGTATCGTTCCGAAAAACACATAAATCAAGACAATGAATAAACCGTATAAGAAAGCTAAACGCTTTCCTCCTTGTTTCTTCGTGAAGAAACTCACGGTCATGGGAATTAAAGGGTAGACACAAGGGGTCAACAAAGCCAATAAGCCTGCCCCCAAGGCCACAAAAAAGAACTCAATCAAACCGCCTCCAGCTACATCAGAGGCTTTTTTTTTTGAGTCTTCAGCAGACGAAATCTTAAAATTGCCCTTGATTGGGACACATAAGCCACTCTCGTTTGAACAGGTTTGGGAATCATAAGCCCCATCAATTACCCAATTTTCAGCGGTAATTTTGATCTTCTGACGAAACTCCCCCTGCTCTGTAAAATACGTATAAGTCCCTCCCCAAATCTCTTTATCCTCTTTGCTATGCGGATTAATTGCCTTCAATGGGCCTATGGCCTCAACTCCTAAACCGGGTTTCAAGGTCACCGTTGTCACCACCGGTCCCAAATCCTTATCAAAGTCTGAGGAATACAAATACCAACCTTTGTCAATCGCCACCTTAAAGATCAATTCTGCTTCTTGACCAACCGCTGGTTGTGCAGGAGACAATGTCCATGACCATTTGGCTGGGCTTAATTTTTGCCCAAAAAGCTGAACCGATAGAAGCAGGAATAATGCTAGGAATTTTAATTTCATTTGTTGAAAAATTATTGCGCTCAAAATTACGCTTTTTTACTTGGATACAAACGTGATATTTATCGACAAGGTTCCCACATTTAGCGTTTTTCTATTCAGATAAAAAAACGTAATTTTACGCCCTTAAAATACGTAATCTAGAACATCTTATATTCATGGCTGCTAGCACATTCCCAACCCAGCGAGACAACGAAATTTTTTCACTTATTAGTCAAGAGGCTCACCGACAAGAATTCGGTATTGAGTTAATTGCTTCTGAGAACTTCACATCCCCACAAGTGATGGAAGCACAAGGAAGTGTTTTGACGAATAAATATGCAGAAGGCCTACCAGGCAAGCGTTATTATGGCGGTTGCGAGGTTGTGGATGAGGTGGAAACCTTAGCAATCGAGCGTGCGAAAAAATTATTTGGCGCGACTTGGGCGAACGTACAACCCCACTCAGGTGCACAAGCTAATGCAGCCGTGTTTCTTTCATTTTTAAATCCAGGAGATAAAATTCTAGGTTTTGACCTTTCACATGGCGGTCACTTATCACACGGTTCTCCAGTAAACTTCTCAGGAAAATATTTCCAAGCCTTCTTTTATGGCGTAGAAAAAGAAACTGGATTAATCGATTGGGACAAGGTTGAAGCAACGGCAGTAAAAGAGAAACCAAGATTAATCATTTGTGGCGCATCAGCCTATTCACGTGATTGGGATTATGCGCGTTTACGTGCAATTGCAGATCAAGTGGGCGCTATTCTATTAGCAGACATTTCACATCCATCTGCACTAATTGCCAAAGGTTTGTTGAACAATCCGATGCAACATTGCCACATCGTTACGACAACAACACACAAAACCTTGCGTGGACCTCGTGGTGGTTTGATCATGATGGGCAACGATTTCGAAAACCCATTTGGCTTTAAAACATTAAAAGGTGACTTGAAATTAATGTCGGCCTGCTTAGATGGTGCCGTGTTCCCAGGAACGCAAGGTGGTCCATTAGAGCATGTCATTGCAGCCAAAGCGATTGCTTTCGGTGAGGCATTAACTCCTACATTTGAAACCTACGCGAAGCAAGTTCAGTCAAATGCGCAAGCCATGGCAAAAGCATTCTTAGCGAAAGGATACGACATTATCTCTGGAGGAACAGACAATCACTTGATGTTGATCGACTTACGTCCAAAAGGATTAAGCGGCAAATTGGCCGAGAACACATTGATTCAAGCGGATATTACGATTAACAAAAACATGGTACCCTTCGATGACAAATCTCCATTTGTTACTTCGGGTATGCGTGTAGGTACTGCCGCAATGACAACACGTGGTTTAAAAGAATCAGACATGTCACAAATCGTTGAGATGGTGGACAAGGCTTTGATGAATCATGACAACGAAGCGGTGCTTAAGACAATTAAAGGAGAAGTAAATGAATGGGTTAAACAATTCCCATTATATCTATAATATACAAAAATGGCCTTAGATCAAGATTGGGACGATGAATTAGATGAGGAGAAAGATGGGACCGAAATGTCCTTTCTTGATCACCTGGAGGAATTGCGCTGGCATATCATGCGGTCCATCGCCTCTATCTTGATTTTTACCATTGCTGCCTGGATATTCCGAAATGAAATTTTCGGAATCATTATCATGGGGCCTACCAAAGTGGATTTTTGGACGAATCAAGTCTTATGCCAATTAGCTGATTTTACGGGGATGACGAGTCTTTGTATGCAGCAGGCCGACTTTATTCTACAATCTCGTGAGGTTTCTGGGCAATTCATGATGGCATTAACACAGTCAATCATCGTGGGATTGATGTTTGCTTTTCCTTATGCCTTTTATGAGGTCTGGCGTTTTATAAGTCCGGGCTTAAAATCCAAGGAATTAAAAGCCGCGCGGGGAGCTGTATTTTGGGTTTCGCTCTTATTCTTCATCGGGGTCTCCTTTGGTTATTTCGTTGTAGCACCCATGGCCATCAATTTCTTGGCTAATTTCAAGCTAGACCCATCTATCCAAAATCAATTCGATATCAACGATTATATCTCGTTATTATCTATGTTGACCCTTGCGTGTGGATTAACATTCCAATTACCCATGATTGCTTTTGTATTATCGCAAGTTGGCATTTTAACGCCTTCCTTCATGCGTGAATACCGCAAGCATGCCTTAATCGTCATCTTGCTAGTGGCTGCGATAATTACGCCCTCGCCTGATGTGATTTCCCAATTGTTGGTCGCATTTCCTCTTTTTGGGTTGTACGAAATCAGCATCATCGTTTCGGGCCGAGTATTGCGCAGAAAAATGCGTGAAGAAGCTGCAGAAGCAAACAATTAATACCTTATGAATTATCTATCGGCGGAGAACATTTCGCGAAATCTTGGCGAACGCTGGGTGTTTAAAAACCTGTTTTTCGGCTTGCAAAAAGGCGAAAAAGTAGCGCTCATCGGAAAAAACGGAACGGGTAAAACGACCCTGATGGAATCCATTATGGGCATGCAATCGCCCGACGAAGGTAAGATTACCATCCGAAAAGGCATACGTGTGGGCTACCTGCCTCAAAATCCATTTTTTGAGGAGAATGAACGTGTCTTGAATTATTTATTCTCAGACGATTTGCCGAGTGCCGTGGCGATCAAAGCGTATGAAAAAGCGATGCTTTCAGGTGACCCGCAGGAATTGGAAGATTCCTTTGCCCTCATGGAGGCCCATAATGCTTGGGATTACGAGGCTAGAGCTAAACAAATTATTACGCGTTTGGGGATTCCGGATGGAGACCAACAAGTTTCTACGCTTTCTGGAGGACAGAAGAAGCGCCTTTCCCTAGCGAAATTATTGATTGAGAGTCCAGATATTATGATTCTGGATGAGCCAACCAACCACCTGGATATTGAGACCATCGAATGGTTAGAAGGCATTTTATCAGGTCCTAATGTAACCGTATTAGTTGTTTCCCACGACCGCTATTTTTTAGATAAGGTCTGCAATAAAATGATGGAACTAGCATTGGGATCCATCTATACCTATGAAGGAAATTATGGGTATTTCTTAGAGAAAAAGGCGGAGCGAGAAGCATCCGAAGCAAGTACAGTGGCCAAAGCCAAAAACTTGTATCGCAAGGAGTTGGAATGGATGCGCCGACAACCAAAGGCTCGCGGCACTAAATCACAATCTCGGATTGATGCCTTTTCTGAAACCGAGGAAGTTGCACACCGGAAGGTGGATGACAGCAAATTGGAATTGAATATTCAAATGTCCCGTTTGGGAAATAAAATCATTGAAATCAACCACCTGAAAAAGGCATGGGGCGAGAAGAAAATCGTCAATGATTTCACCTATACATTCAAGAAAAAAGACCGCATTGGTATCGTTGGGAAAAATGGTGCTGGAAAAACGACATTCCTTCAATTATTGACCGGCTTAGAACTACCTGATTCGGGAACGATTGATCCAGGCGAGACCTTGGTAATCGGTTATTACACGCAATTAGCCTTTGAATTCAAGCCAGAACAGCGCGTGATTGATACGATTACGGAGATTGCAGAAGTAATTCCATATGGCAAGAACGAGTCCTTGACACCTAGTCAGTTCTTAAGTAAATTCCTGTTCCCTACGGCCCAACAATATACGCCGGTTTCAAAACTATCCGGTGGAGAAAAGAAGCGATTGCAGCTGATGCAGGTCTTGGTTAAAAATCCAAATTTCTTGATTCTGGATGAGCCAACGAACGATTTGGACTTGGATACACTACAGCTGTTAGAAGACTTCTTGAGTGAGTTCCAAGGATGTTTGTTACTCGTTTCCCACGACCGGTATTTCATGGATAATTTGGTGGACCAGCTAATTCTTGTGGAAGGCGAAGGCGAAGTAAATTTCTTTAATGGAAATTATACGGATTACCGGATTTCGTTAGAAAATAAAGAAAAAGAGCCAGCCCCTGTTGTGAAATCGGCACCCATCGAAACGCCAACTGCACCCGTGCAAAAGGGAGGCAAATTAAGCTTCAAAGAGCAAAAGGAGTTTGACGATTTGGAAAAAGAAATGGCTAAATTGGAGGCAGAAAAAGAAGCATTGATCAAACAATTGAATGGCGGGTCAGAAGATTTTCAGCGATTGGCCGACTGGGCAAAGAGCATTGAATCAATCAAAAATACCTTAGAAGAAAAAGAATTACGCTGGTTAGAACTATCCGAAAGAGCATAAACGATGGATCCATTAGAAGGCAAAACCTTAAAATTCATTATCGAATATTTAGTGGGCAAATACGGCTGGGAAGGTCTTGCTAGCCGCATACGCATCAATTGTTTCGCGCATGAGCCAAGCATCAATTCGAGCTTAACGTTCCTACGCAAAACGGACTGGGCGAGGAAGAAGGTCGAAAACTTGTATATCAAAGCCATCCGAATGGATGAGCATCCGCCAAAATAAAAAAGAGGCCCCGGTCGGGGCCTCTTTCGTTTTGTGTTAAATCCCTAGGCTAAAGCCCAGGGTTATAAGATCACTTTTTACTTCTTTTGTTTTTAACCCCAGGTTTTAACCTGGGGGCAAACATTAGCTAGTTCTCGAAGAAGAACTCCTTCAAAGCATACAAAGGTTTGTCTCCTGCACCTGGATTAACAAAGACAAAATATAAGTCATTCACACCAGCGACATCAACTGCCATTGCCGTTTGACCTGCTTTCTGAATATCAATACTACCAGCTAGTTTCCCAGTTGGACTTCCTAAGTGCAATTCAAGCTTTCCTCCAGCCGTTTGACCAGGGAGAACAAAGGCACTTACCTTAATACTTTTAATCCCTGTTAAATCAATTTGATTGTAAGCAGCATAGCCTTGGTCACCTGAAGCAACCACAATTTCGCCCATGCCATCGACCTTAGTCTTCATGATTTTCGCACTTGCATCCAATGAGCCGGCAGCAACTTTTGCATCACGCAAGGTGACCACTTTTTGACCTGTTGCTGGGGCCATTTTACCATTACCTTTGTCAGTATAAGACGCCGAGAAAATAAACGTTCCTGGCTTACCTTTATCAGACGTTACATAAGAACCTTTCACTGGTTGAGAAGCCTTCTTTTTGTCTGATAAACCTAGGATGTAGATAACCATCTCACGAGCATCCGCTTTGGAAACTTGTGGATGGGCTGCCATCACCTGTTCTCCCCAAACTCCACCTCCGCCACTGATCACTTTCTTCGATAATTCATCAATGTTTTGTGAACTCGCACGGTATTTCTTCGCAATTTCTTTGTAAGCTGGCCCTATCGATTTCTTCTCTACGGCGTGACAAGTTTTACAATCTGACAAATCAATTAAACGCTTCCCATTTGAGAAAGTCGTATTGCTTTTGTGTCCTTGTTCGATAATGGTCTTATCATATCCTTCCAAATAGTTGATATTTAGCACAACATCTTCCTCCGCAATTTTATTTGAAGCCAACGATCCATCTTCCTTATCTGCTACTGCAACTTGATAGTTAACGGTTTTGTCATTCCAATAGAAGGTCTTGTTGCCCTCAATTTGAACATCTACTTTAGGAACATCATTCCCAACTTTAATACGAATCGACGTTGAATTTGAGTTTCCTTTGTTGTCTTTCACTTTCAGGACAACATTGTAAACACCTGCTTTTGTATAGGTAAATGTTGGATTAGCCGCTGAACTCGTTTGGCCATTCCCAAAATTCCATTGATACGAAATAGGGTCTTTGTCAAAATCGAGCGTTCCTTCTGAAGAGAATTTCACTTGCATCGGTGCAGCACCTTCTTTTTTACTTGCTGTAGCAACTACTTTTGGCGTACGATTACCCGCATTGTATTCCAATTTGAATAATACCGCCTCTTCGTTTTGTGCGAACCAGTTTGGCCCATATTCCAACCCATAAATTGCACCATCCTTTGAGAAAGTAAAGTCCATCGGATGAGAGAATGTTGTACCAGGTAGGAAACGCTCCATGCTCAAATAATCCCCATTAGCCTTCATGCTCACGGTATAAACCATATCGCGCGCCCAGTCATAGGCAAACAATTTGTTATCGTAGTAATTAGGCAATTTAACTTTCGAATCCTTTGGATAATCTTCACTGTAATATACGCCACCAGCCATTGCATTACGAGAGCCCTTGCCCATCACTGGAAATTCTGGCGAATCTCCATAAGGATAGTAAATAAAAGCTTTTTGTGCAGCAGGTAGATGAGCTAATCCCGTATTATGTGGGGAATCATTTATAGGTGCCTTGGGGTTGAATTTTGCCCAAGTTGAATCTTTGGTGAAATCACGTTGGTTATATGGACGGTTATCTGCTACAAATAAAGGCCAACCGAAATATCCAGCCGCGCGGGCTTGATTTACTTCATCATGTCCTTTTGAACCGTATTTAGGAGAATCTTCGCCTGCATCAGGTCCTACCTCACCCCAATACAAGAATCCATTGCGTTGATCCACTGCAATCCGGTAAGGGTTACGATTTCCCATGACATAAATTTCAGGCTTTGTGTGGTACAAGCCTACTGGGAATAAATTACCTGCTGGAATGGTGTATTTTCCATCATCCGTTGGTTTAATTCGCAAAATCTTTCCGCGGTAATCATTCGTATTTGATGATGTTGCGCGTGCATCCCAACCGGCACGTTTATCGCGGTTATCGATGGGACCATAGCCATTGGAATCGAATGGATTTGTGTCATCACCCGTTGATAAATATAAATTTCCTGCCTTATCCCAAGCAATAGAACCACCAGTATGGCAGCAGCCATCACGTTTTACGGGAACGCGTATAAGCACTTTTTCACTGTCCATAACCAAGGTATCTTTCACATCGTCATAGACAAAGCGAGAAAGATGTTGGGCCGTATCTGCTTGGCCCGTTTGCGGCGAATAGTATACATAAACCCAGTGGTTTTTATTGTAGTTCGGGTCAACATTCACCCCCATTAAACCATATTCAAATTTTGAGAATACATTTAAATCGGCAACAACTTTTGTTTTCCCTTTTTTCGGGTCAAACATTTTCAATTTCCCTTTGCGCTCTGCAAAGAAAATCTTTCCTCCATCTGTCATAGCCAATTCCGTAGGCTCATCTAAGTTTTTATCTAATATCGTTTTAGTAAAGCGATTTTCATCGGGTAGTGGCCCCGTGCGTAAAGGTTTATTGAAATTGATTGCAGGGCCTGAAGCACACCATTGTAAACCACCCCAAATATGTTGGATGATTAATGGCTCATCAAACGTTTCGTGTGTATGTCCCCAGTTCGTGTAAAACGAACGTCCACCATCAAATTCATGGTACCAAGCCATTGGGTGATAATCCCCCATCTTGCCATCTTTATATGATTTCTCATCTAGGGTTACTAGTACCTTAACATCCTTATTAAAGTTCTTAAAATCGTAGAATTCATCCGTACGATCAAAAGTTGCAGGCATGTGCGCGGTAGAAATGTGGGATTTATCAACCGTCGTAAATGTTCCTTTTTGAACATTAGGCCGACCGGGATGCGAGGCGAATTGTCCGCCGGCTAATTTTGTGTACCAAGGCCAATCGTATTCGGTATCTGTGGCAGCATGAACGCCAAAATAAGCTCCTCCCGCTTGAATATAACGTTCAAATGCATTTTGCTGCTGTTCATTAAGCACATTTCCTGTGGTACTCATGAAGACCACAATGCGGTAGTTCTTTAGATTTTTCTCCGTGAACATGGCTGGATTTTCTGTCGTGTCAACAGCGAAACCTTTTTCTTTGGCCATTTTAAACAAAGCGATTTGTCCTGGTTTAATGGAGCTGTGACGAAAGCCTTTGGTCAGGGAAAAAACCAAAACCTTTTGACCTTTTAAGGGGTTAACCTCTTGAGCATAGGCAATTGAGATGGATGTTAGGCTTATTAATACAGCCAACATCACTCGGCCTAAGCCGAACAAATTCTTTTTCATAGTTGATAGTTTTAAACAATAGGTCTTGCAAGATAGCCAAAAGCAAATTTTATTCATAAATTTCCTCAAATATTTCTACCATGAACAAATTATACTCCTTATTCCTGCTCCTATTTATCAGCCAATTCGCCTTAGGCCAGTCGTGCTGTTTTGTAACGAAGGATGACATGCAATTAATGGCATCCAATCGGGCGTTTCAACGCTCCCATAAATTGCCTAAGCCATACCATCATGTGAGTAAAGCTGGAGGAGAAATGATCTCCTTCTCAACTCCAGATGGCCAATCAGCAAATGCTTATTATATCAAAGCCGCGAAACCAAGCCAATATACGCTATTCGTTTTTCAGGAATGGTGGGGCTTGAATGACCACATCAAGCGTGAGGCGGAACATTTTTATACCGATTTAGGCAATGTCAATGTACTGGCGATCGATATGTATGATGGAAAAGTGGCTACGACACGTGAAGAAGCCGGAAAATACATGGGTGGAGCTAATCCATTGCGTTTGGAAAACATCATTAAAGGTGCCATTGCTTATGCAGGACCACAAGCAAAAATTGCAACAGTAGGCTGGTGTTTTGGAGGCGGCCTATCGCTTAAGGCATCAATTCTAGCTGGTTCACAAGCAGCAGCCTGCGTGATGTATTATGGAATGCCAGTGAAAGATGTTGACCAATTAAAGACCTTGAATACAGATGTATTAGGTTTATTTGCTGGTCGGGAAAAATTCATTTCACCGGCCATCGTCGCTGAATTTGAGGCAAATATGAAGCTTGCAGGGAAAGGGATTCAGGTGAAGTCATTTGATGCAGAACATGCTTTTGCGAATCCTTCAAATCCGGCTTTTGATAAAGCAGCCACAGAGGAGGCATGGGGCATGGCAATAAATTACTTTAAAACCCGTTTAAAATAACATGCGCAAAATTGTCATCTTATTGATTCTGGGCTTATTTTTCACAGAACCCGTCTATTCGGCCATACGGACGAATGTTGTTAACAGCTACTCAAAACCAAAGGTTTACAAAAAGAAAAAAGGCTTTTTGTGGGGCCTTTTTAAAAAGAAAGCCAAAAAATGCGATTGCCCTAATTTATAATCGGGTTTAAGTAAGAGTCTGCTCGGGTGCCTGGTTCCTTACTGGCCAACCAGCGTTTACGGTCGGCCTCTTGGTTTTCATTTTGTGGTTCACAAACCTCGATATCCGCATCCATAAAGATGATGGTCATCACTTCGCGCATGCTTTCAGAATGGTTTCCGGGAGCGGCATGAAGGGTCCAGCCCATGTGAAATGTGGCATCTCCCGCTTGCATGGTTTTTTGAGCAACGATCGGGAAGCCTTGATCATGTACAAAAGCTGCAATTGTAGCTTCTGATTCATCGGATATAGGCATTGGAGGCAGCTTCACATTTTGGGTCCCCGAGGCAAAGGTCAGCATCCCCATTCCTTCTGTAATATTAACGAGTGGCATCCACATGGTTACCGTTTTTGCTGTACTCAATGGCCAATAATATTGATCCTGATGCCAAGGGGTATGCCCCCCACCAGCTTCCTTAAATAATGCCTGATCGTGATAAAGTCGCACTTTTTTAACCCCCAATAAATCAGCAGCTAGTTGGCCAAAACGCCTAGCCAAGACAAATTCTTTGATTTTCGCATCCTCTTCCCACAGATTCATCATCTGCAAAAAAGCCTTCCCATAGGTATCGCGCTCCGCGATGGGCTTTTGCTTTTTCCTAAACTCATCTGCCCAATGCACGATAGCATCCCGATAAGGACTTAGTTGTTGATTAGGCATCACATCAGGTAAAAATAGATGTCCGTCCCGTTGAAAACGGTCAACTTGTTCGGCTTGAAGGGGGTAATTTGTTTGCAGCATGTGAATTTATTTCTTACAAAATTCTCAAAAATAGATAGGAAAGAATACATCAATATTTGCAATAAATAATGCAATTTTACCTAATAACGATAAACCGACTTAATTGTCAGCTAAAATGAAAGCTAGTTTAGAACATTTGGATCCTCAAGAAAACAACTCGTTTCAGATTAGAGAAGTCATCCAAAATCGATTTGATGCCCCCTATCATTACCACTCAGCATTTGAACTCACGCTAATCATTGCGGGAGAAGGTAAGCGTTTTGTGGGGAATAATATTACAGATTTCCGTCCAGGAGACTTGGTTTTGTTGGGAGCGAACCTGCCGCATTGTTGGCAAAATCACCGACAAGATTGGCTACATTCGCAGGAAGATGGCCAACAAGCACAGGCATTAGTGATCCATTTTACAGCTGATTTTCTGGGAGCCGATTTTTTCAACAAACCGGAGTGTCGGAGCATCAAAAAATTATTGGATAAGGCGCGCGGCGGCTTTTCTATTCAAGGGCCTACGCAGGATCGGGTTGTACGTGAGATGCTTGCTTTGAAGGATTTAAATCCTTTCTCTCGCTTATTATCTTTATTGAACATTTTGCAATTAATTAGTGTGGCCGGGGTGGATGCACAATCGATCGATGCCAATGAGAATAATTATCAATTATCAACAAGCGATCTGGAACGGATTAATCGCATATACGCCTATGTGATTGCGAATTACACACAAGAAGTGCATTTGGATGAGGTAGCCCATTTAGCCAATATGACTGAAACGGCCTTTTGTCGGTATTTCAAAAAGATAACAAAAAAAACCTTTGTGTCCTTGGTGACAGAATTTAGAATTAAACACGCTTGTGACCTTTTACGCACGAGCAATAAATCAATGGTGGAGATTTGCTTTGAAAGTGGATTTGGGAATTTATCGCATTTCAATAAGCAGTTTAAGCAGTATATGAATGAAACGCCCTTGCAATACAGGAAACTAGTTCGGGAGTGGGAGTAAACGCTGCCGGGGTCTTCAGACCCCGGCAGCGTTACCAAAAATCAGTTTTAAAGTGCATAGCACCTAATTAAAAACTGATAAAAAACTGATTATTTTTTCTCAGGAAAAATAAGGCTCAAACCGATGCTGACAGTCAATATACTAAGAATTACCCCTAAGGAAGCTAAGGTACCGAAGCCCCATTGTTCCAAATAATGGTGTCCAATCATCTTCAATCCGACAAAACTGAGCAACACGCCCAAGCCCATCGGCAAGAAGCGAAACAATCCCATTAAGCTTGATAAAAAGAAAAATAAGGAACGAAGCCCCATCACGGCAAAAACATTGCTAAAAAATACGATGTAGGGGTCCTTTGAAATGGAAAAAATCGCTGGAATGGAGTCCACAGCGAATAAAATATCCGTAAAAGCAATCACAACTACGATGACAAATATCGGTGTAATGTATAATTTGCCTGTCTTCATCCGAACAAAGAAGCGACCAATCACATTTCGCTTATAAACATTGAAGTATTTAGACAACAATTTAACTACAGGATGTTCTCCAGGATTAATTTCCTCATCGTGGTCCTTGGATAATAAAATCTTCACTCCCGTGTAAACCAAAAATGCCCCAAACAAATAAATAATCCAGTCAAACTTCTGCAATAAGGCCGCCCCTAGGAAGATAAAAATCAATCGCAATATAATTGCCCCTAAAATCCCCCAGACTAATATCTTCTTGTAGTATCGTTTCTGAACTCCAAACGAGTTAAATATCAAGATAAACACGAACACATTATCTGCAGATAATGAATACTCCACCAAATAGCCCGTGATAAACTCCAGCGATAGATTATCTTGAAAAACGGTCAATTGGTCAAAATAAGACCCCGAACCCAAATCGATATGCGGTGCATAAGCCTGCTGAACTTCACGCAAACCAGCCACATCCTGAATTCCGTGTACCATCGCCCCATTATAACCCAAAAACACATAAAACATGATGGCCAATAAGACCCAGGCCCCACTCCAAAATCCCGCCTCCTTAAAACTTACCTCAGCAGCACCCTCCTTTTTGAACACGCCTAAATCCACCAACATCACCGCAATGACCGCAACCGAAAAGACAAGAAAAAATAGCGTTTCACTCATAAATAAGTAATTTTACATTTTGAAGGCACAAAGGTCGTAAAATTTGGCCAATATTATATGTACGAAGGCAAAAAGGTAATCGTCGTAATGCCTGCTTACAAAGCAGCATTGACACTCGAAAAAACTTACAAGGAAATTCCACACGATTGGGTTGATGAAGTCATTCTCGTCGATGATTATAGCCCAGATAATACGGTGGAGGTAGCCCAACAAATTGGCATCAAACACATCATTCGCCACGATAAAAACAAGGGATACGGTGGTAATCAAAAATCATGTTATACAAAAGCATTGGAACTAGGTGGTGATATTGTGATTATGCTACACCCCGATTATCAATATACTCCCATGTTGTTAAAAGCCATGATTTCGATCATAGGTAATGGCTTGTATCCGGTCGTTTTTGCTTCTAGAATTTTAGGCAAAGGTGCGCTTAAGGGAGGTATGCCTATTTACAAATACATTGCCAATCGTATTTTGACTTTGTTCCAAAATATTCTAATTGATCAAAAATTATCCGAATACCACACCGGCTACCGCGCATTTTCGAAAGAAGTGCTGGAAGCCGTACAATTCACCAAATGTGACGACGATTTTGTTTTTGACAATCAAATGATCTTGCAAGTTTTCTGGAAAGGCTTCGAGGTAGGGGAAGTAACTTGCCCAACAAAATATTTTGATGAGGCTTCATCGATCAACTTCAAACGAAGTTCGATCTATGGCTTAGGTGTCATTTGGTACTCCATCCGTTACCGGCTCGCAAAATGGGGATGGAAATGGGATTTAATGAATTAACAAACAAAAAGGCATTGCAAACGCAATGCCTTTTTTGGTACACTACAACCTAATTGATACTCCTAAAAGGAAATTAAAACCCGCCTGCGGGTAATGAAAATTCTCAGTTGTCAACGCCCCATCATATAAATAACTGAACGTATATCCATTCGAGGTATAAAGCGTGTTCAGCACATTATTCAGTAATAGCGTCGCACGTATCTTCTTCGTAAGCGCATAGCCTAATCGAATATCTTGCGTGAAATAGGCAGGCAAGGCACGGGCAGCATTGGAGGTATTATCCAAAAATTGCTTCCCTACGTATTTCGACAAAAGCGCTGCCTCCCACTTCGCCTTTGTATACGTCAAGGTACTACCTCCAATCACCGAAGGCGAATAGGCAATATCCGTTTCTCCATGCTGAATCGAAACTATGCTGTAATCTGAATACTCAACGAGTTTTTCCGTGAAATCTTGTATGCGATTCTGGCTAATTGTCGAATTTACCTGCCAGCCCAAATTAGCCGCCAATTGCACATTTACGGACGCTTCCAAACCTAGGCGATAACTCGAAGGTGCGTTCGTTCGGATAGCCTCCCCTACGGAATTAACAGCACCGGTTAAGACCAATTGATCTACATAATTCATCCAATAGCCATTCAGCTGATAGGAAATTTTGGGCCGCGCCCCTTGAAAGCCAAATTCCAAGTCGCGTAAAAATTCAGAACGCGGGGTCGTCCCCGGATTATCGACAAAATCTTGTCGGCTTGGCTCCTTACTCCCCAGCGCATACGAAGCATAAATTTTCGCATTCGCTGTTAACTGATGCGTGATACCAATCTTTGGATTCACGAATTGATACGTCCAAACCTGGCTAATATCCTGCCGTTTATCCGCCGTACCAGCCATTTTATGTCCTACATTCCGATATTGAATATCTAAATAGGCATTCCAAGAAGAAGCAATTGCCCAATTAGCTTTGGCATACAAATTCAAATCCGTTTTCTGAGACCGACTGCGGTACCACTCGTGGCCAGCAAAAGCGACTGGCTGAATGACTAGTCCATAATGCCGACCGATGTAGCGATTCCAAGCTCCCCCAAACGTGAGCTTAACGCGCTGCGAACCATCATATTTTAAGGCAAAAGTCGAACCATAAAAATCATTGTCGAGCCATTTTTGTCGGACTACATCTACCATAGGCTTTGCATCGATTCCATAGCTAAGCAAATCTGCAGAGGGTTTAAACTCCTCGTAATATCCCCGACCGTAGGTATAATGGAAATTCCAATCCAAATCCCAGGCGGCCGACAAACGATGATTCGTCAATAACTGCAAATGGTCTTGGGAATAATTATCTGTCTGATTATCGTAGGTATAATAATTGTAGGTCCGGCCGCTTGAAAGCAAATTATTTGCATCCTCTGCGGACAAATAATTACGGTCAATATACGCTTGCATTTCCGCAACAGACCCCGAGACCCGTGATTCTGGCGTTCCATACCAGGACTGAAAGGTCTTTTCGCGGCCCGTAAAATAGTTCAAACGGATGAATGATTCTTTCGCGAAATAGGCCGCCGACAAATATGCCGACTGCAAATTCGATGAGGCGCGATCAATATATCCATCAGACACGATACGAGATAATCGGCCATCCACGGTAAATTTTCCATTCATCAAACCCGTCCCAACTTTCAATGTGGTTTTCAAAGTTCCAAAAGACCCTCCAGAAGCATTCAAATCCGCATAAGCTTTTTCCTCAAAAGTATTTGTTTGCATATTCACGGATCCCCCGAAAGCCCCCGCACCATTCGTGGATGTTCCCACACCCCGCTGAATTTGAACGGAATTAACCGAACTTGCAAAATCAGGCATATTGACCCAATAGGTACCTTGCGATTCTGAATCATTCACCGGAATGCCATTGATCGTCACATTCACCCGTGATGCATCAGATCCGCGGATCCGAATACCCGTATATCCAACCCCCGCACCTGCATCTGAAGTCGTTACAACAGAAGGTGTAAAATTCAACAACATGGGCATATCTTGCCCCAAATTGCCTTTTCTTAACTCCTGAGCAGAAACATTGGAATAAGCCATCGCAGAATTTTCGTCGGCCCGCGTTGACAAGACAAGCACCTCATCTTGTAAATAGTTTGAACGAACGAGCAGGACTCGAGCCGCTGCTGAGGCAGCCACTTCTTGAGCTTGGTAGCCCACAAAGGATATCGATAATTTTGAAGTAGTAGCAACACCAGCAAGCGAAAATTGACCTTTTGCATCCGTCAACACACCGCGTTGGCTACCCTGAACACGCACTGAAGCACCCCATAATGGCGCATTCGTCTCTTGATCGAAAACCATTCCTTCGATCTTCTGGCCAAAAATTGGACCAGCGAACAACAGCATAAAAACAAAAATAGTTGTCGTTAGATTTTTCATTTTTTGAAAAGTTTAACAACAGGTAAAGGAGTCAAATCCTGTGTGATTTAACATAATAACCCTTACATCGATGATTTTTTGAGTTTTCAGCGCTAAAAACTCGACAAAATCCCTTCGACGGCATTACCCGTATCAGGTTCAATGGGTATAATCTCAGCCTTTTTTAGAGGCACCCCTTTTTGTGGATGCACAAAGATACAAATTTTCCTACCTTTGCAAGCCATTTGCCTATTCAGAATTTTATGATTGTTAAAGAGTTTCTTTCCTTATACAAATCAGACGGAATTGTTCAGCACATTTCTGAACAAATACATCGTTCTGTTCTGCAAAACACCTATATCAAAGGGCTTTGCGGCGCCCTGGATACGGTCCTAATCGCCTCATTACTCAAAGAAAATAACCCATTTTTAGTCATTTGCGAAGGCAAAGAAGAGGCTCAATATGTTTTGAATGACCTACAGTCCCTGGTAGGCGAATCCGCCGTCATTCTATTTCCCATGTCACATAAAAAGCCTTATGTGTGGGAAGAAGTTGACAATGCCAATGTGCTGATGCGCGCTGAAGTACTCAATGTGCTGAGCAATTACAATGGTCAAATGCTCATCATTGTCAGCTATCCCGAAGCCATGACCGAAAAAGTAATTAACCGAAAATCATTGGTTAAGAATACGCTCTCCATTCGAGTAGGGGATAAAATTGATCGAAATTTCGTAGCGGAAACGCTGAATGAATATGATTTTGAACGCACCGACTTCGTCTATGAGGCCGGGCAATACTCCGTGCGCGGTGGAATTTTGGATGTGTTTTCCTATGCGGCGGAATACCCGTATCGACTTGATTTCTTTGGCGATGAGGTTGAAAGCATCCGAACCTTTCATCCCGAAACCCAATTATCCATTCAATCTGTTTCAGCAATGCACCTCATACCCGATGTGCAGACCAAATTAGTGCAAGAAACGCGGGAATCATTTTTTACCTTTTTACCTTCAACTACACGCATTTGGCTGAAGGATTTCAGCATGTTGGTCGATGTCATTGAAACGAATTTCGAGCAGGGAGAAGCCGCCTATTTGGCAAACAGCCGTTCGGATATCAATGTATTGAATAAGCCTGAGGAACGCTGGGAAACGAATAAAAGCATCAAGAAATCCTTACAGCAATTTAGTTGTGTTGAGTTTGGCAAACGTACGCACCTGAAAAATAGCCAGTCGATTGTCTATCCTTCCAAAAACCCAGGCGTTTTTCAGAAAGATTTTGAAAGACTCGCTAATACCTTTTTAGATAACCAAAGTGCCGGTTTTCAAAACATCATATGTTCGGAATCGCCAAGGCAACTCGAGCGACTCGATGTGATTTTCAACGAAATCAACACGAGTATCCAATTTAAACCTTTGCAAATTTCACTCCGGGAGGGATTTATAGACGAACAAACGAATATTGCATTTTATCCGGATCACCAACTATTCGATCGTTTTCACCGATCGAAAGAGAAAAACAAGTTCTCGAAAAGTAAGGCCCTTACCCTGAAAGAATTACGAAGCCTTCAAGTGGGGGATTTCGTAACACACGTCGATTATGGTATTGGTCGGTTCGCTGGATTGAATTTGATCGAAACCTCGAATGGGGAACAGGAAGTCATTCGACTCATTTACCGCGATGACGATGTCCTGTCCGTTTCCATTCATTCCTTGCATAAAATTTCCAAATATGCCGGCAAAGAAGGCTCCCCACCTACCATGTCCAAATTGGGCACACCCGAATGGGAGAATAAAAAATCGCGTGTCAAGAAGCAGGTAAAGGACATCGCCAAAGAGCTGATTTCGCTTTATGCCAAACGTAAAAATGCACCCGGATTCGCTTTTTCAAAAGACACCTATTTGCAAGCTGAATTGGAGTCCTCCTTCTTATATGAGGATACTCCGGACCAAGCAAAAGCGACGATGGAAGTAAAGGCCGACATGGAGAAACCGCATCCGATGGATCGATTGGTCTGTGGTGATGTAGGATTTGGCAAGACTGAAATTGCCATACGTGCTGCATTTAAGGCTGTAGCAGATTCGAAACAAGTTGCAGTTCTTGTCCCTACGACGGTTTTGGCCATGCAACATTACCGAACATTTCATGACCGATTGGCGGCATTCCCCTGCAAGGTGGAATACGTGAATCGATTCAAGTCGGCGAAACAAATTAAAGAAACACTCGAACGAGTTGCCAACGGGCAGACCGATATATTAATCGGAACACACCGTTTGGTGAATAAAGATGTGCACTTTAAAAATCTAGGCCTCATGATTATCGATGAGGAACAGAAGTTTGGAGTGAAGGTCAAAGATCGTTTGAAGGAAATGCGTGTGGATGTGGATGTGCTTACATTAACTGCGACACCGATTCCCCGGACTTTGCATTTCTCTTTGATGGGCGCTCGTGACTTATCCATCATCGCGACACCGCCACCGAATCGCCAACCAGTTGACACGAAATTGGTCGTTATGACTGATGAATTATTACGGGATGGAGTACGGGATGAATTAGCGCGTGGAGGACAGGTATTTGTCGTTCATAACCGCATCAACGAATTAGAAAGCACCGCGAATCGTATATTACGTTTAGTACCAGATGCCAAAATCGGTGTGGCGCATGGGCAAATGGAAGGAGACAAGTTGGAGAAAATCATGATGGACTTTATCGAAGGCAATTATGATGTATTAGTTGCCACAAACATCATCGAATCCGGCTTAGATATTCCGAATGCCAATACGATTTTCATCATCAATGCGAATCATTTTGGTCTATCTGATTTACACCAAATGCGCGGCCGGGTAGGTCGATCGAACAAAAAAGCCTATTGTTATTTAGTTACGCCATCTTTATCCTCCTTAACGAGTGATGCCCGAAAGCGCTTAAGCGCCTTAGAGGAATTTTCGGATTTAGGTGATGGAATCAAGGTTGCGATGCGCGACTTGGACATTCGGGGAGCGGGTAACTTATTAGGTGCCGAACAATCTGGGTTTATCAATGATTTGGGTTACGACATGTACCATAAAATTTTGGATGAGGCGGTACAGGAGTTGAAGGAAAATGAATTCAAGGCCTTATTTGAGACTGATTTAAGTGAAGTTGCCGAATCATTAAAAGTAGATTGTCAGATAGAGACGGATATGCGAGTCTTAATTCCGGAGGAATATGTATCGAGCATTTCGGAACGTTTGGGTTTGTATACGCGCTTGGATGAGATTGATGATGAAACGAGTCTAAAAGGGTTTATTAACGAAATGGAAGACCGTTTTGGGAAAATGCCATTGGAAGTTCAAGATATGATCGATTTGGTGCGTTGCCGCTGGAAGGCCCAGCTATTGCGGGTGGAAAAAATCACCTTGAAAAGCAATATATTGAAATTGTATTTCGTTTCACAAGAGATTCCGCAGGAGATCGTGCTGAAGGTTATACAATTTGTCAATAGCAAGAAAGGACTTTGCCAATTGCGTGAAAAATCCGGCAAAATGATCTTACAAGTGGACAGCATCAGTAGCATACCAGAATTAAACACAATTTTGGTGGATATTTTGGGATAGCATAGCAGGATTAAGTTGATTTTTATACCTTTGTTTTTCAAATTCTGACGAAAGAGCATATAGATGATTGCTAAATTATTAAATGTACTAGGCCTGTGTGCCAGCTTATTCATGTTGACTTCATGCCCTGGCGGCTTGAAAGGTGGCCTAGCAAGTGGTTCTAAACCCAATAGTGTCAACATCGGCAATGTTTCAACAACAACCGGATTAGCCTATAATACCAAAAACGGTTTCCAGGTGGACAAAAAATTCACGGGACAGTTGACAGGCCCCAACTTAGTTTTCGTTGAGGGAGGTCGTTTTACGATGGGTTCTTTGGAAGAAGATGTATTGGGTTTACATGACAATATCGAACGTACTGTATCTGTACAATCCTTTTATATGGATGAGACGGAGATTGCGAACGTGCATTATTTGGAATATTTGAATGCAGTCAAAAAGGATTCAACACAAGATTTTTACGAATCAGCTTTGCCTGACACAACGGTTTGGCGGAATGATTTGGCCTTTAATGACCCTTATGTAGAGCAATATTTACGTTTCCCAGGTTTCCGTATGTATCCTGTCGTGGGTGTTTCATGGAAGCAGGCAACGGATTATTGTGTATGGAGAACCGCTGCGGTCAATAACAATTTAGCAGCGGCGCCAACGTCAAAACTCAAATTGCCTAAGAAATCAGCGGCTGGAGCGGCGACAACAGCTGCGGCTACACGTACGAATACGGCAGCACGTTTGACGATCGAATCGGGTCGTGTGTTGCCTTCTTACCGACTTCCTACAGAGGCGGAATGGGAATATGCGGCGAAAGCGATGATTGGTACCCAACAACAAGATGAGAATCAAGTAAACCAACGAATTTATCCTTGGGATGGCCCATCCTTACGTGAGTCTTCCGGCAAAGGCCGTGGAACCATGTTGGCAAATTTCAAGCGTGGACGAGGTGATTATGCAGGTATCGCAGGAAAATCAAATGATGGAGCGATTATCACGGCAGAGATTTACAAATATGCGCCGAACGATTTTGGTTTATATCAAATGGCAGGAAACGTGAATGAGTGGGTTCAGGATTTATATCGTCCATTATCCTTCCAGGATTTCAACGATTTGAACCCGGTTCGTCGGAATGATAAAGAAGACAAGGAGTCTCGCTATGATAGCAAGAACAACCAATCATTAATTACGAATAAGGTACGTGTGTACAAGGGTGGTTCATGGGCAGATGTTGCTTATTGGTTAGCTCCCGGTTCTCGTCGTTTCTTGGATGAGGATTCGGCAACGGCGACAATCGGATTCCGTTGTGCGATGATTTCTGCGGGAACGAATAAATAATTAAGCTTATTTCAAGGCTGCTAGTGTGAAAAAGGAAACCTCCTTGGCACCAGCAGCCTTTATTTTTTCTGCGGCGGCCAACAACGTTGCGCCCGTGGTCAATGTATCATCGACGACTAGCACATGTTTTCCGCTTACATCAACGAGTACTTCAAATGAATCTTTCAGTAATTCGAATCGATGGGAACGATCCTGTCCGATGAGCGAGTTTGTTTGAATAAATTTCCGCAAGCCCTGTGGGAAGATTGGGATTTGTAATCCTTTGGCAAGACCATTTCCAATACATTCGGCTTGATTATAAGCGCGTTCTCGGAGTCTTTTGGGGTGTAAGGGGATCGGAATGATGCAATCAACTTCATAAAATAAATGGGATTTTTTCAATGCTTGGCCTGCCCAAAAGCCTAAAAAATCGCCTAGCTCTTCTGCTCCCTTATATTTGATCGCATGCATGAGGTGTTGAACTCGACCACCGGCAGCGAAAACAAAAAAGGTTTGAACCTCGCCGTAAGTGCAAAGACCATCAAACTTAGCTCGCAACCACCAGGGGGAAATTTGGGCGTAATCGACTCGGGCTAAGGAGATTCGGCAATGCGTACAGATAAATTCTTCCGACTCAAAAAGGGGGTCTTCGCAAGCGAAACAGAGCTTTGGATAAAGCAATTGCAAAAAGGCATTAAACATCTGCGAAATATTTTTGTATTTAATTAAGTTTCAGTAATTTTGCACCCCTAAACGAGTACCTAGACAAATCATTGTCCAAGTATTTGATAATTAGCAAACGGATTAAAAAATCATTTCATAATTAACCTTTTAAAATGGCACGCGATTTAAAATTCACTAGAAACATCGGTATTGCTGCGCACATTGATGCGGGTAA
>JACCDW010001728.1_pt1 | contig 61923 bp, 57 predicted proteins | sample 7449781 | NCBI WGS metagenome assembly JACCDW01 (sample SAMN15323449, study PRJNA562643) | freshwater metagenome | isolation source: river surface water | place: USA:Blue River Watershed | collected 2017-08-18
CACCGCCGCCGGTCTATGGGCGCGTCTCGTCGATCGAGCCGCGCGAGTACGGCGGCAACATCGACTGCAAGGAGTTCATCGCCGGCACCTCGCTGTTCCTGCCGGTGTTCGTACCCGGGGCCCATGTATCCGTGGGCGACGGGCATGCGGTGCAGGGCGATGGCGAGGTGTGCCTGACGGCGCTGGAGACCTGCCTGAAGGGGCGTTTTCAGTTCATCGTTCACAAGAAGGCGCTGAACTTTCCGCGCGCGATCACGCCCACCCACTACATCACGCTGGGCATGGACGTCGACCTGGACGATGCAGCCAAACAGGCGCTGCGCCACATGATTGCCTGGCTCACCGAGATCAAGGGCTGGAGCGCCGAAGAGGCCTATGTGTTTTGCAGCCTGGCCTGCGACCTGCATGTGACCCAGCTGGTCGATGGCAACAAGGGCATCCATGCCATGGTGAGCCGCCAGATGCTGGGGCTCTAGCGTCGACGCCCGGGCGCTTCACCCCTTGCATGATTCATCTTTTCAACCACCGATTCCTATGAGCAAAGTCATCACCACCTGCACGGTCACGGGGGTCCTCCACACGCCCTCGATGGCGCCTCACCGGCCTGTCACCCCTGAGGAGATCATCGAAGCAACGGTCGGTACCGCCAAGGCGGCCGAGGGCGTGGCCCGGGTGCGGTTTTGAACGCGCCCGTCGCACTCGTGACCGGCGCCAGCCGGGGTATCGGCCGCGCCATCTGCCAGTCGCTGGCGCGCCGGGGCTGGGACGTGTGTCTGAGCTATGTCGCCAACGATGCCGCCGCGCGCGAGACGGTGGCCCTGGTGGAGGCGCAGGGGCGCCGGGCACTGGCCGTCAAGTCCGACGTGGCCGACGAAGCGCAGGTGCGCAGCCTGTTCGCCCAGATGGACCGCCATTTCGGTCGCATCGACGCGCTGGTGAACAACGCGGGCATCGTGGGCGGACAGCACTCGATCCTGGACCTGGACGTGGCCTTGCTGCGCGCCGTCTTCGACGCCAACGTGGTCGGTGCCTTCCTGTGCACCCAGGAGGCGGCGCGGCGCATGTCCAAGCAGAAGGGCGGACCTGGCGGTGTGGTGGTCAACGTGTCGTCGGCGGCAGCGCGCCACGGCGGGCTGCCGCTGGAGTCACATTACGCCGCATCCAAGGGCGCGATCGACAGCTTCACCATCGCGCTGGGCAAGGAGCTGCCGGCCCACGGCATCCGCGTGAACGCGGTCCGCCCCGGCCTGATCCTCACCGACATCCACGAAGCCCACGGTGGCCAGGAGATGCTGGCCCGGGTCGGTCCCACCATCCCGATCGGCCATGCCGGCCGGCCCGAGGAGGTGGGCGATGTGGTGGCCTTCCTGTGCTCCAGCGAGTCCAGCTATGTGCATGGGGCACTGATCGACGTCTCCGGCGGTCGCTGAACGCGCCTGCCGCACTGGACGCAACGGGTCGCGTTCCCACCGCGCCCGGGCCTGCTCGAGGCCCGGGGCGGCCTCCGGTTCAGGCCGCCTGTCGGGCCTGGCCGGCTTGCGTGAGAGCGACCCACACGCGCTCGGACGTGAAGGGCATGTCCATCTCCTGGACCCCCTGGAACGACAGGGCGTGCAGGATGGCGTTCACGCTCGAGGGCAAGGCGCCCGCCACGCCGGATTCGCCCGCGCCCTTGACCCCCAGCGGGTTGTTGCGGCACGGTACTTCGTGATGCCCCAGAGTGATCGGGGGCACCTGGTCGGCGCGCAGGATCGGGTAGTCCATGAAGGACGCATTGATCAACTGCCCCTGGCCGTCGTAATGCAGGCGCTCGCCGAGCACCTGCCCCAGGCCCTGGGCCACGCCGCCTACGACCTGGCCTTCCACCACGGGGCGATTGAGCATCACGCCCACATCATCGACCGCGGTATGTCGCACCACCGACACCGTGCCGGATTGCGGATCGACCTCCACCTCGCAGACATGACAGCCGTTGGGAAAGCTCATGGTGGGCGAGACAAACTTCGCCACGTTGTCCAGCGTGTCGGGCAGGTCGGCCGGGCGCTGCGTCCATTGCGCGAGCCGGGCGGGCAGTTCGAGCAGGGGAATCGCCTTATCGGTGCCGACCACGCGGAACTGCCCGTGGGTGAACTCGATGTCCGCCGGTGCGGCCTCCAGAAGGTGCGAGGCGATCAGCGTGCCGCGCCGCACGGCTTCGTCACAGGCCAGGGCCGTGGCGCTACCGGCCATCATGGTCGATCGTGAGGCCACCGTGGCCACCAGGCCGGGGGTCTGGTCGCTGTCGCCGGCCACCAGGCGCACCCGGCCCACGTCGATGCCCAGGCGCTTTGCGATCAGCGCGGGGTAGGTGGACAGGTGGCCCTGCCCGATGTCCTGAGCGCCCAGGTGGATGCTCACCGTGCCGTCGGGGCCGAAGCGCAGGTCGGCGGGTTCTTCCAGGATGCCGCCGGCCACCTCCAGGAAGCAGCACATTCCGATGCCGCGCAGCTTGCCCTGGCGCGCACTGGCCTGCCGGCGCTCCTCGAAGGTCGACCACTCGGACAGGGCCAGGGCCTGGTCCATCACCGCCTCGAACTCGCCGCTGTCATAGACCTGCCCATTGGGCGCCGCATACGGCATGGCGCTGGCGGGAATCAGGTTGCGCCGACGCAGCGCCACCCGGTCGATGCCCAGTGAGACGGCGGCCTTGTCCATCAGCCGCTCGATCATGTAGATGGCCTCGGGCCGGCCCGCACCACGGTAGGGGCCGTGCGGCATCATGTGCGTGAACACCAGGCGCGAGCGCATCTGGATGGACGGGATGCGGTAGACGCTCGAGAGGCAGTTCTTCAGGTTGTTGGTCGCGACGATGCCGATGTAGGTGGAGGTGTAGGCCCCGATGCCCACCACCGCATCCACCTGCAGCCCCAGCACCTGGCCTTGCGCATCGAAGGCCATGCGCGCGCGCAGCGCGGTGTTGCGACTGTGGGTGTCGCCCAGGAAGCTTTCCAGGCGCGTAGCGGTCCATTTGACTGGTCGCCGCAGCAGGCGGCTGGCATGCAGGATCGCGGCGTACTCGGGATAGGCCTGCACCTTGGCGCCAAAGCCGCCGCCCACGTTCGGGGTGATCACGCGAATCTGCTGGGGCGCGATCTTGAAGACATGCTCGGCCAGGATCTTGCGCACCAGCATCACGCCCTGCGTGCTGGCCACCAGCGTGAAGCGGCCGCTGGCCTCGTCCCACTGCGCCAGGGCGGCCTTGGGCTCCAGGGCGCAGGCCGTCATCGGCGGGTCGGCCAGGTCCACCGATTCGATGTGGTGTGCCCCGGCGAACGCGGCCTCACTGGCGGCCCGGTCGCCGTCCTCCCAGTCCAGGGCGATGTTGGACGCGCAGTCCGCATGCACCTTGACGGACGTGGGCGCCAGGGCATGCACCGGGTCGGTCACGGCATCGAGCGGTTCCCACTCGATGTCGACCGTGTCAGCGGCCATCTGCGCGGTCTCGGCGTCCTGTGCCACCACGAGGGCGACGGCTTCACCCACATGACGCACCTCGGGGTAGGCCAGCACCGGGATGCCGGCCTGCACCATGGGCTGGCCGTCGCGTCCGTTGAAGATCGCCAGCGGCATGATCCTGCCCAGGCCGGCCTGCGCGAGCTGCTCGCCGGTGAGGACGGCGTGCACGCCGGGCAACGCCTGCGCCGCCGCCGTGTCCAGGCGCACGATGCGTGCGGCAGCGAACGGGCTGCGCACAAAGCAGGCATGCAACTGGCCAGCGACGTCAACGTCCGAGGTGTAGGTGCCCCGGCCGCGAACGAATTCATGCAGCGCGTCTTCGCTGCCCCATTTGCCCGACCCAAACCGCAAGCCGTCGTAGTCCATCGATCCGTCCCTCTGGATGAGTTGCCAGTATAGGGCGAGACCTCGCCCCGGACCGGCCGCTCAGGGCCGTCTGGCGATGCGGGCGACGAGGGCGCTCAGGTCCCTGGCCTCGGTCTGGACGAAGCGTTCGAACTCCGGCGCGTCCTGGTACTGGAAGGCGGTGCCGACCGCGGCCAGCGCCGCGATGGCGCGCGCGTCCTGGGCCGCAAACCGGGCGGCTTCACGCAGCTTGTCGACCACCTCGGGCGGCACGCCTGCTGGCGCGAACAGGCCCGTCCATTGGGAGTACTGGATCGGAACCCTGAGCTCCTTCAGGCTGGGGACTTCCGGCAGGCTGGCCAGCCGCCCCTCGCCCCAGTGGGCCAAGGGGCGCACCCGGCCGGCAGCGATCAGGGGCACGACGGTGGCCGGTCCGGTGGCCAGCGCATCGATCTGGCCGGCCAGCAGGCCCACCAGGGCCGGCCCCGCGCCGGCGTAGGGCACATGCAGCAGGGCGGTGGCCGTGGCGGCTTGGAGCTGCTCCATGGGCACGTGCAAGGCGCTGTAGGCGCCGGACGACCCGAAGGAAACGCGGCCCGGGTGGGCCTTCACATGGGCCATGAAGTCGGCGTAGGTCTTCCAGGGGCTGTCGGCCCGCACCACCAGCACCGTCGGGTCGGCGGTGAAGCGCGCGACGGGTCGCAGCTGCTGGACCTGGAACAGCGGCGGGCGCTGCAGCGCCTTGTCGGCCTCGGGCAGCACCACGAGCGAGGACAGTGCCATCAGCACGGTGTAGCCGTCGGGCCGGGCCTTGGCCACATGCGCCATGCCGATGCTGCCGCTGGCGCCGACCCGGTTGTCGATCACGACGGTCTGGCGCAGGTGGCGCGCCATGGCGTCGGCCACCGGCCGTCCCACGATGTCCGACACGCCGCCCGGCGGGTAGGGCACGACCAGGGTGAGTGGCTTGGACGGATAGTCCTGGGCGCGGGCGCCAGCGCTCAAGAGACCCAGGGCCCCGATCAGGAGCATTCCCAGGAGCCTCCAGGGCAAGCGGCAAGGCGTTGGGGGAGCAGGGAACAAGAAGAAGCGACCTCGGGAGCGGTCCTGCCCAGGGCGGGGCGGAGCGGTCCCGTATCTTAGCGAGTGTCGCCGCGGCTGCGGTGGGCCTTGTGCCTCAGTCCGCGTTCATCGCGGGTACCTGGGCCTTTACCTTGCGAAGCAGGGCTGCTGTGCGCAGGCGGCCCACCACGCCGCTGGGGAAGTAGTAGACCGACAGCACGAACAGCAGCCCCAGCCACAGCAGCCAGCGGTCTGGGGCGAGCAGGGCGGACAGCCAGGGTAGCGCGCTGGCGGCTTCGCTGCCGATGCGAAGCAGGTCCTGCAGGTAGCTCTGTGCCACCAGGAACAGGGCCGAGCCGATCACCGCGCCATAGATCGTGCCCATGCCGCCGATCACGACGATCAGCAGCACGTCGATCATGATCTCGAAGGACAGCGAGGTGTCTGGCCCGTTGTAGCGAAGCCAGACCGCCAGCATCGCGCCAGCCAGCGTGGCAAAGAGCGCCGACAGCACGCTGGACGTGGTGCGGTAGACGACCACCGGGTAGCCCAGCGCCTCGGCGCGGAACTCGTTCTCGCGAATCGCCTGCAGGACGCGCCCGAAGGGCGAGTTCACCACGCGCAGAAGGGCCAGCATCGCCACCAGCGCCACGACGAACAGCAGGTAGTAGGCGATGAGGCGGCCGTCGACGGTCACCCCCAGCACGGGCGCCTCCAGCGGCTCGAAGCTCGGGGACAGCCACTGCGGCACCTTGAAGGTCAGGCCGTCCTCGCCGCCGGTCACTTCGGACAGCTGCGAGGCCAGGGTCTGGAAGGCCGAGGCCACGGCCAGCGTGATCATGGCGAAGAAGATCGCCTTCACCCGTAGCGAGAACAGACCCACGGCCAGGGCCAGCGCCAGCGACAGGGCGAGCGCGCCGGCCAGGCCCAGCGCGAGCGCGTCCCAGGTGGGTCCCAGGCGCGTCATGGCGATGGCCACGCCGTAGGCGCCGATGCCGAAGAACATGGTGTGCGCGAAGCTCACGATGCCGGTGTAGCCCAGGAGCAGGTCGAAGCTGGCGACCAGCAGGGTGAACACCAGGATCTTGGCCGCCACGTTCAGGGCTTTCACGCCCGGCACGATAAACGGCGCGAAGGCCAGGGCCAGCAACAGGGCCACGAGGATGGCCGCCAGGATCCGGCTGCGGGGGAAGTCGCCCGAGAGCAGGCGGTGGGCTAGGGATCGCATGGCCTTCAGCGTTGGGTGACGGGGTACAGCCCCTGGGGCCGCCACAGCAGGACAGCCGCCATGAGGGCAATGTTGGAGAACAGGGCCACCTTCGGCGCGAGGAAGCCGGTGTAGTTGGCCATCAGCCCCACCAGCAGCGCCCCCAGCAGCGCGCCGCCGGTGGATCCCAGGCCGCCGATGATGATCACGATGAAGATCAGGACGTTGACATGAGAGCCGATCTGCGGCGTGACGGTCTGCTGGTACAGGCCCCACATCACGCCACCCAGGCCTGCCAGGGCGCTGCCCATGACGAAGACACCCACGAAGAGACGGTGGATCCGGTAGCCGAGTGACTCCACCATCTCGCGGTCATGCACGCCGGCGCGTATCAGCAGGCCGACCTTGGTGCGCGCGAGCAGCCACACCAGGCCCGCGAACACCGCCAGGCCCACCACCATGGCGATGAGGCGGTACTTTTCGATGGCGGCATCGCCCAGGAGGATCGAGCCGCGCAGGGCCTCGGGCAGGGGCAGGGGGCGCTGCGCCGGACCCCACACCACCTTGATCAACTCCTCGCCCATGATCATGCCGCCCATGGTGATGAGGATCTGCTTGAGGTGCTGGCCATAGACCGGCCGCACGATGAAGCGCTCGAAGGCCAGGCCCAGGGCGGCGGCCGCGGCCATGCCCACGGTCACCGCCGCCAGCAAGGCTGCAAGGTTGCGTCCGAGGTCGGGGACCGTGGTCCAGCCGGTCATTGCGCCCAGCACGGTGGTGGCCAGGAAGGCGCCCAGCGCAATGAAGACGCCATGTCCGAAATTGAGCACGTCCATCAGGCCGAAGACCAGGGTCAGGCCCGAGGCGATGACAAAGATGATCAGGCCCATGGCCAGGCCCGCCGCGGTCAGCGTCACCCAGGTCGAGGGCGAACCCACCAGGGGCAGGGCCAGCAGCGCCAGCAGGGGCACCAGCAGCAGGGGCGTCCAGTCGGTGTCGCGTCGGGTCATAGCGCCAGCCCCAGGAGGGATTGCTGCAGGCCGCGGTCCTGGGCCAGGTCCTGCATGGCCCCCGCATGCACGGTACGCCCGTTGTCCATCACCGCCACGCGGTCGCCCAGGCGCTGCGCGAAGTGGATGTTCTGTTCGACCAGCAGCAGGGTCACGCCGGCGGCCTTGAGCTGTCCGAAGGCGTCGATCATGTTGTTCACGATGGCGGGGGCCAGGCCCTTGCTTGGTTCGTCCACCACCAGCAGCTCGCGCGGCTCGACGATGGCGCGGGCCACGGCCAGCATCTGCTTCTGGCCGCCCGAAAGCTTGCCGGCCGGGTGGTCCCAGAATTTCTCGACGGCGGGAAAGAGCTTGAAGATCCAGGCCAGGCGCTGCGCGTCGATCTGGCTTTCTCGCCGCGCCGAGCGCGCCGCCAGCAGCATGTTCTCGCGCACGGTCAGGTCGGGGAAGATGCCCATGTTCTCGGGGACGTAGGCGATGCCCAGGCGGGCCACTTCGGGCGTGGAGAGGGCGGCGATGTCGCGGCCCTTCCAGGTGATGCGCCCCTGCGAGGCGCGCCACAGGCCCATGACCGTGCGCAGGGTGGTGGTCTTGCCCGCGCCGTTGCGCCCCAGCAGCATGGTCACCTGGCCCCGCGGCACCTGCAGGTCCACGCCATGGAGGATGTGGTACGCGCCGATGTGCGTGTGCACGCGCTCCAGTTGCAGGAGCAGGTCGTTCATGCGCGCGCTCCCTGTGCGTTGTCCTGGTCGCTGGCGTCGCTGCCCACGCCCAGGTAGGCCTGCTGCACCACCGGCGAGGCGATCACCTGGGACGGCTCGCCGTCGGCCACCAGCTGGCCGTTATGCAGCACGATGATGCGGTCCGCCAGTTCGCGCACCACGTCCATCTTGTGTTCGACCAGCAGGATGGTCTTGGTCGTGTCCTGCTTGAGGGCGCGGATCAGGTTCAGGATCACGGGGGCCTCGTCGGTGCTCATGCCGGCGGTGGGTTCGTCGAACATGAACACCTGCGGCTCCAGCGCCATGAGCAGGGCCACCTCGAGCTTGCGCTGGTCGCCATGGGGCAGGCTGGCCACAGGCATGGCCGCCTTGGGGGCCAAGGCCACGGCCTCCAGGAGCTCCTGCGTGCGATCGAGCAGGCCGCGGTGGTCGCTCCAGATGCTCCAGAGGTTCAGGCCCCGTCGGTGGGCGCCCTCGCGCGTGGCCTGCACTGCCAGGCGCACGTTTTCCTGCACGCTCAGGTTGGGAAACAGGCTCGTGAGCTGGAAGGCCCGGCCCAGGCCCGCGCGCGTGCGCGCCGCAGCGCCCAGGCCCGACAGGTCCTGGCCGTTGAGGCTCACGCTGCCGGCACTGGCCCGCAACTGGCCGGAGATCAGGTTGAAGTAGGTGGTCTTGCCAGCGCCGTTGGGGCCGACGATGGCGGTGAGCGTGCCGGGGCTGAAGCGGCAGCTGACCGCGTTCACGGCGACGTGTCCGCCAAAGCGGACCGTCAGGTCTCGGGTTTCAAGCATGGAGCGGGTCACGCGCCTGGGCGCGCGCCGGTTTGCGGAACGGGCCGTGTCGATCAGCGCTTGTTGGTGATCGGGATCTGCATGTCCTCGGGCTTGATCTCGCGCACCAGCTCGGGCACGCCCCAGGCGAAGGCCGGATCCACCTTGATCTTGAAGTGGTACATGCTTTGCATGGCCTGGTGATCCTCCTTGCGGAAGGTCATCTTGCCCTTGGGCGTGTCAAAGCTCATGCCCTCCATGGTCTTGATCAGGGTGTTGGCGCTGGCGTCGCCCTTGCTGTTCTTCAGGGCGGTGACGACGGCCATGGCGGCCGAGAAGCCGCCGGCGGTGAAGAAGTCGGGCGGCGACTTGAACTGGTTGTAGTGACGGGCTACCAGGGCCTCGTTCACCGGGTTCTTGGGGATGCCGAAGTAGTAGTAGGCCGCGCCTTCCATGCCCGGGAAATTCTTGTAGGCGGCCATGGCGGGCAGGATGTTGCCGCCGGTGGCGATCTCGATGCCATGGCGCTTGAGGTCCATGTCGGCGATCTTGAACGGGTTGCCCGCGCCAGCCCACAGGATGAAGATGATCTTGCGTCCTGGCTGGTCCTTGAGCTTGTCGATCAGGCGCTGCGCGCCAGCGGTGAAGTCGGTGGTGTTGGCCGGCAGGTATTCCTCGTGCACCAGCTTGGCGTTCTTGATGGCGCCGCGGAAGGCCTTCACCCCGTCACGGCCGAAGGCATAGTCCTGGGCCAGCGTGGCGATGGAGACGCCCGGCTTGTCGATGGCCACGGCGTTGGAGATGGCGTCCTGCGAGCTGTTGCGGCCGGTACGGAAGATGTACTTGTTCCACTTCTCGCCGGTGATGGAGTCGGCCACCGCGGGCTCGACCAGCAGGATCTTCTTGTATTCCTCGGCCACGGGCAGCATGGCCAGGGCCACGCCCGAGGAGGTGGGGCCTACCGCGAGGTCGGCCTTGTCGTCGGAGTAGGCGGCCGCCAGCAGCGACTTGCCCAGGTCGGGCTTGCCCTGGTCGTCCTTCTCGATCACCACCAGCTTCTTGCCGGCCACTGTCATGGTGCCGCCGGTGGCGTAGTCCAGGCCCATCATGAAGCCCACCGCGGTCTGCTTGCCGTAGGCCTCCAGGGGGCCGGTCTTGCTGTAGATGTGGGCGATGCGGATCTCACCGGCTGCGAAGGCACAGGTGCCGAACAGGGCAAGGGCAAGGGGGGCGAGGGCGAGGAGGGGACGACGCTGCATGGAGAGGGATCCTGGTTATCGTGAGTTGTTTGCCTCGCTGCCCAAGCAGCGTCGGCACTGGGAATCAAACTTTCACAGCGCCTTTATATCGGAATTGGCGGCATCGCCGCCAGCCTCGACGCTCGCCCCGGTCCGTTTTCGCGTTGTCCTTGAGCCAGCGCAAACGGCCGTGGTGGCCGGGTCATGCAGTCCAGGGCCTGTCCGGCACGAGGCCTCGCCCTTGACCGACGCGGGCTGCGGGCCGCGGCAGACCGCGACGTCCCCGGGGCCCGGGGACGGTAGGGGCCTCTCCACGCGGCCTTGGCGAGGCACGGCATGCAGGTCCTTTCGACCCCCGCAGCGACCCTGGCAACCGGTGCGGCCAACGCCGTACTGGTCACCACGCCCGTGCCCCGCCAGCGCACGGCCTGGACCAAGGCCCGCCGCGATGTGATGCACCTCACGCAGGGGCTGGGCTATGGCGTGCTGCCCTTGCCCGAGCGCTTGCGGGTCGACGAGTGGTGCGGCTTCCTGGCCGCCCTGCACCGGCGCGTGAGGCCCGGCGGGCGCGTGCTGGTGGAGTACCCCTTCGACCAGCGGCGGCGCCTGTACCCGCTCGTCGCTTATTGCCGGTGGCGCGGCCTGCGTCTGCAAGGCCTGATTCACGACCTCGATGCGCTGCGTTTCGATGCGCCGGTGCGGCGAGAGACCGCGATTCTCGAGCTGTTCGACGGCCTCATCTCGCACAACGCGGCGATGACGATCTGGCTGCGCGAATCAGGCGTGACCCGGCCGATCGCCGAGCTCGGGCTCTTCGACTACCTCACCGAAGGCGACGAGGGCTGGCCCCTGTGGCATGCGGAACACCTGGAACGTCCGCTGCGCGTGGTGGCTGCGGGCAACCTCTCCCGCGCCAAGGCGCGTTATCTCTACGACCCCCGCTGGGCGGAAGTCACCGAAGTCGAAGTCTCGCTGTTCGGTGCCTTCTTCGAGCCGGCCGGCCTGCCGGCGGCGTCGCCCCTGAAGCTGCGGGGCAGCTTTGCCCCTGACCTGCCGGCGCTGGACGGGCGCTACCACTTCGGGCTGGTCTGGGATGGCGACAGCCTGGCCGGCGGTGAAGGCCGCTACGGCCGCTACCTGCGTTTCAACAATCCGCACAAGCTGTCGCTGTATGCAGCGCTGGGCCTGCCGGTGGTGGTCTGGGAGGAGGCGGCTGTCGCGCGCTTCGTGCGCGAGCGCGAGATCGGCGTGACGGTGCGTGACCTGCGTGAACTGGGCCAGCTGGCGGGTCGGGTGTACGGCCAGGACTACCGGCGCATGGTCCGCCACATGAGCGCGCTGCGCGGCGCGGTGCGGCGCGGCGAGTTCCTGCGCGACGCGCTGGATGAGCTAGACCAGCTGCCAACGCCGCACGGGCGAGGAGCGTTCAGAAGGGATAGTGGCGTGGCGTCGTCTGCACCGTGATCCAGCGCAGCTCGGTGAACTCGGCGATGCCGGCCTTCCCGCCAAAGCGCCCCAGGCCGCTGCCCTTGACCCCGCCAAACGGCATCTGCGCCTCGTCGTGCACCGTGGGGCCGTTCACGTGGCAGATGCCCGAGTCGATCTTGCGCGCCACGTTGAAGGCGCGGGCGATGTCCTTGCCGAAGACGGCAGCCGACAGGCCGTACTCGTTGTCGTTGGCGCAGGCGATCGCCTCGTCCACGTTCTTCACGCGCACCACGCACTTGAGGGGACCGAAGGTCTCCTCGTGGTAGATGCGCATCGCGGGCGTGACGTGGTCCAGGATGGTCGCGGGCATGAGCGTGTTGTCGGCCTTGCCGCCGCACACCAGCTTGGCGCCCTTGGCCAGGGCGTCGTCGATCAGGCTGTTGCAGTGTTCCACGGTGGCCATGCCGATCACGCTGCCCAGGACCACCGGCTCGGGCTTGCGCGGGTCGCCCAGGGGCAGGGACTTGGCCTTGTCGCCGAATTTCTTGACGAAGGCGTCGGCGATCTTCTGGTCCACGATGATGCGCTCGGTGGACATGCAGATCTGGCCGCTGTTGGCGAAGGCGCCGAAAGCCGCTCCGTTGACGGCGTCGTCCAGGTCGGCGTCGTCCAGGATCACCAGGGGCGCCTTGCCGCCCAGTTCCAGGACCGCCGGCTTCAGATACCGCGCGCAGGTTTGCGCGATGATGCGGCCGACCCGGGTGGAGCCAGTGAAGTTCACACGCCGCACGGCGGGGTGCGAGACCATGGCTTCCACCACGGCGCCGGCATCGGCCGGCGCGTTGGTGATGTAGTTCACCACGCCGGGCGGAAAGCCCGCCTCCTGGAAGGCCTCGATGATCAACTGGTGGGTGCGGGGGCAGTTCTCCGAGCCCTTGAGGATCACGGTGTTGCCGCAGGCCAGGGGCGTGGCGATGGCGCGGGTGCCCAGGATGATGGGCGCGTTCCAGGGCGCGATGCCCAGCACCACGCCGGCGGGCTGGCGGATGCCCATGGCCAGGGAGCCGGGCACGTCGGAGGGAATGACCTCGCCCGAGACCTGCGTCGTCAGGGCGGCGGCCTCGCGGATCATGCCGGCGGCCAGCATCACGTTGAAGCCGGCCCACATCGCGGTGGCGCCGGTCTCGGCGGGCACGGCCTCGATGAACTGGGGGGTCTTGGCTTCGAGCTTGTCGGCGGCCTTGAGCAGCAGGGCGCGGCGCTCGCCAGGGCCGGTCTCGCTCCAGGTCTTGAACGCTTCGGCGGCAGCCTCGACAGCCATGACCGCGTCGGCGGCGGAGGCGGCCGGGGCCCGGGTGGCGACGGTGCCATCGAGCGGGTTGCGGCGCTCGAAGGTCGCGCCTTTTTCAGCGGTGACTTTCAGACCGTTGATCAACATGGACATGTCGGACATGGACAGCTCCTTCAGACGAATGAGAGGTGGGAATGGGGGTCAGGCCGAGGTGGAGACGGGGGTGGAACCGTTCGAGCGCTGCTTGACCGCATCGTGCACGGCCCGGGCCGCGGTGGTGGTCTCGCTCGATTGCGCGCCCAGGTAGGCCTCGCGGATCACGGTGGATCGCTGCAGCAGTTTTGCCGGTCCGCTGGCCACGATGGCGCCGCGCTCCAGCACATAGGCCCGGTCGGCCACAGCCAGGGCCTTTTTCACGTTCTGTTCGACCATCAGCACCGTGGTGCCGCCGTCGGCGATGCGCCGCGCGATCGCCAGCAGCTCGTCGACCATGCGCGGGGCCAGGCCCAGCGAGGGTTCGTCCAGCAGCAGCAGGCGCGGCGCGGCCATCATGGCGCGGGCGACTGCCACCATCTGCTGCTCGCCGCCGCTCATGGTCCCGGCCAGCTGCCGCTCACGTTCGCGCAGCTTGGGAAAGTCGTTCATCACCTGCTCGATGCGCTGTTCGCGCTGCGAGCGCGGCACCAGCCAGCCGCCCAGTTCCAGGTTCTCGCGCACCGTCATCTGCGGAAAGAGCTGGCGGCCTTCGGCCACCATGGCCAGGCCCTCGCGCACGATCTCGTGCGGCTTCTCGGCCAGCTCCTCGCCATCGAGCAGCACTTCGCCACGCCGCGGGATCAGGCCGGTCAGGGCCCGCAGCAAGGTGGTCTTGCCCGCGCCGTTGGGACCGAGCACCACGGTCAGGCCGGGGCGCACATCCAGCGACAGGTCACGCAGGACCAGGAAGGGGCCGTAGCCCGCCGACAGGGCACGCAGCTTCAGTTCAGCCTTGCGCCCCTGCGCACCGAGTTCGAAAGGGGTGTCCTTCCACCACATCATGCGGTGACCTCCGCGTCCTCGGTCATCTCGTCACCGAGGTAGGCCTCGATCACCTCGGGGTCGCGCACCACCTCGGCGGGGGTGGCGTCGGCGATCTTGCGGCCCTGGTGCAGCACGATCACGCGCTCCACGTGCCGCAGCAGTGTGGTGACCGCGTGCTCGATCCAGACCACGGTCAGGTCCAGCTCGTCGCGCAGGCGGCGGATCAGTCTGGCCATGTCCTCGATCTCGGCTTCGGTCAGGCCCGCGGCCACTTCGTCCAGCAGCAGCAGGCGCGGGCGGGTGGCCAGGGCCATGCCGATCTCCAGCAGTCGCTGCTGCGAGGGCGTGATGGCGCCGGCGGGCAGGGCGGCCTGCTCGGACAGTCCGATCAGGCGCAGGATGCCGGCGGCGTCGCGCAGCGCCCAGGGGACATCCTTCTCGTCGCCCCAGAGCCAGTACTTGCGCGGTCGCTTGCCCGCGAACTTCAGGCCGAACTCGATGTTCGACTGCACCGGCATGTCCGTGAACACGCGCGGCGTCTGGAAGGTGCGCGCCAGGCCGTGGGCCGCGAAGCGGTGCGGACCGCGCCCGGTGAGGTTGCGTCCGCGTACCAGCAGACGTCCCGAGGTGGGCTCGGTCACACCCGAGATGGCGTTGAAGAAGGTGGTCTTGCCCGCGCCGTTGGGTCCGATGATGCCCACCAGCTCGCCCGGGCGGAACTGCGCGCTCACCGCGTCCACGGCGACCAGGCCGCCAAAGCGCACGGTGACCTCCTGGGCCTCGAGCAGGAGCGTGGCCTTATCCGACAAGGCGTCGCTCCCGTGCGCGCTGCTTGTCGCGCGCCTTGTCGCCGCTCCACTCGTAGCGGCGCTGCTTGGCCCAGTCGCGGGTGTCCGTCCACCAGCCCTTGAAGGTCTCCCAGCGCAGGGAGGCCAGGCCACCCGGCAGGTACAGCACCGACAGGATCAGGAGCAGGCCCAGCGACATCATGTAGATCTGCGGCGCCTGCAGCCGCAGGGTCTCCGCCAGCAGGCTGAACACGATGGCTGCGATCAGCGGGCCCCACAGCGTGAGCGCGCCGCCGATCAGGGCGATCAGCACGGTCTGGAAACCGATGAAGGGGTTGAAGACCGTGTGCGGGTCGATGTAGGTCCAGCGCACCGACATGGCCGCACCCACCGCACCGGCGAAGGCGGCAGTGAGCATGAAGCCGGCAAGCTTCACCCAGCGGGTGTTCACGCCCAGGGTCTGGGCGCGCTGTTCGTCGGCGCCGATGCCCGAGAGCGCGAGGCCGAAGCGCGTACGCCGCACGAGGATGGACACGGCCACCGCCGCCACGGCCAGGGCCAGCACCGTGAGGTAGACGGTGTCGCGCTCGGGAACGACGGACAGCACGCGGCCGACCGTGCCCGTCACGCTTTTCTCGAAATAGGTGATGGCGTGGCGAATGAGTTCGGTCATGCCGAAGGTCAGCACCGCGAAGTAGGTGCCCCGCAGGTGCAAGACCGCCGCACCCATCACCAGCGCCACGACGGCGGCCAGCCCAGCGCCCAGGGCCACGGCCTGCGCCCAGGGCAAGGTGTCCAGCATCAGCGCGCTGGCGTAGGCACCGATGCCGAAGAAGGCCGAGGTGGCCAGCGAAAGGTAACGGGTGGTGCCGCAGAACATCGCCCAGCTCGAGGACAGGGCAACGTACATCAGACAGGTCAGGGCCATGGACACCGCGAAGTCGCTGCCGTAGGAGGGCAGGGCGAGCGCCCAGCCCGTGAGGCCGAACAGCACCAGCAGGTCTCGCACCAGGAGTTGCCGTGCGTTCATGCCTTGCGTGCCTTGCGGGTGAACAGGCCCTCGGGCCGCAGCAGCAGCACGCCGATGAACACGACGTAGGACAGCAGCGCCTTGAGCGAGGGGTTGGTGAAGTGCATGCCGATCGCCTCGACCACCCCGAGCAGCAGGCCGCCCGCCAGGGCGCCGCCCATGCTGCCAAAGCCCCCCAGCGTGATCACGATGAGGGCGGTGACGGTGTAGGGCTCACCCATGGCGGGCGAGATGGTGTAGGCCATGGACAGCAGGCTGCCGGCCACGCCAGACAGGCCCAGGCCGATGCCGAACATCAGGGGGTGCAGGGCGCGGGTGTTGATGCCCACGAGCTGGGCGCCGGTGGGCGACTGCATCAGGGCGCGCACGCCCTTGCCCAGGAGGGTGCGCCGCAGCAGCAGGATCAGGCCGGCGCTGATCACCAGGGCCAGCGCGAACACCAGCAGCTTGTTGCCCGCGAACTGTGTGCCCCCGACCTTCACCGGGTCGGTGGCGAAGTCGTACCCGCGCAGGTCGCCGCCCCACATCCAGGAGGCGAAGTTCTGCACCAGGAACATCAGGCCGAAGGCCACCATCAGGCCGCGCGCCTCGAAGATGTCCAGGTTGGGGGAAGTGGCCGTGAGGCGCCGGAAACAGAGCCAGTGCACCGCCACGCCCAGCACGCCCAGCGCCACGAAGGACACCGGCACCATCAGCAGCGGGTGCAGGCCCAGCGAGGTGGTCGCCATCCAGGTCAGGTAGGCGCCCACCATCAGGAACTCGCCGTGGGCGATGTTCAGGATCCGCATCAGCCCGTACTGCAGGTTCAGGCCGAGCGCCACCAGCGCGTAGATGCCGCCGGTGATGAGGCCGGAGGCGAGCAGTTCTATCCAGGCGCCGAGGCTCACCTCCAGGCCGGCTTGGTGGGATTGAGCTTGGCGGTGGCCAGCTTGGGCGGCCACACCACCTCGAACTCACCGTTCTGCCACTGGCTCACGGTGCCCGGGGTGGCGGTGTTCTCGCTGCCGGTGAACTTGATGTCGCCGATGATGGTCTTGTGCGTGGTGGCGGCCACGTAGTCGCGGATCGCCTTGCGGTCCAGGCCCACCTGCTTCACGGCGTTGGTCAGGATCTCCAGGCCGGCCCAGGTGGCGCCGCTGGCCCAGCGATCGGGTTCCTTGGCCGCGCCGAACTTCTTCACGTGCGCGTCGAAGTAGGCCTTGGCGCCGGGGCTGGTCTTGGCGTTCCACGAGCCCATGCCCAGCACGCCTTCGGCGCCGGCAGGGGTCATGACGTTGCGATACAGCTGGAAGGCGGTGCCCACCGAGGCGTAGAAGAACTTCGGGTTGAAGCCGATTTCCTTGGCCTGGCGGCTGGCCAGGATGGTGTCGGGCGGGTAGGTGAAGCCGACGAAGGCGTCGGGGTTCTTGTCCTTGATGGACCGCAGCACCGGCGAGAGGTCCTTGACGCCCCCCGGGTAGCTCTTGTCCTCGATCAGGCTGATGCCGCTGCCTTGCAGGGCCACCTTGAGCGCGGCGTAGTTCTCCAGGCCGAACAGGTCGTCCACGTAAATGACCGCCAGGCTCTTGGCGCCGTTGGCCTTGAGCATGTCCACCAGCGCCTCGCACATGGGCTTGGGCTGCTGCAGCAGCAGGAAGAAGTACGGCAGCTTCATTTCCACCAGGCGCCGGCTCAGGGCGGTGGGGGCGAGGAAGGGGTAGCCGAAGCGATTGGCCAGGGGGGCGACCGCAAAGTTGGCGTTGCTGCCCCAGGGCGGCAGGACCAGATCGACCTTGTCGCTGCCCATGAGCTTTTCGTAGGTGCGCACCACGGTCTCGGTGTCGCTGCGGTCGTCGGAGCTAATCAGCTCGATCATCCGCTTGGTGCCCTTGACGTTCAGTCCGCCCGCGGCGTTCTGCTGTTCGGCCCACAGGAGGTAGTTGGGTTCCTGGCTCACCTGCGCGCCGCCGGTCCAGGGGCCGGTGCGGGACATGGTGTAACCGATGCGGACCGGGCCGGACTGCGCCATCAGGCTGGGGGCGATGGATAGCGTGCCGACGGCGGCGGCGCCCTTGATCAGGGTGCGGCGGGTGGACTGGACCATGGTGTCTCCTTGTTTTCGTCTGCGATGCCGCGCGCCCGGTGGCAGGCAGGCGGCTTTCGATGAACCGCGCATTAAAACAGCCTTCAGGCCGACCTGGCGGCAGGGATTTCCCCCACGGTACCCGTGGTCCCGACAGACGGCTCTTAAACTGGACTGATTGTCCCCAATCAGCGCCCGTGCGTCCGAGACGCCGGCTATTCCCATGAACAAGATCAAGCTTTTATCCCTGGCCCTGTCGCTCGCGTGCTGTCTGGCCCCCGCGCGGGGAGCGGACACCGGGCCAGCCACCACGGTCGATTCGGAACTGGCGCGGGCTCGCGATCTGGTGGCGGCCAAGAACTGGTCGGCTGCGGCGCCGGCGCTGGAGGCCTATGTCCGCGCCAATCCAGGCAACGCGGACGGCTTCAACCTGCTGGGGTACAGCCTGCGCCACTTGAAGCAATACGACCGCTCGCTCGCTGCATACCAGCAGGCGCTCAAGCTGGATGCGCGTCACAAGGGTGCGCACGAATACATCGGCATGGCCTACGTGGAGATGAAACAGTTGGACAAGGCGCGTGAGCACCTCGCGGCGCTGGACAAGATCTGCCGCTTCTCCTGCGAGGAGTACCGTGACCTGAAAAAGGCGATCGAAGCCGCAGGCCCATGATCACGGCCGGCCCGACCTGACCTCAGTCGATCAGCACGCCACCCATGTGAAAGGGGTAGGGCCCTTCGAACTGCCCCACCGGCAAGGTGTGGGTGACCAGGCCTTGGCCCTCGCACCACGCATGGATGCGAAACCCGCCCGGCTCCAGATTCCATTGCGACGCCGCCTCGGGGTCCAAGTCCAACACCACCTGGTGGGCGGGCGCCGGCGAGGTGGAGGCGATGGTGCCGCCAAAACGAACATCGATGGCCCGGTGCAGGTGACCGCAGATCACGCGTTCGACGTTCGGGTGGCGCGATACGATGCGCGCCATCGCCTCGCGTCCCTGCAGCAACCCGATCTTGTCCATGTGACCGATCAGGGTGGTGAAGGGCGGGTGGTGCATGGCGATGACCACAGGCCGGTGGGTGACCTGGTCCAGCGCGCGCTCCAGCCACGCCAGGCGGTCTGCATCCAGCGCGCCGTGGCTCTGGCCACGCACCGTGGTGTCCAGGGCAATGAGCTGCAGTTCACCGACCGGTACCGAGTACTGCACAGGCCCCGAGGTGCCCAGGTAGGTGTGTTCGGGAAACGCCGCCCGCAAGGTGTCCGCCTCGTCGTGGTTGCCTGCGAGCAGGAAGTAGGGGCAGGACAGGCCGGCCAGCAGCGCGCGCAGATGCTCGTATTCGGCAGTCCGCCCGAAGTCCGTCAGGTCGCCCGTCAACACCACCGCGGTGGGCGCTTGCGGACAGCGTGCGATGGTCTCGACGGCGCGTTTCAGATAGGGCGCGGTGTCCAGGCGGCCATAGGCCTTGCGGCCCGGCTCGCGTATGTGCAGGTCGGTGACCTGGTACAGGTAGGTCGTCATGTCGGTTCTCCGCAGGCCATGAGCGCGCGCGGGTCGATGGACAGGGCGACGGCATCGCCCATGCGCAAGGGGCAGTCACGGTCCGCATCCACCAGCAGGTCGCCGGCCTCGGGTGTCGTCACGCGCAGGTGGGTGCGATCACCCAGAAAGACGCGGTGGCTCACGCGCGCAACGCCGGCGGGCGCTGCGGCGACCCGGATGTCCTCGGGACGCAGCATCACATGCTCCTGGGCGCCGCTGCCCGTGTAGGGGAGCCACAGCCCACCCAGGCGGATGCCCCGTCCACCCCCTTCGCCCGGCACCAGGCGCAGCGCATTGACCCTTCCCAGGAAACTGGCGACGAAGGGATGGCGCGGTGCGCGATAGAGGTCTTCGGCCGTGCCGATCTGCATCACCTGACCCGACTGCATCACCGCCATGCGGTCGGCGATGGACATGGCCTCATGCTGGTCATGCGTGACATGGATGGCGGTGATGTGCAGGCGCCGCAGCAAGTCGGCGAGTTCGTCGCGCAGCGACTCCTTGAGCTTGGCGTCCAGCGCGGTGAGCGGCTCGTCCAGCAGCAGCACGCGGGGGCGAACGGCGATGGCGCGGGCCAGTGCGACGCGTTGGCGCTGGCCGCCCGAGAGTTCGGCGGGCCGCTTGTGTTCCAGGCCCGTGAGGCGCACGAGGTCAATCAACTCGCCGACGCTGCGCCGGACCTCGGCTTCGGGCGTGCCGCGTATGCGCAGGCCATAGCCGATGTTGGCCGCCACGTTCATTTGCGGGAACAGCGCATAGTGCTGGAACACCATGCCGATGCCCCGTTGTTCGACCGGCACCTGCGTGACATCGTCCTGGCCAAACAGGATCCGCGTGCCGGCGTCGGGCGTTTCCAGGCCAGCGACGATGCGAAGCAGCGTCGTCTTGCCGCAGCCCGAGGGCCCGAGCAGGGCCAGTACCTCGCCCGGCTCGATGTCCAGGTCGGTGGGCCGCAGGCCGCGCGTGCCGTCGGGATAGGTCTTCGCACACTGGCGGATGGTGATGGGGGTGCGTTCAAGTTCCATAACGCTTCTCGGTGATCGATGCCGCCAGTTGCAGCAGCCAGAGGAGGGGCAGGACCACGACCAGGAACACCAGGGTGTAGGCCGAACCGATCTCGATGCGCATCGAGGCATAGCTGTCGGCCAGGCCCACGGGCAGGGTCCGTGTGAGCGGGGTGTGCAGCATCCAGGTGAGGTTGAACTCGCCGACGGACAGGGTGAAGACCATCAGGGCGCCACTGACGATGGCCGGAAACACCGCCGGCACCAGCACGCCCATGAAGCGCTGCGTGAACGATGCGCCCAGGGTGGAGGCCGCCTCCTCGAGCGCGATCAGCTCGTGGCGGCGGAACGCCGCAGCGACGGTGCGCACCATGAAGGGCAGGGTGAAGACCATATGGCCCACCAGCACGAACAGGAAGCTTTGTCGGAAGCTGCGTAGCTGTCCGTAGGCCAGGATCAGGGCCAGTGCCGTGGCCAGACCGGGAACGGCCACCGGCAGCGTGATCAGCTCCTCGAACCAGGCCGTCCAGCGCTGGCGCGAGCGGGCCAGCGCGTAGGCGCAGGGCACGCCGATCAGGATGTTGCCGATGACGGCCGCCGTGGCGATCAGGATGGAGGCCGACACGGTGGAGCCATAGTTCTCCCAGACCTCGCCGATCCAGCGCAGCGTGAAGCCGCTGCGCCAGCCGGTGCTGTAGTTCTGCATCAGGCCCGCGGTGACAGACATCAGCACCGGTCCGATCATGAAGACCGCGACCAAAAGGGTGAGCGCCATCAGGACGGGGGCGCGCCGTGTCGGGGAATGCGTGGTCATGCTCAGGCCCCCAAGGCAGTGGTGCCGCCCAGGCGGCGGGCCAGGGCCAGCGCCGCCCAGGTCACCAGGCCCAGCGTGATGGACAGCGAGGCCGCCAGCGCGAAGTTGGCGTAGTTGGTGAATTCGTTGTAGATGGTGATGGGGATCACCTCGAATTTGCTGGCCAGGGTGAAGGCCGTGCCGAAGGCGCCCATGGCGGTGGAAAAGACGATGGCGCCGCACGCCAGTGTGGTGGGCGCGAGTTCAGGCATCCACACGTCACGGATGATGTGCCAGCGCGAGGCGCCCAGCGAGCGCGCCGCTTCCTCCAGCGCGCGGTCCATGGCTTCGGCGGCCGCTGCATAGGAGGCAATGGCCCGTGGCAGCGAGAAATACAGGTAGGCCAGGAACAGTCCGAGCAGGCCGTAGGCGAAGGTCCAGCGGCCCAGGCCCAGGGAGTCGGCCAGGGTGGCGATCGCGCCTTGGCGCCCTCCGAGCAGGATGACGAAAAAGCCGATGATCACGCCCGGGAACGACAGGGGCAGCGTGAGCAGCGAGATCAGCACGCGCCTGCCGGTGAAATGGGTGCGCGCCAGGAAGATGCCGACCGCCGCACCGAGCACCAGCGTGAGCGCCGTGACCGACAGCGACAGCAGCAAGGTATTGAGCAGGCTGGTGAGGTACTTGGCCTCGGTGAGAACGACGAAATAGGTCTGCCAGCCTTTGTCGGCGGGCAGGGCGATCAGCCGCACGATAGGCAGCAGCCAGAACGCGGCGAAGAAGGCGACCGCTGGCGCGATGCACGCCAGCTGCCACTTCATCTTCGCCGCGCCAGCGTCGCCCGCAGGGGCGGTCACGGGCGCGGCGGCACTCACCTTATCGAACTTCCTTCAGGTAGCGATCGGAGAAGCCCTTTTGCACTTCGGCCATCTTGCCGTAGTCCACGGTGCGGGCGCGGGCGTATTCGCTGGCGGGCAGGAAGCGGGCCTGCACGTCTTTGGGGATGGCGCTGGCGCGCACCGGGCGCAGGTAGGCGTTGGCCCAGATCGCCTGACCTTCGTCGGAGAGTACGAAGTCCAGCACCTTGCGGCCGTTGTCGGCGTTGGGGCCCTTGTTCACCAGGCTCATGACATAGGGCACCACGACCGAGCCCTCTGCGGGAATCACGAACTCGACGTTGGCCTTGTCCTTGTACTTGGCGCGGTAGGCGTTGAAGTCGTAATCAAGCAGGATCGCGATCTCGCCCGAGAGCACACGTGCGTACGAGGTCTGCTTGGGAACGATCGGTTCGTTCTTCATCAGGGCCTTGAAGTAGTCGATGCCAGGACCGAAGTTGTCCAGCGTGCCACCGCGCGCCTGGTTGACTGCGACTGCACCGACGTAGCCGACGAAGGCCGAGGCCGGGTCAAGGTAGCCCACCAGGCCCTTGTATTCGGGCTTGAGCAGGTCGGCCCAGGATTTCGGGATCGGCTTGCCCTTGAGGGCATCGACGTTGACCATGAAGCCCAGGGTACCGGAATGGATGGTGAACCAGTGGCCGTCCGCGTCCTTCAGGCCTGCCGGGATATCGTTCCAGGCGGCCGGCTTGTACGGTGTGACCACACCTTCCTTGCGAGCCTGGATGCCGAAGGTCACGCCCAGATAGGTCACATCGGCCACGGGGCTGGCTTTCTCGGCCACGAGCTGGGCCAGCGACTGGCCCGAGTTCTTGTTGTCCGGCGGCACGGTGACGCCGGTCTTGGCCTTGATGGCGCGCAGCTGCGAGCCCCAGTCGGCCCACTCGGGCGGGCAGTTGTAGCAGATGGCCGTCTGGGCCATGGCCGCCGTGGCGGCAAAGCCCACGGCCAGCAAGGCGGCCCGGGCGACGGTTCTCAAAGGCTTGAACATGGTGGGTACTCCTTTTTCACGGATGGTGGGCCCGGGGTCGGGACCTGGATGAACGGCCCGCAGGGGCCCGTCCGCACGATTCGCCGGCCCTAAACTGGTGGGCCAGCATCACACTCTCTCGCGGCGTGGGCCGCTGGCGTCGCTCCAGCGCCTTGACCAGCAGCTGCACGCCCACATGGCCCGCCTCGTTGTTAGGCTGCACGATGGTGGTCAGCATCGGCATGGTGTCCAGGCCGATGGCGATCCCGTCGAAGCCGACGACGCTGATGTCCTGGGGCACGCGCAAGCCCGCCAGTTGCGCCGCGCGCAAGCAGCGCAGGGCCAGCAAATCGTTGGAGCAGACCAGGGCCGTGGGGCGATCGTCCGCTTGCAGGTGGGCGACGACCTGCTCGATGGCAGACCCCATGAAGGGCACCTCCAGCAGGGCCGGTCCCTTCATGCGCGCGCGTTTGAGGCCTTGCAGGAAGCCCTTGTAACGCTGTTGCGCGCGGTCGGAGGCGCTCAGTTGCCCGCTCACCATGGTCAGTCGCCGGTGGCCCAGGGCGACCAGGCGCGCCACCACCTCGGCAACAGCCGTCTCGTTGTCGCCACTGACGCAGGGGTGTTTGGGGTGGCGGTTGTATAGCAGCACATAGGGTGTGCGGGCCCGCTGCAGGTGGCGCAGCGCCTGCGAGGTGTCGGGGTTGGAGACCACCAGCAGCAGCCCGTCGACGCTGGCTGCCTGCAGGAGGGCGACGCAGCGCGTTTCCAGGGCTGCGTCGTAGTGGGTGGTCATGGGCAGGATGGCGTAACCGGCGGCGTGGGCGGCCTCGGCCAGACCCTCCAGGCACTCCGCGAACACCGGGTTGGTCAGGGTGGGCAGCAGCACGCCCAGCACCCGGCTGCGGCTGGTGCGCAGGGTGCGCGCGCTGGCGTTGGGCACATACCCCATGGCCTGCGCCATGCGACACACCTTCTCGCGGGTGGCCGCATTGACTTGCTCCGGCGCGTTGAACGCGCGGGAGACCGTGGCGACTGACACGCCAATCCTGCGGGCGACTTCCTGGATATTCACGGGTGACGAAAGCTGTAATCGATTACATCTTTGCGCTGGATTGTGAAACCCTGATGACGGCTGTCAAGCGGGTAGACGCGGGTGCCGTGACGGTGGGGCCAGCCCCGCTGGGCATTCAACGGCCTGTCCTATACTGCCAAAGTTGAGCTTCAGGGACAGCCAGGGGCCCTCGCAACACGGAGAGACAACGCCATGAGCAAGACGGAAATCTCGGTCTGGACCGGCCATCCTTCCCAGTGGGTCAACCTGCCGAAGTTTCTTTTCTGGGGCGCGATCGCGCTGGCGGGGGTGGCACTGTCCTTCCTCCTGACCGCAGTCCTGGTGGTGGTGCCGGTGTGCATGGCCTTTGCCTTGTGGCATTACCTGGTCGTCCAGAACCAGGTGTTCGAGTTGACGTCCGAGCGGCTGAAGATGCACTCGGGCGTGTTGAATAAGCACCTGAGCGAGCTGGAGCTCTATCGGGTGACGGACACGCAATTTGAACAACCGTTCCTGCTACGCCTGGTCGGCCTGGCGCACGTTCACATCCTCTCGGCGGACAAGACCACGCCCAGTGTCACGCTCACGGCGATTCCCGAAGCGCGCGAGGTGCGAGAGCAGCTGCGTGATCTGGTGGAAGTCCGCCGCACCGAGAAAAGCGTGCGGGTGTCCGAGATCGAGTAATCAGCCAGCAGCCGGCGTGCTGGCGCTGCGCCAGGCCTGCGCGTAGGCGCTAGCCTGAGCCCGGACCTGGGCCGCCTGATCGCCCGGTCGGTAGAGGGCAGAACCGAGGCCCGCGCCGCTCGCGCCCGCCGCGCGATAGGCCACCAGGTTCTGCGGTGTGACGCCGCCCACCGGCAGCAGGGGCACTGCCCTCGGGATCACCGCGCGCAGGGCCTTGACCACCGCCGGCGGTGTCATCTCGGCGGGAAAGAGCTTGAGTCCCTGTGCGCCCGCGCGCAAGGCCGCGAAGGCCTCGGTCGGACTGAGCACGCCGGGCAGGCAGACCATACCGCTGTCCACGGCAGCCCGGACCACCGGGGCATCGAAGCAGGGGGAGACAACCAGCCGGCCACCGGCTGCTTGCACCTCGTGCACCTCCTGCACCGTCAGCACCGTGCCCGCGCCGACCAGGGCCTCGGGGTGGGCCGCAGCCAGGCAAGCGATGCTGTCCAGAGGGGAGGGCGAGTTCAGCGGCACCTCGATCATGGCGAAGCCCTCGTCGACCAGGGCCTGGCCGATGGCGGGCGCCTCTCCCGGCGTGAGCCCGCGCAGGATGGCCACCAGCGGCAGCTGGCGCATCGCCTGGCCGAAGTCGTGTCCGGGATCGCGGTTCATGAAGTGATCTCCAGGGAGCCCGCCAGTTGCCACAGGCCGGCCCAGGTCACGCCGCCATCGAGCACGCGCGTGGGGACACCTGCCACCGACAATGCGCGTTCGTAGCGAGCCGCGAGGTCGGTGGCCCCGACCACCAGCACCGGCGTGGCGGGATCCGGCGCGTGCTGTCGCACTTCCTCGCCGATCACGAGGCCGGAAAGGTAATCGGGCAGGCGCTGCGCCGGCACCTGCTGGAACAGCGACAGGGTGCGTACGCTGAACGCGGTGTGCAGCAGCCCGCGACCTTCCAGGGCCCGCATCACGCCCCAGTCGAAGGCCTCACCGTCCAGATCCGGGGCCTGCGCCGCCGAGGGCAGGGTGCGCGCCAGGATCGAGTGCTGGCGTAGAAGCTGGAACACCTCGCCGGTCATGTAGGTCGTGAAATCCTCGATGCGCTGCCCGGACACGCTCGCCCATTTGCTGTGGGTGCCAGGCAGCACCAGGGTGGCTTGCGTCAGGCCGGTGACGGCCAGTGCGCCCAGGATCTGGGTTTCCTCGCCGCGCATCACATCGGGCACCTGCGCGAGGTCGGGCGCCTGCGGCAATCCGTCATGGCGGCAGGACAAACCCGGAACGATGGCGATACGCCCCGGCTCGACCCAGCGCAGGGCCGCCGCGATGTCCTGGGCGCCCGCGGGGCAGGGGCAGTAGGGGGCTTCGTGCCAGCCCTGCTGGCTGCCCACCATCCCGGCCATGAGGGCGACCTGGCCGGACGGACGCATCCAGTCGCCGAACAGGTCGTTGAAGACCGCCTCGAAGCCGCCGGGCGGCACCTGCAGGATGCCCAGGGGCGCTGCGCGTTCCTGCAACACCGCGCCCCGGCGATCGAGCAGCGCGCCGCGCAGTGAACTGGTGCCCCAGTCGATGGCGATCATGCGGCGCGTCGTCCCGCAGACAAGGGGAGAAAGGGGTCAGCCACGGCCCACGTAGGGCATTTGCGTGGCCATCACGGTGGTGAACAGGACGTTGGCCGACAGGGGCAGGCGCGCCATGTTCAGGAAGGTGTCGACCACACAGGACATGTCCATGCGCGCTTCGGCCTTGATGCTGCCATCAGCCTGCGGCACGCCAGCGGCCATCTTCAGGGTCATGTCGCTGGCCACGTTGCCGATGTCGATCTGGCCCACCGCGATGTTGAACTTGCGGCCGTCCAGGGCGGCCGCACGCGTGAGGCCCGAGACCGCATGCTTGGTGGCGGTGTAGGGGATGGAACCCGGGCGCGGCGCGTAGGCCGAGATCGAGCCGTTGTTGATGATGCGGCCGCCCTGCGGGTCCTGCTGTCGCATGAGCGCGAAGGCCTGCGCCAGGCAGTAGTAGGCGCCGTTGAGGTTGATGCTGACCGCGCGGTGCCAGTCGTCCAGCGCGGTTTCGTCGGGCGTCTTGGAGGGCGTGGAGATGCCTGCGTTGTTGAACAACAGGTCCAGGCGCCCGAGGCGCGCGCGCACCGCTTCGAACAGCTTGCTCACGGCGGCGGGGTCGCTCACGTCGGCAGGCATCGGGTGGGCGCGGCTGGCGGCCGCACCCGCGGCTTTCGCGGTGTCCTGCAGGGCGTCGGCCCGGCGGCCCACCAGGATCACCTCCCAGCCCTCGGCCAGCAGCCCCAGGGCGCAGGCCTTGCCGATTCCGGAGCTGGCCCCGGTCACCATCGCGATCTTGCTCATGTCCTTGTCTCCTTGAGGGGCGGCGGGTACCGTCAGTCCAGTCCGCGCAGGGCGTCGGCCGGATAGCCAGGGCGCTCGCGGCAGTCCGCAATGTACTGCTCGATGATGTCCCGGAACGAGGTTTCGGGCAGCAGGCCCAGGGCTCGGGCCCGGTCGGCGGTGCTGCCACGCGACCAGTTGGCGACGATGCCCGCGATGCGCTCGTCTCGCTCGAAGCGGACCCGCTGGCGGACCTTCGGGCCGGCGACCGCCTCCAGGGCGTCGAGCATGTCACCCACGCGCACATTGAGCCCGGGCAGGTTCAGCGCCAGGCGTCCGCCCAGGGCCTGCCGGCTCGCTTCGTACACGGTGATGAGACCCCGCACGGTGTGAGCCGGCGAGGACACGGGGTGGGTGACGTCGGGATCGACCGGGCAGGTGGTCTCCAGGCCCGCCAGCGGCTCGCGGATGATGCCGCTGAAGAAAGAGGAGGCCGCGCCATTGGGTTTGCCCGGGCGCACCGTGACCGTCATGAGCCGCGCGCTGCGTCCGTCGAGGAACCCCTTGCGGGTGTAGTCGGCCACCAGGTATTCGCACATCAGCTTGTGTGTGCCGTAGGAGGTCTGGGGCGAGGGCAGGGTGGTGTCGGTGACGAGATCGGGCAAGGGGTTGCTGGCGTCCGGTCCGAACACCGCCACCGAGCTGGCGAAGACCAGTCGCGGCACGTTGCCCGCCTGGCGCAAGCCCTCCAGCAGGGCGCGTGTGCTGTCCAGATTGGATCGCAGGCCCAGCTCGAAATCGAGCTCGCATTCGCCCGATACCGCCGAGGCCAGGTGAAAGACGCCATCAAAGCCGCTGGCGAACAGGGCGGTCTGCGACAGCATCGGTCCGGTGTGCGCCTTCACGCGCGGGTCGGCCGCGATGTCGGCGGGGGGCGGGGCCAGGTCGGCGATCGCCAGTTCGGTGAGGGGGCGACCGTCGATGCGGCCGGCCTTGAGCAGTTCGCGGGCCAGGCGTGCGCCCAGGAAGCCGCCGCCGCCAGTCAGAAGAATGCGCATGGGATGTCTCTCTCTCGCTCGTTCTCGGTGTCAGTGATTGTCCTTGGGAACGAATGCCCCACGCTGGCCCACCAGGAAATCCAGGTCGGCACCCTCGTCGGCCTGCAGCACGTGGTCGATATAGAGCTTCCAGTAGCCGGACTTCAGCGGCGGCTCGGGCGCTTTCCAGCTGGCCAGGCGTTTCTTCAATTCCTCTTCGGAGATGTCCAGGTGCAAGCGGCGATTGGGTACATCCAATTCGATCATGTCGCCATTGCGCACCACCGCCAGCGGACCGCCGGCGGCGGCCTCGGGCGCGGTATGCAGCACCACGGTGCCATAGGCGGTGCCGCTCATGCGGGCATCGCTGATACGGACCATGTCGGTGATGCCCTTGCGCAGCACCTTGGGCGGCAGGGGCATGTTGCCCACTTCGGCCATGCCAGGGTAGCCCTTGGGGCCGCAGTTTTTCAGGACCAGGATGCAGGTCTCGTCCACGTCCAGCGACTCGTCGTCGATGCGCGCGTGGAAGTCGTTGCTGTCCTCGAACACCACCGCGCGCCCGCGGTGCACCATGAGGGACGGCGTGGCGGCACTGGGCTTGATCACCGCACCGCGCGGCGCCAGGTTGCCACGCAGGATGGCGATGCCCGCCTTCTCCTTGAACGGCGCCTGGAAGGTCTTGATCACCCGCGGGTCGTAGTTCTGGGCATCGGCGATGTTCTCGGCGACGGTCTTGCCGCTGACGGTGACGATGTCCCGGTGCAGCAGGTGCTGGATCTCTTTCATCACCACCGGCAGGCCGCCGGCGTAGCAGAAGTCTTCCATCAGGTGCTCGCCGGAGGGCTGGAGATTGAGCAGGCAGGGCATCTCGCTGCCCAGACGCTCGAAATCATCCACCGTGAGCTTCAGGCCCAGGCGGCCGGCGATCGCGATCAGGTGGATCACCGCGTTGGTGGAGCCGCCAATCGCGGCCAGGGTGCGGATCGCGTTCTCGAACGCCTCGCGCGTGAGCACCTTGGAGATGGTCTGGTCGGTGTGCACCATCTCCACGATGCGACGGCCGGCATTGCGCGCCAGCACGTTGCGTCGGCCATCGACGGCGGGGAAGGCGGCGTTGCCGGGCAAGCCGATGCCCAGGGCCTCGACCATGCTGGCCATGGTGGACGCGGTGCCCATGGTCATGCAGTGACCGTGGCTGCGGTGCATGCAGCTCTCGGCTTCAAAGAAATCCTGCAGCTTCAGGGTGCCGGCGCGCACCTGCTCGCTCATGCTCCACACGCCGGTGCCTGAACCCAACTCCTGCCCGCGCCATTTGCCATTGAGCATGGGGCCGCCGCTCACCCCGATGGTGGGCAGGCCCGCGCTGCCCGCGCCCATGAGGAGGGAGGGGGTGGTCTTGTCGCATCCCATGAGAAGCACCACGCCGTCGATCGGGTTGCCGCGGATGCTCTCCTCCACGTCCATCGACGCGAGGTTGCGATACAGCATGGCGGTGGGGCGCAGCAGCGTCTCGCCCAGGGACATCACCGGGAACTCCAGCGGAAAGCCGCCAGCCTCATAGACGCCGATCTTCACCTGTTCGGCCAGGGTGCGGAAATGGCTGTTGCAGGGGGTGAGTTCGCTGAAGGTGTTGCAGATGCCGATGACGGGACGGCCGTCGAACTGGTCATGGGGCACGCCCTTGCCCTTGACCCAGCTGCGGTAGGCGAATCCATCGCGGTCCTGGCGCCCGAACCATTGCTGGCTGCGAAGGTCGCCGGGCTTCTTTCGAGGGGTTTGGCTCATCGTGTCTCCATGCGCTCGGTTGTGGTCTTTAGGTGCTATGGTAATACAATTGAGGTGGGGCGTGAGAGCCCGGCTGCCGCCTGCGTCAAGGGTTTTCTCGGGGGCTCCGCGGGTTGTTGGCGCCACTCAATCGTCATACGATTGACGCCCGAAAGCCCCCATGTCCATCAAGAACGTCCACGGCAACATCGTTGACCTGCTCGGCGGGTCCATCGTCGCCGGCCGTTACGCGCCTGGCGCGTCGCTGCCGCCCGAGCCCCTGCTGGGAGCGGAGCTGGGCGTGAGCCGCACGGTGGTGCGTGAGGCGGTCAAGTCCCTCATCGCCAAGGGGCTGGTCACCACCGGGCCCAAGGTCGGCACCCGTGTGCAGCCCGAGGACCAGTGGAATTGGTTCGACCCGGACGTCATCACCTGGCGCTCGCGCGCCGGCATCACGCCCGAATTCCTGCAGGACCTGCAGGACCTGCGCCGCATCGTCGAGCCCGCCGCCGTGCGCCTGGCCGCCGAGCGGGCCACCGCGCAAGACATCGCCGCGATGGAGGCTGCCTTCGAAGGCATGACCGAGGCCGCCCACGGCGGCGGCGACTACGTGCACCACGACCTGCAGTTCCACCAGGGCCTGCTGCGCGCCGGCGGCAACCGCCTGCTTCTGCACATGAGCCGGGCGCTCAGCGCACTGCTTCGCACCAGCTTCGAGCTGTCGACCAGCAAGAAGGACGGTGCGATCCAGTCGCTGCCCCTGCATCGCGCGGTGCTCGATGCGGTGATCGCGCGCGATCCGGCAGGCGCCGAGAAGGCCATCCGGGTCCTGATCGACGGCGCCCACCTGGACATCCAGGAAGTGCTCTCTTCCCGTTCCCGCCGCGTGCGTCCGGCGCGCGCTCCGGCCGCACCGGCGCGCGCCGCCTCCCGTCTGAAAGCGACCCCGGCACGACCGGTTCACAAGAAGAAAACCAAGATCTGATGCAGGCCCTTCAATACGTCATCGACGGCTTTTTCCGCTTCCTCGAGTTGCTGATCGTCGTCTTCATGGTCGCCATGGTGGTGATGGTGTTCGGTAACGTCGTCCTGCGTTACGGCTTCAACTCCGGCATCGACATCTCCGACGAGATGGCCCGCTACTGCTTCGTCTGGCTCACCTACATCGGCGCCATGGTGGCCATGCGAGAAGGGGGCCACCTGGGCGTGGATACCCTGGTCAAGCGCCTGCCGGTGGGGGGCAAGAAGACGGCCTTGTTCCTCAGCGAGGCACTGATGCTCCTGTGCAACGGCCTGTTCGTCCTGGGCACCTGGAAGATGCACGAGCTGCAGGTCTCCAATGTCTCGCCGGTCGTCGGCCTGTCCATGATCTGGATCTATGGCATGGGCTACGTGGTGGGCGGGGTCATGGGAGCGTTCAACCTGCGCGTGATCTGGCGCATTCTGTCCGGTCGCATCACCGAAGCCGAGCTGGTGCAGGTCAAGGAGGACACGCAATGACCGTCACCGTCTTCCTCCTGAGCCTCTTGGGCGCCATGGCCCTGGGCATGCCCATCGCCTACGCCTTGCTGTTTTGTGGCGTCGCCCTCATGGCCTACCTGGGCGCGACCTCGACGCTGGTCGCCTTCGACAGCCAGATCCTGGCGCAGCGCTTCGTCGACGGCGCGGACAACTTCCCGCTGCTGGCGGTACCTTTCTTCCTGCTGGCGGGCGAATTCATGAACGCCGGCGGCCTGAGCCGGCGCATCATCAATCTGGCCATGGCCTGGGTGGGGCACTACCGAGGCGGCCTGGGCTATGTGGCGGTGGTCGCCGCCATCATCATGGCCTCCATCTCGGGCTCGGCGGTGGCCGACACGGCGGCCCTGGCGGCGCTCCTGATCCCCATGATGCGCAACGCCGGCTACAACGTCGGGCGCGCCTCGGGCCTGATCGCCTCGGGCGGCATCATCGCGCCGGTGATTCCGCCGTCCATCGGCTTCATCATCTTCGGCGTCGCCGGCAACGTCTCCATCACCAAGCTGTTTCTTGCGGGCATCGTGCCGGGCCTGTTGATGGGCCTGGCCATCGGCCTGACCTGGTGGTGGCTGGCCCGCCGCGAGAACGTGGCGCCGGCGCCAGTGATGCCCCTGCGCGAACGCATCAAGGTGACGGCCGACGGCCTGCTGGCCCTGGGCCTGCCGGTCCTGATCATCGGCGGCATGAAGATGGGTGTCTTCACGCCCACCGAGGCCGCCGTGGTGGCTGCCGTCTACAGCTTCGTGGTGGGTATGTTCATCTACCGCGAGCTGAAGGTCTCGGCCCTGTACCAGTTGATCCTGGCTGCCGGCAAGACCACCGCAGTCGTCATGTTCCTGGTGGCCGCCGCGATGGTCAGTGCCTGGCTCATCACCGTGGCCAACATCCCCGATGAAGTGGCACGCATGCTGGCGCCCTTCATGGACAACAAGATCCTGCTGATGTTCGTGATGATGGTCCTGATCGTGGTGGTCGGCACCGCGCTGGACTTCACCCCCACGGTCCTGATCCTCACCCCGGTGCTGATGCCGGTGGTCAAGGCCGCCGGCATCGACCCGGTGTACTTCGGCGTGCTGTTCATCATGAACAACGCCATCGGCCTGATCACGCCCCCGGTGGGCACCGTCCTGAACGTGGTGTGCGGCGTCGCGCGCATCTCCATGGACCAGGCGTTTCGCGGCGTGCTGCCGTTCCTGATCGCCCAACTCACGGTGCTGTTCCTGCTGGTGCTATTCCCCGGCATCGTCCTCGTTCCCCTGAAGTGGTGGATGAGTTAATCTCTCGCGCCGACTGTTTTCCCAACCTGCAACAACCAAGGAGACATCCATGTTCAAACGCAGAACCCTGGCTTCGGCCATCGCTGGCGCCGCCCTCCTGGTGGCGACCTCGTCCTTCGCGCAATTCACCGAGCGCACCATCAAGTTCACCAACGGCGTTGCTGCCGACCACCCGGTGGCTGATGGCGTCAAGCGCATGCAGGAAGTGCTGAATCAGCGCACGGGTGGCAAGCTCAAGATCAACGCCTTCTGGGGCGGCGCCGCCGGCGGCGACCTGCCGGCCACGCAGGCCCTGCGCGCGGGCACCCAGGAGATGGTGTGCACCTCCAGCTCGCCGCTGGTGGGCATCGTCAAGGAACTGGGCGTGTTCGACCTGCCGTTCCTGTTTGCCAACGAGAAGGAAGCCGACGCGGTGCTCGACGGCCCGGCCGGCCGTTACTTCAACCAGAAGCTCGAGGCGGCGGGCCTCGTGAACCTGGCGTACTGGGAGAACGGCTTTCGCAACCTGACCAACAGCAAGCGCCCGGTCGCCAAGGTGGAAGACTTCAACGGCGTCAAGGTGCGCGTGATGCAGAACAACATCTTCCTGGACACCTTCAAGACCCTGGGCACCAACGCCGTGCCCATGGCCTTCGGCGAGGTGTTCACCGCGCTGGAGACCAAGACCATCGACGGCCAGGAGAACCCCTTCGTCACCATCGACACCTCCAAGTTCTACGAGGTGCAGAAGTTCCTGAGCGTCACCCGCCACGCGTACACGCCTTTCCTGGTGCTTTACAGCAAGAAGCTGTGGGACCAGCTCTCGCCCCAGGAGCAGGCCGCGCTGCGTGAGGCCGCCATCGAGGGCCAGAAAGCCCAGCGCGCCTCGATCCGCGCCCAGAGCGACAAGGCCCTGGCCGCCCTGCGTGCCAAGGGCATGCAGATCAACGAGATCGCGCCGGCCGAACAGCGCCGGATGTTCGAGACGGTCAAGCCCGTGTACGACAAGCACCGCGAGACCATCGGCGGCGAGGCGATCAACGTCGTGTTTGACGCGCTGAAGAAGGCGCGCGGCGGCTGATGCTGCCTGGCGGGGGCCGCAAGGGCTTGCCTTTGCGGCCCCTTTTTTCATGAACGCCCGTCCGGCGCGGGCCCAACGACTCCTTGCATGACTGCCAAGCCAGGCCTCTCCGCACCTCGTTACCGCGGCGTCTTTCCGGTGGTGCCCACCACCTTCACCCCCAGCGGCGAGCTGGACATCGCCAGCCAGAAGCGCTGCGTCGACTTCATGATCGAAGCGGGCTCGCAGGGCCTGTGCATCTTGGCCAATTTCTCCGAGCAGTTCGCCCTGTCCGATGCCGAGCGCGAGACGCTCACGCGGACCCTCCTCGAACACGTGGCCGGCCGCGTGCCGGTCATCGTCACCACCACACATTACAGCTCGCAGGTCTGCGCCGAACGTTCCCGGCGCGCCCAGGACATGGGGGCGAGCATGGTCATGGTGATGCCGCCCTATCACGGCGCCACGATCCGGGTGGCCGAGGCGCGCATCGCCGAGTTCTACCAGCGCGTGAGCGATGCCATCTCCATCCCGATCATGGTCCAGGACGCGCCGGTGAGTGGGACGCCGCTGTCTGCCGCCTTCCTCGCCCGCATGGCCCGAGAGATCGAGCAGCTGGCGTATTTCAAGATCGAGACGCCCGGCGCCGCGGGCAAGCTGCGCGAGCTGATCGCCCTGGGGGGTGAGGCCATCGAAGGCCCCTGGGACGGGGAGGAGGGCATCACCCTCCTGGCCGACCTCGATGCAGGCGCGACCGGCGCCATGACGGGCGGCGGGTTTCCCGACGGCATGCGCACCATCGTCGACGCGCACCTGGCGGGCCGTCGCGAGGAGGCCGTTACCGCCTATGCGCGCTGGCTGCCCCTGATCAATTTCGAGAACCGCCAGGGGGGCATCCAGACCGCCAAGGCCCTGATGAAGGAGGGCGGGGTGATCGCCTGCGATGCCATGCGGCATCCCTTCCCTGACATGCACCCGGCCACCCGCGCGGGCCTGCTCGATGCCGCGCGGCGCCTGGACCCCATGGTGTTGCGTTGGGGCCGTTGAGGCCTGCGCCTGACGCATCGTCCGATCCGTATTCCGTCTTTCCACCCCTGCCGCCCCATGAAGATCACGCAAGTCGAAACCGTTCGCCTCGGCGAATTCCCCAACATCCTGTGGGTGCGCCTGCACACCGACGAGGGCCTGATCGGCCTGGGCGAGACCTTCATGGGTGCCCAGGCCGTCGAGGCCTACCTGCACGAGTGGGTGGCGCCCAAGCTCCTGGGTGCCGACCCCTTGGCCATCGAATCGCGCAACCGCGACATCACGGGGTATCTGGGCTGGCGCGGTTCGGGTGTCGAGACGCGGGGCAATTCCGCAGTGGACATCGCCCTCTGGGACCTCTTTGGCAAAGCCGCTGGCATGCCGGTGCACACCGCCCTGGGCGGCAAGAGCCGCGACGCGATCCGCATCTACAACACCTGCGCCGGCTACAAGTACGTGCGCAGCACGGTCAACCAGAACACCGCCAACTGGGGCCTGGGCCAGAACGCCGGCCCTTACGAAGACCTCGAGGGCTTCCTCTATCGCGCCGACGAAGTGGCGCAGTCGCTGCTGTCCGAGGGCATCACCGCGATGAAGATCTGGCCCTTCGACATGGCGGCCGAGCGCAGCCACGGCCAGTACATCAGCAATGAGGACCTGAACACCGCGCTCGAGCCTTTCCGCAAGATCCGAAAGGCCGTGGGCGAGCGCATGGACATCATGGTCGAATTCCACAGCCTGTGGCGCCTGCCCATGGCCCGAAAGATCGCCCGGGCGCTGGAGGAGTTCAACACCTTCTGGCATGAGGATGCAATCCGCATGGACAGCCTGGACCTGCTCAAGGCCTACGCGCAGGATTGCAAGGCCCTGGTCTGCGCCAGCGAGACGCTGTCGTACAAGTGGGGGTTCAAGGATTACCTGGAGACTGGCGTGGCCGGCGTGGCCATGCTGGACCTGAGCTGGTGCGGCGGCCTGTCCGAGGCGCGCAAGATCGCCGCCATGGCCGACGCCTGGCAGCTCCCGGTGGCGCCTCACGACTGCACCGGGCCCGTGGTCTGGGCTGCGTCCACCCACTTGTCGCTGCACGCGCCCAACGCCCTGGTCCAGGAGAGCGTGCGCGCCTTCTACACCGGCTGGTACAAGGAGCTGGTCACCGAGCTGCCCCATGTGGACAAGCAGGGGATGATCCACCTGAACGACAAGCCGGGCCTGGGCCTGGAGCTGCTGCCCGACCTGCACAAGCGGCCTGACGCCATCGTGCGCATGTCCAAGGCCTGAGGTACGAGCCCGAGGAGCCCGCCATGAAGATCACCGCCGTCACGCCCTTCATCCTGCATGTGCCGGTCACCGGCTCGATGATTGCCGACAGCACCCATACCGTGACGCACTGGGGCGTGGTGGGCGCGCGCATCGACACCGACAACGGCCTCTCAGGCTACGGCTTCACCGGCACGCACGCCCACCTGCCCAGCGACCAGCTGATCACCCGCTGCATCGAGACCTGCCATGCGCCGCTGCTGGTGGGGGAGGACGCGAACGATGTCCAGCGCCTGTGGATCAAGCTGGCGCGCCAGCCCGCCTTGCAGTGGGTGGGGCGCGCGGGCATCACCACGCTGTCGCAGGCGGCGGTGGACGTCGCGCTGTGGGATCTCAAGGCCAAGGCGGCTGGGCAGCCCCTTTGGAAGCTCCTTGGGGGGCAGGTACGCGAGAAAGTGCGGGCCTACAACACCGACATTGGCTGGCTCAGTATTCCTGATGGCGCGCTCGTGGAAGGTGCCCAGCGGGCGGTGGATCAGGGCTTCACGGGCGTGAAGATCAAGGTCGGGTCCTCCGACGTGGACCGTGACCTGCGCCGACTGGCGGCGGTGCGTCGCGCCATCGGCGACAGCGTGACGATGGCCGTCGATGGCAACGGCAAGTGGGACCTGCCCACCTGCCTGCGTTTTTGCCGGGGAGCGGCGGATCTTGACTTGTACTGGTTCGAGGAGCCCCTCTGGTATGACGACGTCAAGGCGCACGCCGAGCTCGCCCGCGCGCAGAGCATCCCGGTGGCCCTGGGAGAGCAGCTTTACACCACCGAGGCGTTCTCCGAGTTCTTCCACCAGAACGCGATTCACTGGGTACAGCCCGACGTCACGCGCATGGCGGGCATCACCGACGTCTGGCGTGTGTGCGAGACCGCGCACAGCTATCGTCTGCCGGTGGCGCCGCATGCGGGGGACATGAGCCAGGTGCACGTGCACCTGAATTACGCACACCCGGCCTGTGCGGTGCTGGAGTACATCCCCTGGATCAAGGACTGCTTCACCGATCCCGCCGAGGTGGTCGATGGGCATTTCCGTCTGCCGCAGTTACCCGGCGCAGGGACGACGCCGGTGCCGCAGGCCTGGGAGCGGTATCGCAAGCCAGTGGCCTGACGTTTCGTCTGTGCCTGCTGGCGGGCACGGCGCCGATCGGTAGACGCGCACCTGCGCCCGGGCACCCCAACCCCCATCCCTTGGCATAGGAAGGCAGGCACACCACCCGAAACCGCTCGCTGCGTCGAGCTTCAGTGTGTCCCGTTCCGCCGTGTCCGCACCTGCGGCATCGGGTTGGGTCTTGGTTTTTCGGGGTCGGTGGGGGTGCAGCGTCGAGGCTGGTGGTTGGGGTGGGGCGGGCGCAGGTGCATGCGCGGTTGCCCTCCAGGGTCGACGGAGAGGGTGGTGTTGATGCGGGGGTCGTTGTTCCTCACGGGTAGGCGCCCGCGCGGTCTCCGGAGAACGCCCCACCCCGGCCGCCGGCCGGTGCCCGGGTGGCAGCTGGGAGACCCGCAGCCGAGAGACCCGCCGCCGAGAGACCCGCAGATCAGATCGTGATCCCGCCGTCCACGTTATAGGCCTGCCCCGTCACAAAGGCCGCCTCGTCACTCGCCAGGAACACCACCAGCGGCGCGATCTCGTGTGCCTGGGCCAGTCGCCCCAGGGGCTGCCGCGCGATGAACGCCTGGCGCGCTGCCGCCGGATCGTCATACGCATTGATCCGGTCCTGCAGCGACGGCGTGTCCACCGTCCCCGGGCAGATCGCGTTGCACCGTACCCGCTGGCCCACGTAGTCCGCCGCCACGCTCTTGGTCAGGCCGATCACCGCCGCCTTGGTGGTGCCGTAGATGAACCGACTGGGCAGCCCCTTGATGCTGCCGCACACACTGGCCATGTTGATGATGCTGGCGCCGCCCGCCGCTTGCGCGCGTTCAATCATCCCTGGCAGCGCGGCCTGGATCATCCAGAACTGCGAGCGCACGTTCAGGTTGAAGGCGAAATTCCACTCATCGTCCGTGGCCTGTGCGATGGTGCCGTTGTGAACGAAGCCCGCGCAGTTGAACAGGACGTCCAGCGGCGGCAGCCCGCCCACGAAACGGGTGATGGCGGCCTTGTCCAGAACATCCAGGGGAGCGGTACGGATGCCAGTCGCATCGCTGTAGCCCGCGAGCAGCGAGGCGTTCACGTCAGTGGCCCACACCTGCGCCCCTTCGGCCGCGAGGGCCAGGGCAGTGGCCTTGCCGATGCCCTGGCCGGCGGCCGTCACCAAAGCGGTCTTTCCCTTGAGTCGCATGGGGTCTCCTGTGGGTGGGTTTTAAGGGTTTTCTCTATGGGGTGCAGCCCGTGCTGCTAATCATCATACGAATCATACGACGGCCCGCCCGTTCGGGACTTCGTGTGTGAGATCCACAAGAGAGATCGACAACCCCAGGAGACGACATGATCAAACGCACCGCACTCAAGACCATCGCCGCCTGCGCCGCGCTGGCAGCCACCCTGGCCGTTCCAGGCCTGGCCCAGGCCCAGACCAAGCTCAAGTGGGCCCACGTCTACGAAACCTCCGAGCCCTATCACAAGTGGTCGGTGTGGGCCGCCGAGGAATTCAAGAAGCGCACCAACGGCAAGTTCGAGATCCAGGTCTTCCCGGCCTCCAGCCTGGGCAAGGAAAGCGACATCAACCAGGGCCTGCAACTGGGCACGGTGGACATCATCCTGACCGGCGCGTCCTTCGCCTCCAACTCCTTTCCCCGCCTGGCGGTCAGCTACTACCCCTTCACCTTCCGTGATGCGGACCACGTGATCAAGTACGGCAAGAGCGACGTGTTCCGCGAACTGACCGAGGGCTACAAGAAGGCCACCGGCAACACCGTGACCGCGCTGACCTACTACGGTGCCCGTCACGCCACCAGCAACAAGCTCTTTACCAACTGCGACCAGATGAAGGGCCTGAAGATGCGTGTGCCGGACTCGCCGGCCTACACCGCGCTGCCCCGCGCCTGCGGCGCCAACCCCACGCCCATCGCCTTCGCCGAGGTCTACCTCGCCCTGCAAAACGGCACCGTCGACGCGCAGGAAAACCCGCTGCCCACGATCGAAGCCAAGAAGTTCTTCGAAGTGCAGAAGAACATCATCCTGACCGGCCACATCTCTGACGCGCTGCTCACCGTGGTGGCACCCAGCACCCTGAGCCGCATGTCCGCCGCCGAGCAGAAGCTCTTTGCCGACATCTCGCAGGAAGCGGCGGTCAACGCCACCAACGAGATCCGCAAGCGCGAAGGCGAACTCGTCGATGAATTCAAGAAGAAGGGCATCAACGTGGTCACCGTCGACCGCAACGACTTCCAGCAGCGCGTGCTCAAGGCCATCACCTTCGAGTCCATGAAGCTGGACAAGCGTGACTGGGACCGCATCATCGCGATCAAGTAAGCAGACCTGTCTTCAACGGGCCCGCGGGGCGCTGGCCGCCCGCGGGCCCGTGGTGCATTCAAGGGAGCCCGTGGGCTCCTTCGCCACTTCCGAGAAAGTCCTCACCATGTCCAGCATCGATGATCTACCCCGTGTGATGGGCGAGGACGGCCAGTTCCACGCCCAGGATGAAGCCGTCGATCTCTCGGGCACGCCGCCCGAAGCCTGGGTGGCGGTCGCCTTCTTCTGGGTCCTGGGCCTGACGGTCTTCTTCCAGTTCTTCACCCGCTATGTGCTCAATGACTCGGCCTCCTGGACCGAGGAGATCGCGCGCTACCTGCTGATTGGCACCGTGTTCACCGGCGCGACGCTCGGCGTGATCAAGAACAACCACATCCAGGTCGATTTCTTCTACCGCTACATGCCCGACGGCCTGGCCCGCGTGATGTCGACCGTGGTGGATCTCCTGCGCGTGGCCTTCTTTGCCGCCGCCGCCGTCCTCACCGTGATGCTGATGCTGCGTTTGGGCGGCACCACCCGCATGACCATGGTGGACCTCCCCATGAACTGGGTGTACAGCGTCGTGATGGTGAGCTTTGCCGCCATGGCGGTGCGCGCCGCGCAGGTGGCCTGGATTCATCGCCGCCGCGGCTATTCGGTCCTCGAGCGGCCTGAGTCCACCATGGACGATCGCTGATTCCTGCCGGTCTCTCAATCGCAGCACCCCATGCTCAAAATCCTCTTCCTGATCCTCATGAGCGGCGGCATTCCGGTGGCCATCGCGATGGCGGGGTCCGCGCTCCTCTACATCCTCTGGACCGGCAACATGCCGGGCTTCGCGGTGATCCACCGCATGGTCGGCGGCATCGACAGCTTCCCGCTGCTGGCCGTGCCTTTCTTCATCCTCGCCGGCAACCTGATGAACAACGCTGGCATCACCAACCGCATCTACAACTACGCGCTGGCTCTGGTGGGCTGGCTGCGCGGGGGGCTGGGGCATGTGAACGTGGTGGGATCCGTGGTCTTTGCCGGCATGAGCGGCACTGCCATTGCCGACGCCGCAGGCCTGGGCACCATCGAGATCAAGGCCATGAAGGACCATGGCTATGACACCGAATTTGCGGTGGGCGTGACCGCGGCCTCGGCCACGCTGGGCCCCATCATTCCGCCGAGCCTGCCCTTCGTCATCTACGGGATGATGGCCAACGTCAGCGTGGGCGCGCTATTCCTGGCGGGCCTGTTGCCCGGGCTGCTGATGGCGCTGCTGATGATGCTGACCGTCGCCTACTTCGCCCACAAGAACAAGTGGGGCGGCGACATCCGCTTCGAGTGGTCCCGCGTGTCCAAGGCCCTGGCCGAGACCGCCGTCGTGATTGGCTGGCCGGTCGGTCTCTGGCTGCTCGTCACCCAGTTGGGTCTGCCGCCGCAGCCCACCGTGGTCGTCGGCCTGGTGCTGCTGTTCGTCCTGGACAAGGTGTTCAGCTTCCAGGCGGTGCTCCCGATCATGACCCCGGTGCTCCTGATCGGCGGCATGACCACCGGCATCTTCACCCCCACCGAGGGCGCCATCGCGGCCTGCCTGTGGGCGCTGGCGCTGGGATTCCTGTGGTATCGCACGCTGAACTGGCGCATGTTCGTCAAGATCAGCCTGGACACCGTCGAGACCACAGCCACCGTGCTCCTGATCGTGTCGGCCGCCAGCATCTTCGGCTGGATGCTTACCGCCACCGGCGTCACCACCGCCATCTCGCAGTGGGTGCTGGGTTTCACGCAGAGCCCCTGGGTGTTCCTGCTCCTGGCCAACCTGCTGATGCTGTTCGTCGGCTGCTTCCTGGAGCCCACCGCCGCCATCACCATCCTCGTGCCGATCCTGGTGCCGATCTGCCAGCAACTGGGCATCGACCTCGTGCACTTCGGCCTGGTGATGGTCTTGAACCTGATGATCGGCCTGCTGCATCCCCCCATGGGCATGGTGCTGTTCGTGCTCGCGCGCGTGGCCAGACTCTCGGTGGAGCGAACGACGGTAGCCATCCTGCCCTGGCTGGTGCCGCTGCTGCTGTCGCTGGGCATCATCACCTACTTCCCGCAGCTGGTGCTCTGGCTGCCCAAGATGTTCTATTGACCCCTCCATCGTTGCCTGCATGACCCCGTTCATCCGCCTTCATCCCCAGGACGATGTCCTGATCGCTCGCAGCCAGCTTGTGGGCGGCACCCCCGCCGAATCGGTGGTGGTCAAGGGCCTGATCCCGCCCGGTCACAAGGTCGCCACCCGCGCCATCGCGGTCGGTGAGCCGGTGCGCCGCTACAACCAGATCATCGGCTTTGCCAGCAAACCCATCGCCGCCGGCGAGCACGTGCACACGCACAACCTGGTGATGGGTGACTTCGAGCGCGATTACGCGTTCGGTGCCGACGTCAAGCCCGCGCCTGCGCGCCGACAGGCCACCTTCCAGGGCATCGTGCGGGCTGACGGGCGCGTGGCCACCCGCAACTACATCGGCGTCCTCTCCAGCGTCAATTGTTCGGCCACCGCAGCCCGCGCGATCGCCGACCACTTCTCGCGACAGACGAACCCGCAAGCCCTGGCCGAATTCCCCAACGTGGACGGCGTGGTCGCCCTGACGCATGGCACCGGCTGCGGCATGGCCACCGAGGGTCTGGGTATGCAGGTGCTGGAGCGGACCCTCACCGGCTACGCCACGCATGCCAACTTCGCCGCCGTGTTGGTGGTCGGCCTGGGCTGCGAGTCCAACCAGATCAGCGCGTGGCTCGCGCACGGCGGCCTGCGAGAAGGTGACAACCTGCGTGTCTTCAACATCCAGGACACTGGCGGTACCCGCAAGACGGTGGAACACGGCATCTCCCTGGTGCGCGAGATGCTGCCCCAGGCCAACGCCGTCCGGCGGGAAGCCTGCAGCGCCGAACATCTCACCATCGGCTTGCAGTGCGGCGGTTCCGACGGCTATTCCGGCATCAGCGCCAACCCGGCGCTGGGCGCGGCGGTGGACCTGCTGGTGGCTCACGGCGGCAGTGCCATCCTCAGTGAAACGCCCGAGATCTACGGCGCCGAGCATCTGCTCACACGCCGCGCGGTGAACCGGGCGGTGGGCGAGAAGCTGATCGAGCGGATCCGCTGGTGGGAGGAGTACACCCGGATCAATGGCGGCGAGATGAACAACAACCCCTCGCCGGGCAACAAGGCCGGGGGCCTCACCACCATCCTCGAGAAATCGCTCGGGGCGGTCGCGAAGGGGGGCACCACCAACCTGCAGGCTGTCTATGAATACGCCGAGCCGGTGCGCGCACGCGGCTTCGTCTACATGGATACCCCGGGTTACGACCCGGTCTCGGCCACCGGCCAGGTCGCCGGCGGCGCGAACATGGTGTGCTTCACCACCGGACGCGGTTCGGCCTACGGCTGTATTCCCTCACCGTCATTGAAGCTGGCGACCAACAGTGCGCTCTGGAAGCGTCAGGGCGACGATATCGACATCAACTGCGGCGACATCGTCGACGGCGGGATCAGCATCGAGGCCATGGGCCAGCAGATCTTCGATCGGGTGCTGGCGGTCGCCTCGGGCGAGCGCACGCGCAGCGAGCTGCATGGCTACGGCCAGAGCGAGTTCGTGCCCTGGCAGCTCGGCGCGGTGATGTGATGGCGGCCCGCGTCATCGCCGCCGACGATCTGCGACAGCACTGCGAACGCATTCTTCGAGCCGCCGGCAGCCAGCCGCAGGAAGCCCGTACCGTCGCGGCCAATCTGGTGCTGGCCAACCTCAGCGGCCACGACTCCCATGGCGTGGGCATGCTGCCCCGGTACGTGGATGCCGTGATCGAGGGCGGCCTCTCGCCCAACACCGGCGTGCGCGTGACGTTGGACACCGGCACGCTCCTCGGGCTGGACGGCCAGCGCGGTTTCGGCCAGGTGGTGGGTGAGCAAGCGATGCATCTGGGCATCGAGCGCGCCCGCGCCCACGGCAGTTGCATCATGACCCTGGCCAACGCCCACCACCTCGGGCGCATCGGCCACTGGGCTGAGATGGCGGTGCAGGCAGGCCTGGTCTCGCTGCACTTCGTGAACGTGCAGGCTTATCCCGCGGTGGCACCCTGGGGTGGTGCCGACGCGCGCTTTGGCACCAACCCCTGCTGCATCGGCATCCCGATCGCAGGCCAGCCTCCGTTTCTGCTGGATTTCGCGACCAGCCGCGTCGCCCAGGGCAAGATGCGTGTGGCGCACAACGAGGGGCGCACCGTGGAACCGGGCTACGTGATCGACCCCGATGGCCGGCCCAGCACCGACCCGGGCGTCGTCGTCGTGCCGCAGGCGCCCGGCGCGCGCGGCAATCTCTTGGGCGCGCTCCTGACCTTCGGCGAGCACAAAGGCTACGGCCTGGCCGTGGCCTGCGAGTTGCTCGCCGGCGCGCTGACCGGTATGGGCACCTGGCACCGCACGCATGGCGGCGAGCGCGCCGTCTACAACGGCATGCTCACCATCCTGATTGATCCGTCTCGCCTGGGAACCCGCGACACGTTCGAGCGCGAGGCTGTGGCCTTCGTCGACTGGCTGCGCCACGCACCGCCTGCCCAGGGGGTCGACGCGGTGCAGGTCGCTGGCGATGCCGAGCGGGCGGCGCGCGACCGGCGCGAGCGCGAGGGCCTCCGCATCGACGCCAGCACTTGGGGCGAGATCCAGGCGGCGGCGGCCAAGGTCGGCGTCTTGGGCTGAATCTCCCTTTCTCTTTCCGAACCCCGATTTCCGATGAAGCTCGATCCTTCCCGCTGCCTGCCCGATGACGGGACACGAGGCACCTTGCTGGCCCGCATCTGGTCCCCCCTGGGGGGTACGCCCGGTCCTTCGGTTGCCGTGGTGCGGCCCGAGGGTGTCTACGACCTCTCGGCCCATTTCCCCACCATGAGCGGCCTGCTCGATCTGCCTGACGCGGTGGCCCGTGTCCGCGCCGCCACGGGGGTACGCGTCGGCAGCCTGCAGGAAGTGCTCGCGGCCAGCTGGCAGCCCGGTGCCGATCCGGCCCGCGCGCACTTTCTGGCGCCCTGCGACCTGCAGGTGGTCAAGGCTGCGGGCGTGACCTTCGCCACCAGCCTGATCGAGCGCGTGATCGAGGAGCGTGCCGGCGGCGACGCGGCCCGCGCCCAGGCCATACGCGCCCAGGTCGAGGCCTCGGTGGGCCAGGACCTCCAGGCCATGCGACCGGGTTCGCCCCAGGCCATGGCCCTGAAAAAGCTGTTGCAGCAGCAGGGCCTGTGGTCGCAGTACCTGGAGGTGGGTATCGGCCCCGACGCCGAGGTCTTCACCAAGGCCCCGGTGCTGGCCGCCGTTGGCACGGGCGCGCAGGTGGGTATCCGCAGCGACTCGGACTGGAACAACCCCGAGCCCGAGGTCGTTCTGGCCGTCGACAGCCGCGGCCGCATCGTCGGCGCGAGCCTGGGCAACGACGTCAACCTGCGTGACATCGAGGGCCGCAGCGCCCTGCTTCTGGGCAAGGCCAAGGACAACAACGCCTCCTGCGCCATCGGCCCCTTCATCCGTCTGTTCGACGAATCCTTCAGCCTGGACGACCTGCGCCAGGAGACCGTGGACCTGCGTGTCGACGGGACCGATGGCTTCGTGATGCAGGGACTGAACAACCTCGCCCGCATCAGCCGCGATCCCACCGAGCTGGTGGCGCAGACCGTCGCGGCCCACCAGTATCCCGACGGCTTCATGCTGTTCACAGGTACGTTGTTCGCTCCGATCGACGATCGCGACCGGCCTGGCGCCGGCTTCACCCACAAGCTGGGCGATGTCGTGCGCATACGCAGCGCCCACCTGGGCGAGTTGTGCAACGAGGTCACCCACAGCGAAAGCGCGCCGCCCTGGCGCTTTGGCCTGCAGGCCTTCATGACCAACCTGGCTGCGCGTGGACTGCTCGCCCCCCGGCACTGAAGCCCGGCACCTTCGATCCGAGGAGATTTCACATGGACAAGAACAAACCCGTCATCGGCTTCATCGGCGTGGGCTACATGGGCCAAGGCATGGCCAAGAACCTCGTCACCAAGGGCTATGAGCTGGTGGTCATGGGCCATCGCAACCGCGCGCCCATCGAACGCCTCAAAGGCCTGGGGGCCCGCGAGGCAGCCACCGCGCGGGAGATGGCATCGCAGTGCGACATCATCCACCTGTGCGTGACCGGCTCGCCGCAGGTGGAGGCGGTGATCCACGGCGATGACGGCATCGCCGCCGGGGGCCGTCCAGGCCTGATCGTGATCGATTGCTCCACCTCCAACCCGGTGTCGACCCTGGCCCTGGGCGACTTCCTGAAGTCCAGGGGCATGACGCTGGTGGACGCGCCGCTTTCACGCACGCCCAAGGAGGCCGAAGCCGGCACCCTGGACACGATGGTCGGGGCCGACCCCGAGACCTTCGCGCGCATCGAACCGGTGATCCGGTGCTGGGCGAGCAACGTGGTGCACCTGGGGCCGCTGGGCCTGGGGCACAAGATGAAGCTCGTGAACAATTTCGTGGCCATGGGCTATGCGGCCCTGTACTCGGAGGCCTTGGCCGTCGCGCGCAAGGGGGGCATCACCCCCGAGCAGTTTCACGCGGTACTGGGGTCCGGGCGGATGCGCAACGGTTTCTACGACACCTTCATGAAGTGGACCCTGGAGCGTGACGAGAACGCGCACCTGTTCACCATCAGCAACGCCCACAAGGACATGCGCTATTTCGCGAGCATGGCCAACGAGCTGGGCGCGCTCAGCCCGGTGCAGGCCATGGTCAAGAACAGCTTCGCGGCCATGGACGCGGCCGGCCAGGGCAGCAAGTTCGTACCGATGCTGGCCGACTTCGTCGCTCGCCAGAACGGACTGGACTGAGCCCGGGGCCGCTGACCCGGCCCGGTGATACAACACGGATCCGGCCGTCCCGGCCGTCCGACCCATCCAACCGCAGGAGCCCAGGCATGACCCCCTCTGAAGTCTTCGTCGTCGCAGCCGCACGCACCGCCATCGGCACGTTTGGCGGCAGCCTCAAGGACGTCCCTCTGTCCGAGCTGGCCACCACCGCGGTGCGCGCCGCACTCGAACGCAGCGGCGCGCCGTCCGACGCGGTGGGGCACCTCGCCATGGGCAATGTGATCCCCACCGAGCCGCGCGACGCCTACCTCAGTCGCGTCGCCGCGATGCAGGCGGGCCTGCCCCAGGAGGTACCGGCCTTCAACGTCAACCGCCTGTGTGGCTCCGGCCTGCAGGCCATCGTGTCCGCAGCCCAATCGATCCTGCTGGGTGATACCCAGGTGGCCGTGGGAGCAGGCGCCGAATCGATGTCACGCGGGCCCTACCTGGCGACCGCGGCCCGCTGGGGCGCGCGCATGGGGGACATGCAGCTGTCCGATTACATGCTGAACATCCTGCATGACCCGTTCCACCGGATCCACATGGGCATGACAGCGGAAAACGTGGCCGAGGCCTACGGCATCACCCGCGAGCAGATGGATACCCTGGCGGCCGAGAGCCATCGACGGGCGGCAGCCGCCATCGCTGCCGGGCGCTTCAAGGAGCAGGTGGTACCGGTGATGCTCAAGACCCGCAAGGGCGAGGTGGCCTTCGACACGGACGAACACGTCAAGGCCGACACCACCGTCACCACCCTGGCCGGCATGAAGCCCGCCTTCAAGAAGGAGGGCGGTACCGTCACCGCTGGCAATGCCTCGGGCATCAACGACGGTGCAGGCGCCGTGGTGCTGGCCAGCGCCGAGGCCGTGCGCGCGCATGGCCTCAAGCCCATGGCCCGCCTCGTGTCGTATGCCCATGCCGGCGTCGACCCCAAGATCATGGGCATCGGCCCGGTGCCGGCCACGCGCAAGGCCCTGGAACGGGCCGGGTTGAAGGTGCAGGATCTGGACGTGATCGAATCCAACGAGGCCTTTGCCGCCCAGGCCTGCGCGGTCACGCAGCAGCTTGGACTCGATCCGCAGCGCGTCAACCCCAATGGCTCGGGTATTTCACTCGGGCATCCGGTGGGGGCGACCGGCGCCATCATCACCACCAAGGCCCTGTACGAGCTGCAGCGGGTCGGCGGGCGTTATGCGCTGGTCACGATGTGCATCGGGGGCGGGCAGGGCATCGCAGCGATCTTCGAACGCACCTGACCTGGCCCTGCCACCCATGATTTGTTAAATACCAAATTAATACTCATATTTCCAAATTGAGTTCTATATGCTTATCCATCAGGGCCTTCAGATGGAGAAGCAGTCATGCCAGGAGCCTGGCTCAAGGGGACGCGCGGGGCAGGTGACGCCGCCCCGGACCCCCACCCGCAGCGGCGCCTTTTTCAGCTTTACACCTGGACCCTGGGCGTGGCCTACGCAGGGGTTGCCGCGGGGATCGCAGGCTTTTTCCTCATCGAACTGAGGCAGGACCTCCAGACCGAGGCCCTCCAGATCCGCGACCAGGTTGAACGGCATGCCCAGTTCCTGGAGACTGTGATCCGCTCCACCGCGGACCAGGTCGATACGCTGCGCTCGGTCGCTGCGTCCAAGCGCAGGCCCGAAGCCTGCGTGGCCGGTCGGCGTCAGGCCACCCAGGGTCCGCTCAAGCAACACGGGCCCCATTTCACCTGGGACGCCGGTGCGGACCGCAGTGCCCTGGGGCGCCTGATTGGCGAGGGCCCGCTCCTGGCGCGCTCCGATGACTTCTATTGCGATCTCGGTGCGGTACTCGACCTGGCCCCCCAGTTGCAGGCGATGGCCACGCACCAGGCCGGCGTCGGCCGCGCACACTTCGTGTCGGTCCACGACTTCCAGTTCGAGACCCCGGTGCGTTTGCCGTCCCCGCGTCTGGCCGGGCGGATGGGGGCCGCGCAGGCCGAGGTATGGCGACTGGGCCAGCCGAAAGCCAATCCGTCGAGGCTGAAGTACTGGGGGTCACCGCATTTCGGGGGCGTGGACCTGGGCCTGCTCGTGCCGGTGGCAGCGCCCGTCTACCAAGGGGACCGGTTCATCGGCGTGGTGGCGGTCGACATGCGCCTGGAGGCCCTCAACCGCGTCAATGCGGCCATGGGGTACGCCGCAGGCACGGTGGCCGTGGTGGATGGCAAGGGCCGGGTGCTGGCGCATCCCACCCTGGCGGCTGACCCGCACCGCGTGCGCGCGCCCGGACATTTCGAGCACGTCTTCCCGCCACAAGCGCTGCCTGCTCCCGAGGCCCTGGCGGCGGTCCCCGCGAACCAGGCGGTTGAACGCGCAGGCTGGATCGTGATCCGGCGCCCGCTGGCCTCGGCCCCCTGGCAGCTGGTGTACACCGTGCCGCGTGCGGCCTTGTGGCAGGCGCTGCTGCTGCAGCGCGGTCCGGTCGTCGCGTCGGCGCTCCTGGTCCTGGGCGTCGTGATGGTCCTTGTCCATGCGGTCACCTGGCGCGGCTTCGTCGGGCCGGCCGCCCAGCTGGCCGGCCATGCGCTGGCCGAGTCCAACCTGAAGCCCCAGTCCGTGCCCCGCGTGCCGCGCGCCTGGCGGCCCTGGTTCGACTCGGTCTCCCGGGTGTTCCGCGAGTCGGTGCACCTGGGCAGCCTGCGCCGCGAGGTCGACATCGCCGCGCGCCTGCAGCAGTCCATCCTGCCGCGTCAGTGGCCCGAGGATCCGCGCTTTGACCTGTGGGGCACGATGCGGCCCGCCAAGGATATCGGGGGTGATTTTTACGACCACTTCGCCTTGCCGGGGGGGTGCCATGGCATGGTCGTGGCCGATGTCAGTGGCAAGGGCATTTCCGCCGGCCTGTTCGGCATGGTGTCCAAGACCCTGCTGCGCGCCATCGCCATGCAGCGTGGGCATGGCACGAGCCAGGTGGCCCGGGAGGTCAATGAAGGTCTGTGCGCCGACAACGAGTCCAGCATGTTTGTCACCACTTTCTACGGTCAGTACGACGCGTCCAGCGGCCGGCTCGTCTACGCCAATGCCGGCCATCCGCCGCCCCTGGTGCTGCGGGCGCAAGGGCAGGTGCAATGGCTGTCCGGCCCGGGCGGCCCGGCGTTGGGCGTGGTGACCGGCCTGACCTACCAGGAAGGGGTGGTGGACCTCGCCCCGGGCGACACGCTGCTGGTCTTCACGGACGGCGTGACGGAGTCCATCAACCGCGAGGGGCAGGAATTCGGCAAGAAGCGACTGCAGGACCTGTTCGAAGGGCGCCCGGCTGCTCGCGCGCAGGAGGCGGTTGAACGCCTGCTCCAAGAGGTCGAGCGCTACGCCGAGGGCGTCGAGCAGTTCGACGACATCACCTGCATGGCGCTGCACTGCCAGGGTCTGGGGCCTGCGGGCCAGGCGCCCTCGCTGCCCGTTTAAGATGGCCGGGTGAAGAGCACCCCAGCCCCCCATCCAACCGCCCGCAAGGGCATCATCCTCGCCGGCGGCGCCGGCACCCGTCTGCATCCGGCCACGCTGGCCATCTCCAAGCAATTGCTGCCGGTGTATGACAAGCCGATGGTGTACTACCCCCTGGCCACGTTGATGCTGGCAGGCATCCGCGAGGTGCTGGTGATCAGCACCCCTCAGGACACCCCGCGCTTCGAACAGCTCCTGGGCGATGGTTCGCAATGGGGCATGCGGCTGTCCTACGCGGTGCAGCCCCAACCCGAGGGCCTGGCCCAGGCCTTCCTGATCGGGCGTGAATTCCTGGCGGGTGCGCCCTGCGCCATGGTGCTGGGAGACAACATCTTCTACGGTCATGACCTGGTCAAGCTGCTGCGAGAGGCCGATACCGACACGCGCGATGCCACGGTCTTCGCCTACCACGTCAAGGATCCCCAGCGCTATGGCGTCGTCGCCTTCGACGACGAGGGCCGCGCCATATCGATCGAGGAAAAGCCCGAGCATCCCCAGAGCCATTGCGCGGTGACCGGCCTGTATTTCTACGGGCCGGACGTGTGCGACGTAGCCGCCGCCGTGAAGCCCTCCGCCCGTGGCGAGCTCGAGATCACCAGCGTCAACCAGCATTACCTGGCGCAGGGGCGCTTGCGCGTGAAGACCATGGGACGCGGCTTCGCGTGGCTGGACACCGGCACGCACGAAAGCCTGCTGGAGGCCAGCCAGTTCATTCACACATTGGAGGAGCGCCAGGGTCTGAAGGTGGCTGCCCCCGAGGAAATCGCCTGGCGCAGCGGCTGGATCGACACCGACCAGCTGCTGGTGCTGGCCCGGGCCCTGGGCAAGAGCGGCTATGGCACCTACCTGGCCGAGTTGGTCAAGGGGCCGCGCGCGTGGTGACCGTCACCGCCACCCGACTGCCCGAGGTGCGGTTGATCGAGCCGCGCGTGTTCGGTGACGCGCGCGGCTTCTTCCTCGAAAGCTGGAACCAGCGCGTGTTCGACGAGGCGGTGGGGGAAGCGGTGCGCTTCGTCCAGGACAACCACTCGCGCTCGTCGCGTGGCGTCCTGCGCGGGCTGCACTACCAGCTGGTCAACCCGCAGGGCAAGCTGGTGCGGGTGGTGGCCGGCCGGGTCTTCGACGTGGCGGTCGACATGCGCCGTGATTCGCCCCGGCTCGGGCAATGGGCGGGCGTGGAACTCAGCGCCGAGAGCCCGCGGATGCTCTGGATTCCTCCCGGCTTCGCGCACGGGTTCCTGGTGCTGTCCGACACCGCAGACTTCCTGTACAAGGCCACCGCGTACTACGCCCCCGACGACGAGAAGACCCTTGCCTGGGACGATCCCACGGTGGCCGTCGACTGGCCTCTCGATCCGGGCGTGATGCCCCGGGTGTCCGCCAAGGACCAGGCCGGCCTGCGCCTGGCCGACGCGCCCCTGTACTGAACGCAGTTCCCGATGGACACCGTGGACGCCCTCGTGATCGGCGCCGGCGTGGTCGGACTGGCCGTGGCCCGGGAGCTGGCGGGCGCGGGCCATGAGACGCTGGTCCTGGAGGCGCAGCCCACCATTGGCCAGGGGGTGAGTTCCCGCAACAGCGAAGTCATTCATGCGGGCCTGTATTACACCCCCGGCTCGGACAAGGCACGCCTGTGTGTCCGCGGCAAGGCGCTGCTGTACGACTTGTGCGAAAGCCACGGCATCGCGCACCGCCGCTGCGGAAAGCTGGTCGTGGCCAACAGCGAGGCGGAGGAGGCCGCCCTGCGCGTGCTGCAGGTGCGCGCCGCGGACAATGGGGTGCCCGTGCAGTGGCTTGCGGGCAGCGAGGCCCGCGCGATGGAGCCGGCGCTGCAATGCACTGCCGCCTTGTGGTCACCCACCACCGGCATCGTGGACAGCCATGGCCTGATGCTGGCCTTGCAGGGCGACCTCGAGCGCCGTGGCGGCCTGCTCGCCGCGGCCAGCGCGGTCGATTCCGCGCGGCTCGATCCGGCCGGCCGCCAGCACGTGGTGCGCCTGGCGGATGGCAGCGAGCTGGGTACGCGCCTCATCGTCAACGCGGCCTCCCTGCACGCCTGCCAGCTGGCCCGGCGGTTTGAGGGGCTGTCGCCCGCCCATGTGCCTGTGCCGACCTATGCCAAGGGCAACTACTACAGCCTCACCGGCAAGGCGCCGTTCACCCGGCTGGTCTATCCCGCGCCAGCCGATGCCTGGCTGGGGGTGCACCTCACGCTGGACCTGGCCGGCCAGGCGCGCTTCGGCCCGGACCTCCAATGGCTGGAGACCGACAAGCCCGACGCGATCGACTATGCGGTGGACCCGCGCCGCGCCGAAGGTTTCTATTCAGAGGTGCGGCGCTATTGGCCAGGCCTGCCTGACGGGGCGCTGGTCCCGAGCTACAGCGGCGTGCGGCCCAAGATCCATGCGCCCACCGAGCCCGCCCCGGACTTTCGTATCGACGGCCCGGCGCGCCACGGTGTGCCGGGCCTGGTGAACCTCTTTGGCATCGAGTCGCCCGGCCTGACCAGCGCGATGGCCATCGGCGAGCACGTGGTCAGCCTCGTCGGGCGCGCTGCCGCTGCAGGGCCTGCGCCGCTTCGTTGACCAGTTGGGGCCCCCGGTAGATCAGGCCGGTGTAGATCTGCACCACGTCCGCGCCGGCCTCGATCTTGGAGACGGCGTCCGCGCCACTGAGGATGCCGCCCACGCCGATGATCGGAAAACCTGCGCCCAGCGCGTCGCGCAGCTGGCGGATCACGCGGTTGCTCGCTTGCAGCACCGGCGCCCCGCTCAGGCCGCCAGGCTCCTGTGCGTGCGTCAGGCCCTGCACCGCGTCGCGGGCGAGGGTGGTGTTCGTCGCCACCACGCCGTCCATGCCATGCCGGCGCAAGGCGGCAGCGATCACGGCCACCTGGGCCTCGTCCAGGTCGGGCGCGATCTTCACGAAGATCGGCACCTGGCGCCCGTGTTGCTGCTGCAGCTCACCGCGCCGTGCCGCCAGGGCTGCAAGCAGGCCCTCCAGCGCCTCGTCGCTTTGCAGGGCCCGCAGGTTCTGGGTGTTGGGGCTGGAAATATTGACCGTCACGTAGTCGGCATGCGGATACACCCCGGTCAGGCCGGTGAGGTAGTCGTCGGTTGCACGCTCGATGGGCGTCGCGGCGTTCTTGCCGATGTTCAGTCCCAGCACGATGGGAGAGACCTGTCCCTCCCGCCGCACCGCCGACTGGCGCACGTTGGCGATGAAGGTCGCCAGGCCCTCGTTGTTGAACCCCAGCCGGTTGATCAGGGCGTTCGCCTGCGGGAGGCGGAACATGCGGGGCTTGGGGTTGCCGGGTTGTCCCAGCGGCGTGACGGTGCCCACCTCGATGAAACCAAAGCCCATGGCCGCGAAGGCGTCGATGCAGCGGGCGTTCTTGTCCAGACCCGCGGCCAGCCCCACCCGGTTCGGAAATCGCAGGCCCGCGAGTTCGACCGGGTCGCTGACTTGCGCATGGCGCCAGGCGGCTTGCAGGGGCGTGCCTTGCAGGCGTGCCAGGGATTGCAGGGTCACATCGTGGGCCGCCTCGGCGTCCAGGCGGAACAGGACGGAGCGGGCGAGGGCGTAGGGCAGGAGGGCCATGGATAATTCGATTCTTCGCAACGACGGCTGGACGGGGGATTGTCGCGTGACTCAGGACGAATTGAAGGCGCAGGTCGGACAAGCCGCCCTGGCGTATGTGGTGCCCGGCGAGATCGTCGGGGTCGGGACGGGCTCCACGGTCAACAAGTTCATTGACGCCCTGGCCACCCTCAAGGACCGCATTCCCGGCGCCGTTTCCAGCTCCGAGGCGTCGACCCTGCGCCTGCAGGCCCTGGGTCTGCGCGTGTTCGACGCCAACGAGGTGGGCGAGCTGGCGGTGTACATCGATGGTGCCGACGAAATCGACGGCCGCGGCTACATGGTCAAGGGGGGCGGCGCCGCACTGACACGGGAAAAGATCGTCGCCGCCCAGTCCCGCCGCTTTGTCTGCATTGCCGACGCGTCCAAGCGCGTCGAGGTGCTGGGAGCGTTCCCGCTCCCGGTGGAAGTCATCCCGATGGCGGCGGCGCGGATCACCCGCCAGTTTGCCGCCCTGGGGGGCACTGCGCGCGTCCGCCTGAAGGACGGGGCGCCGCTGGTCACCGACAACGGCCAGCACATTCTGGATGTCACCGGTCTGTCGATCAAGGACCCCCTGGCGTTCGAGACCGAGGTGAACCAGTGGCCTGGCGTCGTGACGGTGGGCGTGTTCGCCCACCAGAAGGCGGCGGTCTGCCTGCTCGGGACGCCCGAGGGCGTTCGCACACTGACCTTCTGACGCCGTCCCCCGGGAACGAACAGCCCCCCCTGAGGTGGGAGGGTCAGCCGAAGATATGGGCGCCGTCGGTCAGCCTGGGAGGCGCGGGGGGCAAGGGATCTGACGCCGTGATCGCGGGCACGGCTGCGCCTGGACCGTTCAGGGCATCCTGCAGCCGCAGCTTCCACTGTTCGGTCTTGTTGACGAAGGCTTCCACCAGGCGCTCGAAGCTGGCGTCGTCCAGTTCCGTGAGGCTGCGTGCCTGGATCAGCGCGAGCTGCTGGGTCTGGGGCACGAGTCCCAAGGTGATGCCCCCGTCGAGGTATTCGGTGTAGTTGGCGGCCATCAACAGGCGAAGCACGGGCTCGGCCGAGGCGGCCGGCACATCGGCCGGGAAGCTCGTGAGGATCATCTGGCCGGTGTCCTCGTGGAACTCGAAGTTCACGACGAGGGTGCCGTCAAATTCGAGCGCGCAGCTGTGGGTGCCGCCCTCCAGGGTCAGGCCGTCCAGGCCCAAGGTCTTGCCGAAACGGTCGATCAGGCGCGATGCGAGGTCATAGGGGCTCATAGGGCCTCGGGAAAGAGCGTGGAGCGAAAACCGCGCAGTCCCCGGGCCGGGTGCGGGTGAATGCCCAGCGGGTTCTCCGCGACTCGCCGCAGGCGATAGACCAGACGCAGGCTGCGCCGCATGATCTTGGAAAGGTCGGTGCCGCGCGCGGAACGCAGGCGTGTGAATGTCGGCGCGAGCCCGTGCGGTGTCTGCCACACGGTGCGGGGGGTGTAGGCGTCTCGCGGCGCCGGGGGCGTGTGGGGGCGCGACGGAGAAGGGCGGGTGGGGGTGATCTCGGGCGTGTCCTGACCGGTCTGCATGGGCGTCTCCATTCGTGGGCGGCAGGCCAGCCTCGGCTGACCGACCTGGGACGGTCAGTAACGCTTTGTCGCTATTTGTTCCCCACGCCCTCCCGTCCGGTCAGGCCATGCCCTGGTGCCGCAGCAGGGCGTCCAGCGTGGGCTCGCGCCCCCGGAAGGCCTTGAACGACTCGATGGCCGGCCGGCTGCCGCCGGCCTCCAGGATGGCCTGGCGGTAGCGGCGTCCGGTTTCCGCGCTGGGCTGGCCGTGTCCGTCCATCGTCTCCTCGAAGGCCGCATAGGCGTCGGCGGACAGCACCTCGGCCCACTTGTAGCTGTAGTAGCCCGCCGCATACCCCCCGGCGAAGATGTGGCTGAAGGTGTGCGCCGTGCGGCTGAACGCCGGCGGCTGCAGCACCGCCACCTCGCGGCGCACGCTTTCGAGCAGGGGCATGAAGTCCTGGGCGGGATCATGCTCGGTATGCAGCAGCATGTCGAACAGCGCGAACTCGATCTGGCGCAGCGTCTGCAGCCCGCTCTGGAAGTTGCGCGCCGCCAGCATCTTGTCGAACAGCGTGCGCGGCAGGGGTTCGCCCGTGTCCACATGGGCGGTCATGTGCCGCAGCACGCTCCACTCCCAGCAGAAGTTTTCCATGAACTGGCTGGGAAGTTCGACGGCGTCCCACTCGACACCGCTGATGCCCGAGACATCACGCTCGTCGACCTGCGTGAGCAGGTGGTGCAGGCCATGGCCGAATTCGTGGAACAGGGTGGTCACGTCATCGTGCGTGAGCAGCGGCGGCTTGCCGTCCACACCGTCGGCGAAGTTGCACACCAGGTGGGCCACCGGAGTCTGCAGCCGCCCGGTGTCGGGTCGGCGCCAGCGCGCGCGCACATCGTCCATCCAGGCGCCGCCGCGCTTGCCGTTGCGGGCGGCAGGGTCCAGGTAGAACTGGCCGACCAGCTGGCCCTCGCGCTCGATGCGATAGACGCTCACACCCGGGTGCCAGACCGGCGCCTCGTCACGCCGGATCGCCACCTCAAACAGGGTTTCGACGATCTTGAACAGGCCGGCCATCACCTTGGGTGCGGTGAAATACGGCTTCACCTCCTGCTCGCTGAAGGCGTAGCGGGCCTCCTTGAGCTTCTCGCCGATGTAGGGCCAGTCCCAGGACTGGGGCTGTGCGATCCCCAGTTCACGTTGCGCGAATTCGCGCATGTCGGCGACGTCCCGCTCGGCGTAAGGGCGGGCCTTGGCCGCCAGCTCCCGCAGGAAGGTGGCCACCTGCTCGGGGGAGTCGGCCATCTTGGGCACCAGGGAGACCTCGCCGAAATTGCGAAAGCCCAGGAGACGGGCCTCTTCCTGGCGCAGCGCGAGGATCTCGGCGATCAGCGCGCTGTTGTCGAACTGGCGCGAGCCTTCGGGCGCCTGGTCGCTGGCGCGGGTCACGTAGGCCCGGTACAGGCGCTCGCGCAGCGCGCTGCTGTGGGCGAACTGCATCACGGGCAGATAGCACGGCATCTTCAGCGTGAGCTTGTGGCCTTCGCGCCCCTCGGCCTGGGCCGCGGCGCGGGTGGCCTGGATCACGTCGGCGGGCACGCCCGCCAGTTCGGCCGCGTCCACGTACTCGGCGTAGGCGTCGGTGGCGTCCAGGGTGTTCTCGCTGAACTTCTGGCCCAGTTCCGCCTGGCGCTCCTGGATCTGGGCATAGCGCGACTTGGCGTCGCCGGTCAGTTCGGCCCCTCCGAGGACGAAATTGCGGATCGCGTTGCGATGCGCCTGGCGCTGCGCGGGGTTCAGGCGCTGCGGGTCGATGGCCTTGTACTTGGCGTACAGGCGCTCGTCGCTGCCCAGGCGGGTCCAGAACTCGGTGACGCGGGGCAAGGCCTCGTTGTAGGCCGCCCGCAGTTCGGGCGTGTCGGCCACCCCATTGAGGTGGCTGACCGCACCCCAGGCGCGACCGAGCTTCTCGGTGGCCGTGTCCAGGGTGGCGGCCAGGGCCTGCCAGTCGGCGGGAAAGCCGGGGGCGACCACGGTGTCCAGGGCCGTCTCGCACTCGGCCAGGAGGGCGTCCATGGCGGGCGCCACCTGATCGGCGCGGATCCGGTCGAACAGCGGGAGGTCGGTGAAATCGAGGAGGGGATTGCTCATGCCCCCGATTTTGCGCCGGGCGAAGCAGCCGCAAGGGCATCAGGGCATAGATTGTCCTGATCGTGGCGATCGGTCAGGCCCTTTCGCCGCGGCCTGTTCGCGGACTCAGGCGCTGGCGCGCTCGGCGGCCTCCAGGGTGTTCACCAGCAGCATGGCGCGCGTCATGGGGCCGACCCCGCCCGGCACCGGCGTGATCCATCCGGCCACGGCCCGCACGCCCTCGAAGTCCACATCGCCGCACAGCTTGCCGGCCTCGTCCCGGTTCATGCCCACGTCGATCACCACCGCCCCGGGCTTGACCATGTCGGCAGTCAGCACCTTGCGCTTGCCGACTGCAGCGACCACCACATCGGCCTGGCGGGTGAGGGCGGCCAGATCCTGGGTCGCGCTGTGACAGACGGTGACCGTGGCATTCTTTTGCAGCAGCATCAGGGCCATCGGCTTGCCCACGATGTTGCTGCGGCCGATCACGACCGCATGCTTGCCTCGCAGGTCGTAGCCGATCGACTCCAGCATCTTCATGCAGCCGTAGGGGGTGCAGGGCCAGAAGCCCGGCTGGCCCACCATCAGCGCACCGGCACTGGCCACGTGAAAGCCATCGACGTCCTTGGCCGGATCGATGGTCTCGATCACCTTCTGGGCGTCCATGTGCCGCGGCAGCGGCAGCTGTACCAGGATGCCGTGCACCTTCGGGTCGGCGTTGAGCGCACGGATCCGATCGAGCAGTGCCTCCTGCGTCATCGTGGCTGGATAACGCTCCAGCGTGGCGGCCAGGCCGGTCTCGGCGCTGTCGTTGACCTTGTGGCGGGTGTAGACCTGGCTGGCCGGGTCGTCGCCGACCAGCAGGATGGACAGGGCCGGCGCAATGCCCCGGGCCTTCAGGGCCGCGGTGCGGTGGGCGACTTCATCGCGGATCTGGCGGGACAGGGCGTTGCCGTCAATCAACTGGGCGGTCATGCGGACGATTCCAAAAAAACACGCCCGCAGCGGCGTCGCGGTTGCGGGCGGGTAGGGGGAGGGCAGGGCGACGCTGCGTCGGTCTCAGGCCTTGACCGGGGTCTGGGCCAGCGCGATCTTGAGCAGGTCGGCCACGGTGTTCGCGTTGAGTTTTTCCATGATGTTGGCGCGATGCGCCTCCACCGTCTTGATGCTGATGCCCAGGTCGTCGGCGATCTGCTTGTTCAGGCGGCCGGCGACGATGCGCTCGAGGACCTGCGCCTCGCGCGAGGTGAGTTTGGCCAGGAGCGCGTCGCGGCTGGCGGCGCTCTGGTACTCGGCGAAGGCGCCCTTGGCGTGTTCCAGCATGCGCTCGACGAGGTTCAGGAGTTCGTCCTCCTTGAACGGCTTCTGGATGAAGTCGAGCGCACCCTTTTTCATGGTGTTCACGGCCATGGGCACATCGCCATGCCCGGTGATGAACACGATGGGCAGGGGGGAGCGGCGTTCGATCAGGCGGTCTTGCAGCTCGAGGCCCGTCATGCCGCCCATGCGGATGTCGACGATCAGGCACGCGACTTCGCGCGGGTCGTAGCGGGAAAGAAAGGATTCGGCGGATTCGAAGCAGCGGACACGGTAGTCCTTGCCTTCCAGGAGCCACTGCACGGAGTCACGGACGGCCTCGTCGTCGTCCACCACGTAGACGGTGCCTCGCTTGGGAATAAGGCTCATGCTGTCACCCCGGTGTTGTTGTCGCTAGTGCTGCTGTTGGTGTGGGCAACGGGGATCCAGAACGAGAACAGGCACCCGGCCACGTGGGCGCCATTGTAGATGTTCTCGGCCTGCATCCGTCCCTGGTGAGATTCGACGATGCTGCGGCACAGGTTCAGTCCGATCCCCATGCCTTCGGCCTTCGTGGAGAAGAAGGCCTCGTACAGCCGCTCCATCACCTCGGGGGCCAGGCCGCGGCCGGTATCGCGCACGGAGAACTCGATCACGTCCTGGTCGGCGACCCGCTTGGGACCGACCCGCAGCTCGATGCTGCGCAGCGCGGTGGGGCGTTGCGCGGTATCAATGGATTCGGCGGCATTTTTGAGCAGGTTGACCAGCACCTGTTCGATCAGGATCGGGTCGACCATCAGCGCCGGCAGGCGCGCGGCGACGTAGTGGGCCAGGCGCACATTGCGCCGGCGCAGTTCGATCTCCACCAGTTCGACCGCCTCGGTCACCATGGGGGCGACCTCGGACAGGGTGCGATTGGGTTCGCTGCGCTTCACGAAGGAGCGTATGCGCTGGATGATCTGACCCGCGCGTTGCGCCTGGCGAGCCGTCTTCTCCAGGGCGGCCAGCAGGTCCTCTTCGTTGATCTGCTGGCCGCGGATCCGCGACACCAGCCCATTGCAGTAGTTGTTGATCGCAGTCAGCGGCTGGTTCAATTCATGCGCCACGCTGGAGGCCATCTCGCCCATGGTGATCAGGCGGCTGGCCGATTGCGCGCGCTCGGCCTGCAGGGCCGCCTGCTCCTCCGCCTTGCGGCGGGCCGTGATGTCGGTCGCGATCACCATCTGCGCCAGGCGCCCGTCCACCCAGTTCAGGTAGCGCGATCGGACCTCCAGCCATTTCCCCAGCTCGGGCACGAAGATCTCGGCGTTGCCTGCCAGCGAGGACTCGATCTGGCCCATCGGCAGTCCGACGAAGGAGTCGACCTCGTCGCCCACTTCGTCGTTGCGCGCCTGCGCGGGCACGCCGGCCTGGGCCACCATCTGCAGGTGACCGTCGGTGCGGGTGTCGAACCACTGGCGGTACATCTTGTTGGCGAAGAGCAGTTCGTCGCTGCCCAGGGGCGCCACCGACACCGAAGCGTCCAGGGCCTCCAGCACGGTGGTGAAGCGCTCGTGCGAGGCCAGCAGCTGCTCGCGAATCCGGGTGGGTTCGGTGATGTCGGTCATGGACGTCATCCAACCGGTCTGCTCGCCCTTGGCGTCGATCAGCGGCGAGACGTACATCCGGGCGTCAAACAGACTGCCGTCCTTGCGCTTGACCCGCACCTGGAAGCCGCCCAGCGTGCTGCGGCCGCTGAGTTCGTCCTCCAGTCGCGCCGTCAGCAGGTCGCGGTCTTCGTCGGGCCAGTAGGGAAAGGGTGGCATGCGCCCCACGAGTTCGGCCTCGCTCCAGCCCGTCATCTGGCAGAAGGCCAGGTTCACATAGGTGATGCGGCCATGCAGGTCCAGCGCGCGCATGCCGGTCAGCATGGAGTTCTCCATGGCGCGGCGGAAGTTGGTCTCGGCCACCAGGGCGCGCTGCGCCTGCAGCCGCCGGCGGGTGTGGCGCCAGTTGCCGATCAGCATCCAGGCGGTCATCACGCTCAAGGTGCCCACCAGCCAGAACAGGCCCGTACCAATCAGTCCCTGGGACGTGCGATAGGCCTGCGCGCGTATGACCAGGCCGTTGCCCACCGGCGAGACCGGGATTTCGTACTCGTTGGATTCCGGATGGATCCAGGGCAAGAGGGAGGTGGCCGGGTTGCGGGCCGGGACGGCGTTGCCCGCCAGCATCTGGCCCGTGCCATCGAGCAGGGCGACCGCGTACTTGGCCGAGACCTCGCTGGGCACCGCGTAGCGCAGGAGGCTGTCGATGGAGTATTCGCCCAGGATCACGCCGCCAAAGCGGCCCTGTTCGGCCAGGGGGACGTGCAGCTGGAGCAGCGGGCTGTTGTCGGCGCTGGCGATCGGCTGTGAATAGACCGGCTGCAGGAGGTCTCGGGCCAGCCCGAACATGGCCTCGGTCTCGCCCACCCGCAGCACCTCGCCGGCGAGGCGGGGCTGGTAGCGCACGGCCGGGGCGTTGTAGCTCGCCTTCACCCGCCGACGTTCGTCGATCCAGGACAGGGCTTGCAGCTCCGGGTACTGCACGACCAGGGACTCGGCGCGCCCCATGAACTCCTCGGCGTCCACCTCCTTGTTCGAGATGTCGCGGGCAATCCGCATCAGCTGCTCCTGGCGTTCGAGCAGGCGCAGTCGCACACGCTGCTGCGCGTATTCGACATCGCGCTTGACCGCCTCGAGTTCCCGCTCGTGTTCCTCGATCCGCAGGTAGGTGAAGGCGGCGGCGATGGCGGCGAGGAACAGGAGCACGGCCGCCAGGGGTGCCAGCACCGCGAAACGGTCCTGGCGGCTTGCCGGCTGCTTGCGCCACCAGCGGTCCAGCCAGGGCAGGCCGCGCCCGGTGTCGGGCGATTCGAGCGGGGTGGCGGTTTCCTGCATGGGTCGCCAAGTGTAGGGGTATGCCCGTAGAGGCGGATCCGGCCATCGGGAGGAGCGCCTCCCCGATGACCTCGCAGGAGCGGATTCAAGAATTCATAATATGGAATGTTATGGCGCTATTTGAAATTCTCGGAAAATGTGCCACACTCCGGGGCAGACAATCAGAATGAGTTCAACCCGCCATCCCACGAGGAGACAAGCCATGTCAGCACAGCCTGAACACCTCTTTGGTGCCGCCGCGAACGACGCGGATGCCCAGGAGACCCGCGAGTGGGTCGACGCCCTGTCGGCCGTCATCGCCAACGAAGGGCGCGAACGCGGCCACTTCCTCCTTGAACAGCTCCTCGAGCAGGCCCGCCAGGAAGGCATCGACCTGCCTTTCTCCGCCACCACCGGCTACGTCAACACCATCGAGCCGCAGGACGAGGCCCGCTGCCCTGGCAACCTGGAAGTGGAGGAACGCCTACGCGCCTACATGCGCTGGAACGCCATGGCGATGGTGGTCAAGGCCAACCGCCTGCACCCCGCCGACGGTGGCGACCTGGGGGGGCACATCAGCTCCTTCGCCTCGCTGGCCACCATGTTCGGCGCGGGCTTCAACCACTTCTGGCACGCCGAGAGCGAGAACCACGGCGGTGACTGCCTCTACATCCAGGGCCACAGCGCCCCCGGCATCTACGCCCGCGCCTTCCTCGAAGGCCGCATCTCCGAAGAACAGCTTCTGAACTTCCGCCAAGAGGTCGACGGCAAGGGGCTCTCGAGCTACCCGCATCCCAAGCTGATGCCCGAGTTCTGGCAGTTCCCCACCGTCTCCATGGGCCTGGGCCCGCTGATGGCGATCTACCAGGCGCGTTTCCTGAAGTACCTGCACGCCCGCGGCATCGCCAACACCGAAAACCGCAAGGTCTGGGTGTTTTGCGGCGATGGCGAGATGGACGAAGTCGAATCG
>JACCDW011179409.1_pt1 | contig 61905 bp, 100 predicted proteins | sample 7449781 | NCBI WGS metagenome assembly JACCDW01 (sample SAMN15323449, study PRJNA562643) | freshwater metagenome | isolation source: river surface water | place: USA:Blue River Watershed | collected 2017-08-18
GAGCTAAGAAGTCACACGTAGTTGTGGCTAAAGAAGGCGACCAAGTAAAGACCATTAGATTTGGCCAGCAAGGCGTATCTGGCTCTCCAAAGAAAAAAGGTGAGTCTGAGGCTTATCGTAAGCGTCGCGAATCGTTTAAGGCTCGTCACGCAAAGAACATTGCCAAGGGTAAGATGTCCGCGGCATACTGGGCTGACAAGGTTAAATGGTAATGCCTAAGATTAGAACTCAAGATGGCGTAGGCCATAAAGTAACCAAAAAGAAGTCTAACAGAGGTATTGGTAAAAAGGGCGACATCATTGTTGACCACACCTCGAAGCAGGGTGGCAAATACGATAAAATGAACCTAACTAAGGTTGCTGGCTCTAAAACCGTAAAAGACGGTGTAAAAGCAACTCGTAAGTGGCACAAAGAAAATCCGAAGAAGGTGGCTCGTGGCAGCAAAAAAACCAGTAAAAAAGACTAAGTCTCGTGTAAATGAGGCTGGTAACTATACCAAGCCTGGCCTACGTAAGAGTCTATTTAATAAGATTAAAGCAGGCTCTAAAGGAGGCGACCCAGGTGAGTGGTCAGCCCGTAAGGCACAACTTCTAGCCTCTGAGTACAAGAAGGCTGGCGGAGGATACAAGAACTAATGGCTAAAGCACGTTCTCAGCAGTCACTAGACAAGTGGACTAAGGAAGAGTGGGGAACCTCAGATGGTAAGCCATCTAAGGGTAAAAAGCGCTACCTTCCTAAAAAAGCTTGGGCGGCTATGACTCCTGCCGAAAAACGGGCCACTAATCGTGCTAAGGCTGCTGGAAATAAAAAGGGTAAGCAATTTGTAGCTCAGCCTAAAAAGATTGCTAAAAAAGCAGCGAGGTTTAGATAATGGCAGAGACCAAAAAATTTGGCCCGTACAAGGGCTCTAAGGCCAATGGAGGCCGTCCTATCTATGTTTACAAGACAAAGGGCAAAGATGGTAAATGGCACACCACAAGCAAGAATAAGGCCCGTGCGGAGTATGAAGAGAAAAACGGTAAATTACCCCGTAATGTTGATGTAGACCATAAAAACAACAAACATGCTGATGACCGTAAGTCCAATCTACGTCCTTTGAAGCATGGTAAGAATACCGCTAAAGAAAATAAGCGGAGAGCAGGAAAGAAATAATGAACGAATGTAAGTGCGGCAACTGCGGTTGCGGAAAGAAGGACCCTAATGGCAGTAACTAAGAAGTGCAGCTGCGGTAAGTGTGCAACGTGTAAGGCCTCTATGAAGGGTAAGTACACTGAGAAGAAGGACAAGGTCAAGGATGCCAAGATGACCAAGGGCCTTACTCCTGCTGAAAAGCGTGAATTTGAAAAGAAGGACAAGGCTCACGGAGCTAAGAAGAAGCCTAAGACCATGGCTGAAGACCGTAAGATTGATGCCAAGATTATCAAGGGTATCAAGAAGCACTCTGCCCACGAAAAGCGTGAAGGCAAGGCTGGAGAGCGTCGCGAAAACATGCGTGAAAAGAAGATGGGCAAGAAGTAGCCCAACACAAACAAAGGCCCCTTGACTACAGGGGCCTTTTTTGTTAGCCTAAATCCATGAAGTCTACTAGACATAAGCTTACCGAAATTGATGAAGACCTAATGATGGCGTATTGCTCTGGGTGTGAAAATTTGGTTAAAATACTTCCTGCAGTTGGTCAAAATAATCCTGATTACGGCAAGTATTGGCGATGTAAAAACAGCCATAAAGAAGCCAAGATTAAGCGCGAGTATCCATATAGGCTTTTTAAAAAAGACTACTGCGAGAACCCCAGCTGCACGGCAACTATTCAACATAAAATTCAACTTTCTGTAGACCACATAGACGGCGATAGGAATAACAATGACCCTGAAAATCTCCAAACTTTGTGTCTAAACTGCCATTCTTATAAGTCTTTCCTTAACAATGATTTCGTAAATAAATACGCTTAGCACACACTTTTACCAAAAAATCATTATCCTTAATTTGTAGGTATCCGTGCGGATGCCTGCCTACTTGCTGTAGAACCTGCGCCTGAATAAGGATATGCGAATGTCTGAAAAAGACCTAAGCCCCTGGTGGAATAAAGTAAACAACTACCAGAATTTTGATGAACGCCAAGAGTTTCTTCGCGGCGCTTTGGGCTACCGTCCTAATAACCGCCATGAGGCAATGATGGCCATGTATGCTGCAGGTTATGTAAATCAGAAGTTCGATATTCCAAAGTCGCTAGGAACCAGCAATGATTCTAGACCTTAACGTCTATGAGAAAGCCGCTCACGACACTGCGGCGTTTATGACTGCTGACTTGCGCCAACGTGCCCTCAGCAGTGGTTGGCATTCCGATGTAGTCAATAACATGCACGTTGAATTTGGTGATGACGGATTTCAGGTTAGAATTCCTGACGAACATGCTGAACGAGCATGGATTCATGAATACGGAAATGAAAAATCTCGTCCTACAGCAGTTATTAGAAAATTTGCTAATGACGATGCTTCTTCAAAAGGTATGTTTATGAAAAACGTATCTTATCACGCAGGGAGGGCGTAATGACCTTTTTGCTATCCGAAGATAAAGCTCTTAGAGAACGACTTCAGGGAATTACAGTTAGTGACCAAAAGTCAGATAATGAATCTACTACACGTGTAGTTGGCGTTTGGTTTGGTCAACCTGACCAGGAACTTCGTAATCAGTCATACCCGTATATTACTATTGATATGATTGATGTTTCAAAAGACACTCAAAGAGAAATGCGTGGTAAGACAGACGCCTCTTATCTTATCCCTAGCTCAATGTCTATTGGCGCAAACGAGGGGTTTTTAACAGACCTTCCTATTCCCGTAAATATTGACTATCAGATTACAACCTACTCTCGTCATCCTAGACATGACCGTGAGCTTATCTCGCAGCTGTTGTACAACAGACTGCCACTTAGATTTGGCTATCTAGAAGTAACCGAAAAAAGCGTTACTGTTGGAAATGAAACTACTAACAGCAACACTTTTAGGAGACTAGAAGTCATGGATGTCTCAAAGCGAGATGTCACTGAATCAGGTAAACGCCTGTTCATGAATGCTGTAACTGTGCGCGTTTCAAGTGAAATGCCGCAGGATACTTATCGGAAAACCTATGATGTTCTACAGGTCAACATCTCTTCTCCAGAGTACGAACGAGGAGTCGAATTTGTTGGTATTGATACGATTATTATCCCGTAAATATTCGGAACCTCTTGAAAAATAACCACTATAAAGGAGTCTAAATGGCTAGCTATAATCACCCAGGAGTTTATGTAAATGAACTCGCTCTGGCAGCTACACCTATTGACGTAACTGGTTCTGCAAATGCTGCGGGTGCCATTATTGCTCAGTTTGAGCAAGGCCCGAGCGTTGTAACTCGAGTTACTTCTTGGTATGAGTTCCAGAGTAAATTTGGTACTTTTAATGCAAAGTACCCAGCAACCTACAGCGTATGGCACTTCTTCCAGAATGGTGGCGACACTCTTTATGTGCGTCGCGTCCTTTCTCCAGATGCTCCAACGCCACAAGTTGACCTATACGACACTGCAGGAACCCCTGTTAAGGTCGCAACATTCAAGGCAAAGTACAAGGGTACAGACGGAAATAACCTACGTATCCAGGTAAACAATAAGATTACTGTAAATGGTAAGGACTATTACGACATTACAGTAACTTATGAAGCAGGACTTGCAGACACTACCAGCGGTAGCGGAGCAACTCTTCAGGTTACTGGAAACAACTCTGATGACATTGTCTTGGAGAAGTTTAACGCCGTATCGTTTGACCAGACTGATTCAAGTGACTACTACGTAAATGTACTTACCTATGGCTCAAACTACATTACCCCAGTTTACGTTGCAGCTCCTACAGCAGCTCTAAGCTCGTATGTATTGCCACTATCTGGAACCGCGGCATCTACCACTACGATTACATCATCGTCAGGTGCTGCTGGAGTTGTTACTCACCTAACCTCTAGCACTGCAAATATTGCTATAGGAAACACAGTAACTATTGCTGGTTCTAGCAACAGCGGATATAACGGCACATTTGTTGTAACTGGTGTAACAGCAAATACTAGCTTTACCGTAGCTGGAGCAACTACTGCAAACGCTACTGGAGGTACTGCAACAATTGCCTTTGGTAAAGCTGAGTACACTGGAGATACTGGAAACCTAAACACACTGGCAAGCTTTACGATTCTTCGCGAGTTTGATGTGATTGACCAGCCTTTGGTTCTGTTCCTTCCAGATGTTATTTCAAAGCTGAACAACAGTACTTGGTCAAACACCGTCATTAATGCGGCTGTAACTTGGGCTGAAAGCGGAGACGGATATGTTGTAGCAGACACTGCTCCTGACCTAGCTCCAGCTGCTGCAGTTAGTGCTGCTGCTGGATACAGTGTATCGTCTCGAATTGCAGTCTATTATCCACACGTTTTCATTAAGGACATTAATGGAAATAGCGGTGCTGCTCTTCGTAAGATTGGACCTGCTGGTGCTATGGCTGGGTTGTACTTGGCTACTGACCGTGCAAATGGCCCATGGAAGACTCCAGCTGGTTTGGGAACAAAGGTTCAGGCGGCGCTGTCTCTTGAACGCGCATTCTCAAGTTCAGAACTAGATACTCTAAATTCAGCTGCAACTCCAGTAAACGCAATTCGTCAGCTACCAGGCACAGGAATTGTTGTTATGGGTGGACGCACTCTAAAGCAAGACAACACTGCTAACCGCTATGTTGCAATGCGCCGTTCATTGATTTATATCAAGAAGAATCTTTCGGACTTGTCGCAGTTTGCTTTGTTTGAGAGTAACACGGAAGAACTGTGGTCTCGTATTGTTACGACCCTAGGTTCCTTCCTAAACACTTACCGCAACCAGGGCGGTCTGCGTGGAACTACTCCTGCAGAAGCTTATTACGTTAAGTGTGACGCAGAAAACAACACCAATGCATCAATTGCTCAGGGATTTGTAAACATCGAAGTTGGTGTTGCTCTTGAGTATCCTGCAGAGTTTGTTGTAATTAACCTCAGTCAGCTGACTGGCCAGTAATCCAAAGGAGAAAAATAAATGGCTGGACCAACAATTATCAATAACCGCTCCACTATGGAGACGGACCCAATCAGAAACTTTAGGTTTCTGGTTACCTTCAAGCCGCTAAACACTTCAGATGCTACATGGCTTAACAATGCCCCTAAAAAGGTTGTTGTAGGCTTTACATCAGTATCTGGTATGGCGGTTACTACTGACAGCATCCCTTACCGTGAAGGTGGTTACAACACCACTGTTCACCAGATTCCTGGACAGACAACCTTTGCTCCACTACAGCTACAACGTGGTGTGGTACTAGGCACTCGTCAGCACTGGGACTGGATGCGTCAGTTGTTCTCGACTGTTCAGGGAGGTTCAGGTCGCGGTACTGCTGCAACCAACTTCCGTTGTGACATTGAGATTGCTGTTCTATCGCACCCAATTGCTGGCTCTGGAGGTGGTACCGAACTTACTGGTGCCAACTACACTGACCACGTATCTATGCGATTCCAGGTTTACAACGCATGGCCTACCAGCGTTGCATACTCTGACCTAAACGCAGGTGACAACGCTATCTTTGTTGAGCAGATGACTCTAGTCCACGAGGGCTTCGATGTTAACTGGGCAACTGACCTAACTCCAGGTGGAAGCGCTCCTGCATTTAACTAATCTCTAATATAAAGGAAAACAAATCGTGAATGAAAAAAATCTAACAGCAGCAAACAACCCAACTCTAGCAAATGATTTGTTGGCGAAGGCAATTGCTGAACCAGTAGCACAAGCTCTAAAAGAACCAGAGATTACTGAACCTTCTTTGGATACCTTGGTGCTCCTCCCTGGCGGATACGTAAACTCCGCTGGGGAGGTCATCAAGACCGCAGAAGTAAGAGAACTAAATGGAAAAGACGAAGAGTTGATTAATAAAAGCTCTAATCTTACCAAGGCTTTTAACGTAGTTCTTGAAAGAGCCGTTGTCTCTATCGGAGACGAAAAAGTAACTCCAGAAATTTTGGACAACATGCTTGTAGGAGACCGAGATGCTTTGCTTCTTGGTATTTACAAAGCTACATTTGGTCCTACAGCTGAGCTGCCAGTGTTTTGTCAAGGTTGTAGTGACGTAAAGGATGTAGAGGTTGATGTGGATAGGGATATTGAAGTTAAAAAACTTAGTAACCCAGTCAACGACCGTGAGTTCACAATTAAAGGTAAATCAAATACTTATTTGGTAACCCTTCCAACTGGAAATACTCAAAAAGAATTGATTAATAATGCTGATAAAACAATGGCTGAGTTAAACACCCTTCTTCTAGAACAAACTGTTTTGGAAATTAACGAGCAGCCAGTTATTAGCAAGCTACAAATTCAAAACATGGGAATTGCTGACCGCCGTAAAATTGGCGAAGAAATTGCCAAAAGAACTCCAGGACCACAATTTAACGATGTAACTATTACCTGCCCAGACTGTGAAGGAAAGGTAGTGGTCCCAATTAACCTTGGGGCTTTGTTTCGGTTCTAGTCTTTCTAATTATAGAAAGTTAGTAAATGAATGGGCATCGTTATCTATTAGTTTTACTGGTTGGAATTTAGAGGAGATAAAACTTCTCAGCCCTAGAGAAAGAATTAACTGGCTAGAAATGGCAGCTAGTTTTGGTAAATTGATTAGGAAGTAACATGGCAATAGAGGAAAACGTTAAAGACGTTGAAAAAAGCGTAACGAATCTCGTTAGGCGTCTTTTGCCAAGTCTTGTATCGCAATTTAAGACGGCTGCAAAAGAAGCCAAAGAAATGGCGGTGCAGGTAGGAATAGCTGCGGGGTCAGGTGGCAAAAACTTTTTAAACAATTCCATGGGTATCATACGTGGTATGAACCCTATGCCTGGAGCAGGTCAACTCAGTAGTTCTCTAGGAAAACCTGGTGTTGGCCTCATGGAGTTTGTAACAGCTGCCGAGGGCTACGCCTCTGGTATGTCTACTTTTATGCCTAGTGTTCCCGCAACACTACAGCGAGCATCCACTTACTATAACGCTTCCCTTACAATGGGTCCTCGACAAAGTCGACTTGGAGTTCAACAGGCAACTTTTAGTATTCTAAATCAAATGGGTGCCATTACAAGTCTTGGTTCTGATGCTCAAGTAGCTAACATTCTTGGCAGCCAAGGGATGTCTATAAATAGAGGTGTTTACGGACAAACTATTACAGCAGTAGGTAACGCAGCCAAATACCTAAATATGTCTAACGAAACTGCAGCAGCTGCAATTTCAGGATTGACTACAGGTAAAGGAGCAGCAAACATGCTCCGTAATTTTGGTATTTATACCTCTGATTTAAAAACTGGTAAGGAAAAAACTCAGGGCGAGATTTTTGAAGAATTAGCCCAAAGAATGACCATGGGTCGTCCAGCTGCTACGGTGGAAGAAACCCTTGATTCCATTCGTAGAGGTAATCTTGGAGAAAGTATTTCAAACTCAGGATTAACTGAGGACCAGCAAACTTTGTTTAAACAGTTTATGATAAACCGTGCTGCTGGAAAGCGTATGGACCTTAGCGACCAGGATGCTATGAAAGCTCTTATGGACGATGCTAAGACTGCGGGTAATGAAAATCCACTTACTGGAATGATGGCACTTGAAACAGCGGCAACTGGTGCTCTAGGAAAGGCTGAGGGCGCGTATATTGGTGGTATAAACGCTGCTACTGCAGCTCTTGTTGAGCTACAAAAGGCTTCGGGAGGACTAGCATCATTGCTTGGTGGCGCAAATGCCTTTATGAAAACCCTTCTTAGTGATAACACTGTTCAGGGCATGTCTACCATGGTTAAATCGAGTCTTGATTTAATTTCTTCGGGAATGAAGGCCATTCAAAGCACTACTGTTATGGGAAGTAACCCTCAAATGGCTATTTCTGGAGGAGTTGCGGTTGCTGGTGGTGGAGTAATGCTTGGTGGAGTTGCCGCGCAGTTAGGTGTGGGAGCTGCTATGGGTGCGGGTAGCCCAGGGCCTAAAGAAGGAGAAAACTCTATGAGCAGCTTAACTAGCGCTGTTTCTGGGGCTACTACACAACTAGCTACTACAAATACTGGTGGAAATACTGATGTTGGAAAACCAATATCTACTGGAACTATTCTTACTAAGTACGGTGACCCCGCATATGATAACCGAGGTAAAATCGTAAAAGCAAAGCACGATGGAATTGATTACAAAGATAAAGAAGGAACCCTGATTAGGGCTGTTGCTGATGGTGTAGTGACAGATGTTAGAACTAATGCTAAAAAATGGCCAGCAGGATGGGGAAGTAATTCTTACGGAAATTTTGTAAAGATTCAGCATGAAGATAAACAAGAAGGCAGTAAATCTAAAACTCAACACACTCTTTATTCTCACCTTAAGGATGTGTTTGTGAAGAAGGGACAGCAAGTAAAGAAGGGTGACCCAATAGGTACCCTTGGACAAACTGGCCAGGCGTATAGTCCCCACCTTCACTTTGAGTATTTGTTAGATGGTAAGGAAACTAATCCTTCTAAATTTAAGAAGTATACTGATGCCACAGTTGCTGCTGCTTCCCAAACAACTCCTGGAATGGATGGCGGCTCGTTTGCTGCTGCAAACAGTATGGCTACAGCTCTTCAGGGATTATTTTCTGGAAACATGGACCAAATGACTAAAGGCCTATCGTCTTTAGCTTCTACTTTAGGTATCGATGCTAGTAAATACGGTGCTACTGGAACCTCTGGTGGAGCTGGTTCTGGGGGCCTATCTTCTAGTGGAACTAGTTCTGGTGGTAATGTAGTTACAAATAACACAACAATTAATGTCACTATTCCACAAGCGACTCCAGATGAAGCTAAGAAATTTGCCGAGCTTGTGGCTCAATATCATGACCAGAATACTCTAACCTCTAGTATGGGACGGTTCTAATGACAAGCGCTCGTGAAAATGTTATTAAATCTAAAGCTGAGCAGGGAGCGGCAGCTCGTGCCAATGTTTTAGTATCTGAAACTCGCTCTAAAATAACGACTCTTAGAGCAACAATTGCTTCTTTGGATTACCAAATTTCTGCTAAAAAACAAGAAATTACAGCCACAATTGAGTCTGGCGGTACAGTCACTACTCAACAGACTAACGAATTATCGGCATTAATTAATAGCAGAGGTGCTGCAGCTAGCCAACTAGCAAAATTAACTAATCAAGAAGCGGATAATTCGTCTAGTAACACCCTATCTGCCTTAGCTGCAATAGCTGCTGATGCTCCGCCTGGAACGTCTGTGTGGACTATGCAGTCACTAATTAAGCCCTCTAATAATTTTGAGTATAATGTTTCTGGAGTACTAGAGTCATATTACAGCACTAGAGATAAATTTCTTGAAGTAGCAAAATTCTCCTCTAATAAACCTGCTGTGGTTTCCTCTGCTGCAGAGCTGTGGACGTCTGTGCGTGCTAGTAAAGGAATGATTGTTACATATGCGCCACCGTCCGAAAGCACTACCTACCAAACTGGTCAAGTTCCTAAAGTTGCAAAGCCGTTTTTTGGTAAAAACTATGGATTTCAATTTATGTACAATCCTGCCCAAATTAGCATGGAGTATACAGGTGCGCCTAACGTAGATGTTGCCATGCAGACTAGCGGAACCGAAAAGTTCAACTTAATGGGAACAAGCGCTACTCAAAGTACAATTAGTTTTCAAATTCTTATTAATAGAATGTTTGATATGAAATACTACGGAGAAAATGGCCTTTTAAAGTCTAATGGAGCAAAGGCGTATGGTTCTCGAGTGCCGTCAAGGGGTGAGCAAATGGCTATTTATAACATGGGAACAATGTATGACGTGGAATACCTATTGAGAACCCTTCTTGGATACACTTTAAAAAGCTATCTTCGTGACGGACAAACTGCGGATATGGGATTCCTTGGAGCCAGACCTGTTGAGCTGCACCTTGGAAAATCTCTTAGGTATCTTGGAACTGTAACGTCTATAAGTTTAGACCATAGAATCTTTAATGAACGTATGGTTCCTTTGTTTACAAACGTTGGGATTACATTTGCCCGTATTCCAGACTATCCAATTGCAACTGAAAGTAGGTAAAAAATGATTTACGCAGACAGCAGATATGCAAGTGGATTGATTGTAAAGGCTCAAGACGCTCGGACTCTTGATTACAAAACCGCAGTATACAGAGAGTACCCGCAAATACGGTCAAAATTTTATACGTATGAGTGGGTACAGGGCGACAGAATCGACGTAGTTGCTCACCTGCTTTTAGGAAGCCCATCTTTTTGGTGGAGAATTATGGATTTAAATCCAGAAATTATTGACCCATTTGACATTCCTATTGGAACAACGATAAGGATTCCAAGTGGCGAGCAATAGTCATGAGATATTAGAGCACAATAAATACCGTAGAGGAACAAAGTTTCAAGTTACTTGGCCTACGATTTCTGAGTTTACAGTTCAACCTAGACGTATTGACTTAATTCAAAAGCAGTATTTTCACGATGTCGTGATATTTGAATTTTCAAAGACAAGCCATTTGTGGTTTGAAACTATAAAAACTGGGGTTCCTGTTCAGTTTACTTGGACTCAAGAAAACTTGACTAGAACTTGGATTGGGCATGTATCGGCTATTGATAAGGACGAAAGTCCTTCTAGAGAAAATCTTATGAAGATACATTGTGTTTCGGCAACTTATCCGCTTAAACAACGGGCAACTAGAGTATTTCGGCAAACAACTATTCCAGACGCGGTGTCTACAGTTGTTAAAGAATTTGGGTTTAATTTTGTAGGAACAAACCATCCTATGGTATTTGAACAATTAAATTTATCTGGCCACTCTTACTGGGAATGGATTCAAGAACAGGCTAAGAAAATTGGATACGGACTAATTGTCGATGGATTAAACTTTATTTTTAAGCCAATTGATGAGCTTATAAATTTAGGGTTTAGCTCGGCACCTATTATGAGCATGACTGCTAGTAGCGCAATGCCAGCAAACCAGCAGTTTTTAGACAGAACATTGGACAACATTAAAGTCATTAATGGTGAACATGTAGAGAATGTGTCGGAACTAAGGATGACAAAAACTGTTGGAGGAGTGGACCCAATTACTAGCAAAAGTTATGTGTCTACCTCAAGCCCAGGCTCAGTGGGCTCCAGTATTAGACAAGAAGTTGGGGATGTTTTATTTGATGACTATAAAACGGATGTAGTTGCGCATGGGTCATCAGCAGTAGCTTACTCTTCTGAGGCGGCAGCTCAATTGTCGAGGCTGTCTTTGCCTGCAATCATTAAGGGCCAGGGCGACCCGCGACTTAGACCATTTAGTCCAGTGCTTATTCAAGGAACTGGGCAGCCAACAGACGGTTTTTGGATTGTGGAAGAAGTCACCCACATGCTTCATCAAGTGGGAGATTACTCGGTAAAAGCACGTATTCTAACAGACGGTATGGGAAATAGTGCAAGCCATTCTTTTAGACAAAGAGACACAAGCCTGGTTGGCACGATAAACTTAAACGAAGCGCTAAAAAATGGCGGAAAACAACTTCAAATGTTTAATAAAAAAGATGTGGCCGTAAAGTCGTCTACATTGATTTTATCTTCAAAAAATCAAGGGTTTAAAAGAACCCCAACTTCATGGACTTTAACGAGAGGAAAGTAAAATGGCTACAACTAAAATTGTTGAAACAGCTCTTGCCTTTCCGTTTTCAATAGATGATTACGGAAACGTAATCTACACAACAAATCAGCAAGAAATCTGGGCTGCTCGTGTAAAGTCAGTCGTCGGAACTGTTCTTGGAGAACGGGTAATGAGGCCTACTTTTGGTACAGATATGAAAACTGTATTTTTTAATACTAGGGATGCGGCTGAAGAAACTATTAAAAAAGAAGTTACTCGTGTATTTGCATCTTATCTTCCACTTTTAACCCTTGAAGAAACTGCCGTTGAATTTTCAGAATTCAGCAGTGCAGCAAACGTGTTAATTACGTATACGTTGCCAAATCTAATTGAAGTTCAAACATCAGTAGGAATTGTCACTATTGATGGTACTAAACCAGCATATGAGGAAAACGAATGACAGCTCCAGTAAACACTGTACCAGTCTCTGTAGACTACACTAGCCGCGATTATTACGCCTTAAGGGAAGCTCTTGTTGCTAGGGTTCAATCTAGAGTTGATACTTGGCAGGGAAATGACCCTGCAGACTTTGGTGTTGCTTTAGTTGAAGCATTTGCTTATATGGGTGACTTGGTCAACTACTACATTGACCGAATTGCTAATGAGTCCTACATCCTAACGGCTACTCAACGACAAAATCTTTTAAATCTTGCGTCTCAATTTGGGTACACACCTTCGGGGTATACTTCGGCAACAGTAGATATTACGCTAACTAATAATGGTGGTTATAAGGGCCAGGTTGGTGGCTCTATTCTGTCTAGCGGAAGCGCACAGATTGTGGTGCCTAATGACAACCCCTTTATTGTAGGAGACGTAGTTACTGTATACGGACTTGCTAGAAGTGAATACAACGGCACGTTTACAGTAACAGCTGCTGCTGTTGTTTCTGGACAAAATACGGTTTCGTATGTTCCTGCTAACTATACTCTGGCAGCGCCTGGTGTAGTTGCAAGCGGTGGTTACCTAACGTTTACTACAAGCACTGCGCACAATATTATAAAAGACCAAATTGTTTCGGTTACTGGGACTAACGTAACTGCTTTTAATGCTACTTGGACAGTTTTTGACGTCCCATCTTCAACTACGTTTAGAGTTCAAACTGCTGTTACTGGAACCTGGACCTCTGGTGGAACTGTTAAATATGCAAATATTTCTACTAATTCAGATGTTGTAGGATTTATCCACGAAGTTGGCGGCACCGTTGTTCCTTCTGGAACTCAACTTGCAGCAGATGTTGTTAACAATGGGACTGTTCAACAAACCATTTTTACTACTCTTGCAGATTGCTACATACCATATCTTGGAACAAATACGGTTATTGCAGAACATGGAATTAACGTAAACACTCTTCCAGAAAATGCAGCAGGAAATGATTCAATTGCTGGAGAGCTAATTGGTACTTCAAATGGATTGCCTGAACAGTCGTTTGTTCTAAAAGAAACTGTGATTGATTCGGGAACTATTAAAGTCTATGTAGAACGAGGAAATGTTTTTGAAGAATGGACTGAAGTCGCTCACATTGAGGACTTTGGACCAAGTTCTGCTATTTATTCCGTATCAATTGACGCAGAAGACAACGTGTCTATTAAATTTGGAGATGGAGTAAGTGGGGCTATTCCAACACTAAACGCTCGAATTAAGGCGACTTATATTGCTGGTGGTGGCCCAGTTGGAAATATTCCTGCATATGCAATAACTGGAATTTATGATGTTCCTGGGTCTGTTAATAAAACCACGATTATGTCTACTATTACTGCACAGAATATAAACGCTGCAACTGGTGGTTCTTACCCAGAATCCGATAACAGTATTCGGTATAACGCACCAAAAGCTTTGCGTGCTTTGAATCGCGCAGTAACTCTTGAGGATTTTGAAAACCTTGCTTTATCTGTACCACAAGTTGGCAAGGCAAACGCGATTGCTACTAATCCTACTTCTATTGGTCTATATATTGCTCCAGAACGTGACGTTACAAGTACGGATACAACCCCAGGTGTAAGTGCTGGTGTAGCTACGACGGAACTGACTTTGCTACAGGACTTGGTGACGAGTTTTATGGCAGATAAAACTCAAATTGGTTCTACAGTAACTATGCTTACTCCCATTTACACAAACGCAATTGTTGGAGTTTCCTTCACTAAGTATTCCCAATACTCTTCTAGCACGATTACTTCTCAAATCAAGTCGACAATTGCTTCAGCATTTTCATACGTTAACACCGATTTTGGTGATGTAATTACTCCTTCTGAAATTGAGTACCAACTAAAGCAAATTGTTGGCATTCAAAATGTCACTGTTACATCTTTGTACAGGAGCGGGGGTTCAGGTAAAAATAGCCTGGTGGGTAACCCTGGTGAAATCTTTGTGTTTTTAGGAGATAACATTACCGTTTCTGAGGCAGCGTCAGACAGCTTATTGGCATCTTCTGGTGGATTAACAATTTCTGCTGGAACATTGTCACCTGTTTATAGTCAAAATATCTTGAATTACACCGCTAGTGTTTCAGTGACTCCGCTAACAGTTACTGCTACTACTCAAGATGCCTCAGCAACAATTACTATTAACAATAAAGCCAAGGCGTCTGGTTCTGGAGAAGCTGTGGCTTTGGTTACTGGACTAAACACAATTGTAGTAACTGTTACTGCTGCAAATGGGGTTACAGTAAGCAACTATGTTCTGAATGTGACAAAGTCATAGCATGATTAGGGATGAATCAGGTAATCAACGATTTTTCGGTAATTACCGAGGAGTTGTCTTTGATAATAATGACCCAGAAAAACTAGGTCGTATTAGGGTTAAAGTTCCTCAAATTTTTGCAGACATAGCCACTGGTTGGGCTTGGCCTAAAAATACTTCTGGTATTTCTCTTGAAGTTCCTGCTATTGGGCAAGGTGTTTGGGTGGAATTTGAGGGTGGAGACTCTTCATTTCCAATTTGGACTGGAACGTTTGGTAAAAATGTTACGGACAGTAATTTTATAAATATTGCTCCTTTAGCCCAGGGAAGCCTGGACGAAAGATTTTTAGTAAAAAACTATAATACAGATGGAACAACAGAAATAAACTTAGTGAAATCAATTACGTCTATAGCAAGCGCCATAGACGGAGGAAGTGCCTAGAGTTAAGGCGGTAAAAACCCGACTTTCAAGGCAAAATTAAAGAAGATATTTAGGAGATATAATGGCTAGCTACCCACAAAATACGGTGGCCTTTACCCAAAAAACAGACTTACTTGATATTGTTAGGGCGGACGATATTAACCAGGTTTACAGTGAAGTCGCTGCTATTGCCAGCGATTTGGGTGCGGGAACTGGAACAGGACTTAGATACAGTGCTACTTGGGGAGCAACAAGCACTCTGTCAACAACAACCGCTTGGACTGGTCTTCAGGCAAGACTTCAAAATATTGAAAATGGTCTGTATGGGGCCTATACCTATAGGGTAGATAACCGAGGTGGCTCTGTAGTTCAATCTTCTAGTACAACTACTGTAGGACTTACTTTTAGACTTATTGCAAGTCAAACAGCAGATGTACTGCGTATTAGAAATTCTGCTGATAGCTCTACCATTTTAAGTATTAGCACTGCTGGAGCTATTACCACTACTGGAAACATCACTACTACTGGAAATTTGGTTGCGGCTCAGATATCTGGCGGAACTCCATAGACTTTTAAAGGAGCAAATAAATGCCAAAATATGGTGAGTTTTATTACGGTTCAGGAGAAGTCTACGGAGACAGTCCTAGGCTGTCGTTTTCTGTTGAACCGTTTACGGCTGAAGCTACGTGGTATGACAGAGTAGAGTTATACTGGCAAAGTCCAGTAGCTTCTGCTGGAGAAAGCTACAACGGATTTCGAATTGTTAGAAATCAATTTGCGTATCCAGAAACTCCAGACGATGGAATTGTTCTTCTAGATTGGCCTAGTGAAACAACTACGAGTAATCCCGCGGGCCTTCTTCACCTTACAGACACAGTAAACCTTGTTTCTGGTAAATTTGCGTTTTATAGAATTTGGCTTAAAAGAGCGTCTGATGCAGTATGGCTTCCCGCAGGAGATGCAGAAACCCTAATTCCTTCTGAGCATTCCTCTATTTTGGGGCCAAGTTATATTGATAACGATGGAATTAAAAAGTCCATAAATCAAGTAGTGTCAACTACGCACGACAAACTGATGGGCTACCTTCCAAAAATATTTACTACAGGCACTTCTGCAACATCTTCGTACGATGCAAGTAGCGCCCTATCTAAATTTCTCGAGGGCTTTAGCTTTACTATCGATGAGTTTTTAACGTATACAGAGCTAATAGTTCCTGGAACTAGCGGCACATATACAAATGAGTCAATTTTAAAATTGCAATCCCATCAATTTGGACTATCTCTAGACGCTTCAGGACTTTCTAGGACTCAGAAAAAACTAGTTAGAAATGCAGTTTACTTGTATTCTAAAAAAGGTACTGCAGTGGGCATCAAAGGATTTGCGGAATCAGCGACTGGGTATCCAGTAACTGTGTCTGCTACTAGCAATTTAATGCTTTCATTACAAGATGCAACTTTTTATAAGGGAACTGGCAACTGGACGACAGGTAACCTAGCCACAATAGTCGCGGATAATACGGTTGCACCAAGTTCAGCTGGTGCCGATGATTTAACCTTAGATTCTACTTGGACAGCTAAAGTCACTAATACAGCGTCTTCCTACGGCGTAATTCGCGTGGGGTCAAATAACCCAATTAATACTGGCATACCTGTTGTAGCGGGAACTACGTATTACCTTTCTTTTTATATTAAATCTGCAAGTGCTAGTCCTAGCGTTTTTGGAATGGATATAAACTGGTACGATGAATTTGGTAAGCAAATTGCTGACCCACACACAAACACGGGTGGCTCAGTAACAAGCAGTTGGTCAAAGCTTTCCTATAACAGAGCTGCTCCTTCTGGTGCTAAATTTGCAGCAATATCAATTACTTTTGGAAATACAGCAGCAACCTATTACGTAGATAAAGTACAGTTTGCTGCTAGCAATTTGTCTACGTATAACGAACCTCGAGCTGCTTATATTTATGTAAACCCATCTAAGTATAACTACGTTTTAAATCCTACTTTTGTAAGTGGCGGCGCATCTTGGACAGTAAATAACGCAACACAAACAACTCCTGCAACAACGTTGGATTTAGCACCTAGTGGCTCTACGATGCTTCAACTGGTAAGCACTGGAACGTCTACAGTAAGCTCTCCGTATTTGGCCTTTTCATCAACTACTGGACTGTTTGATTCAGGAGAGTTTTACACGTTCTCTATTTACGCAAAAGCCAGTACGGATAGAACTTTAACAATTGACTTTTACGCTACTGATACAACAGTTGGTGGACCTGGGACGCTCGAATTTAAGTCAACTATTTCTGTAGGAACATCTTGGCAAAGGTACAGCGTTACGATGTATATGCCAGAAACATTTGCAAAAGCAAACACCAATTTATTTGTAAAAATATATGGTGGCTCTAGTACAGCAACAACTTATTATCTTGACTGTGCTCAAATTGAAAAGGGCTCCAAAGCAACAGACTATTTTGATGGGTCTATGATTAGTATGGGTGCTGGTTGGACAACGGGAATTGCTAATCAGAATAACTCTACCTCCTTTATCTATTCAAACAGGGACGTTAAAATTAGCCGCTTAAATTCTGAAATTCCATATTTTGTTCCTATAAACACTGGCTATTTTATAAAATCTTTGTTGGCCCTAGAAAGTTCTGGCATTACCACGTAAGATGTCTATATGGACATTTTAATTGCCGTAATTGTAGCTGGCATGGCGGTCGGGTATGTAACCGAGCTAACCGTCTCGCTCTTTGAGCGTTTTCTAAACCCCAGAATTATTAAGCTAATTCTAACTCTTCCATTAAGCTATTTGGCCTGTTGGCTGCTTGGCATTACTGGGATACCACTTATTGTAGCTGGACCCGCGGCAGCCTTTTTTTCACTTGGGGCTTTACTTTTGCTTAATCGTCCTGTTACCATTCAAACGATAAACAATCGTCGTTAAAACAGGAGGCCAAATGGATGAAAGATTCCTTTTATCCCTTGCCCCGTCTGAGTTACGTACTTATCTAGCCTTAAAGGCTTTATCTAACCAGTTTGGGTTAGTAAAAGCAACCATGGTTGACCTGGGAGAAATTACTGGGTATAGCCGTGAAACTTTAAGGTTAGCTATCCGTAAGCTAGAGGAGCAAGGTGTAGTTGACACTCATCGTACAAAGCGTAATTTAGGTAGGCTTTATAAAAATGAGTATCAACTTTTGCAAGTGGGGTTGGCATCAACAGCTGATAATAATATACTTACTGATACAACTGACAAATTAACTACTAAAGCAATAAATACTTCGTATTTATTGGGGGCTGACGCCCCGAGGAGCGGAATGAAGAAGGAAATTATTGTGGGTAAAAAATGGAACCCAAATGAAGACGACGATATTGCTGGCGTTGGTCTTTTTGAGAATGAAGTAGCAATTGCCCGTGAAGGCACCAAGATAAGCAAACGTGACCCAAAAACACGCTACTTGAGGCCACAGGAAGAGTGGACCGCGGCTGATGTTGCATCAGAGTTTTCTTCCCGTGTTTACGCCAGGGTTCGCGGAATTCCAGGATTAGTAAATACCGCAGCTGTGCGTGGAGCTTTGTCTAAATGGCGGAAAGAGCATGGAATTACAGCCTTAATTGAACTAGAAATTATGGATATGTTTTTTGCTGATGACAGGTTCTTGCTTGAAGCAAAGAAGGAGCCAAGGTACATTGTTGGTCGTTATTTGAGGATGTTTACCACTCATCTTTCAAAGGCCCTTGAGAATCTTGGGTTGCCACCTATTGACTCCGAGGAACAAGTCGAGGTAAGCTCTGAAACTAAGCCTTACGTCTACGCCACAGATGGAAAAGCTTTTGATAACTCATTGCCAGGTCGCAAAGCACGTGACCGCTATGAGTTAAACTTGAAGGGAAAATAATGACATACAACATCGGAGAACTATCGCCTCTAAAACGGGCATGGCTATACCGCAACTCAAATATTCCACAAAGGTTTATGGGTCTTGAACCTGCAGACATAATTAGGGATAAGGGAGAGTTCCCAGAAGAAATCACTTCATGGGTTAACGATGCTCTTGCTGGTAATGTAATTAAATCTATCGGAGGATTAGGAGTTACAGGTGTGGGGCTTCTATTTGACGGAGGACCAGGTCTTGGAAAAACCACCCATGCTGTAACCTCAGCCATGGAGTTTGTTCGTAATCTTCCTGATGACGAGGCAGAAATAGCCCGTATTCTAGGGCTTAAAAGCTCGGATTTAGGCCAAGCAACTCGGCCAATTTACTACTTAACTTTTCCAGAGTTTTTATCTAAGAAAAAAGCAATGTTTGATGCGGACTCATCTACCAAGGCTCAAATGGCTTTGGAAATGGAAGGTCTGCATGGTCGTAGCTCAGAAGACTATCTGAACGTACGTGTTTTAATTTTGGATGACCTTGGTAAAGAGTACGGCTCCAAATATGACGACACTTCGTTTGACGAAATTCTTCGCTCCCGCTACGATAAAGCACTTCCAACTATTGTTACCACTAATCGTAAACGCGAAGACTGGGCCAAGCAGTACGGCGATGCTATGGGTTCATTTGCTTTTGAAGCCTTTCATCGTGTAAAGATTAACGGTAAGGATTTGCGTCGTGAAGGATAAAAAAGTTATGGAAGAAAACGAAATAAGTTGGAGAACAGTGCAGCTATTCCTTGGAGACGAAGGAGTGTCTGAAGTATTAATTGATGCAGATAATGCTTTTAATGCAAAGTGCACATGTCCAAGTTTTTCGAAGTTTAAAAAGTGTAAACATGCCGCATTTGTTCTTGAAAAAATTGAAGCTAACAACGGCCATTACGGAGTACAAATTCCAGATACGGTTGATGACGAAGAGGCATTCGAGGCGCTAAATGACCCCGAATCATTTCGTGATTTTATAATTAAATACGGAAAAATAGAGGTTCTATAGTGAGAGGCGGAGACATTTCAAATGAAACTCCACCCCGCATTATAGTAAACGTAGACGTAGTCTGCGAATCAGAAGTTGAGGAGGAGCGAAAGTTTTTTGGAGGCAAGCAAACTCGCCGTAAATACGGCAAGCTAAATAACCAAGCTCTTTCTCAGCTCTGGCTAATTTCATCAAAATATGGGCTGTCAGTAGAACTAGCAGCTTTTATAGATGAGGGCTGGACACAAGAATCTATTGATGCTTTAATAGATAAATTAGAAAGACGCGGAGGTAACCCATTTAACTACGCAGAGGTTTACAGTGATATCGATGATTTTATTGGAGACCTTCCCTATCGCAATAATTTAAAAGGTGTGATAGATTTACGTAGTCGTGTCGCAAGATACGGCTCTTGGGGTATCGAACTAGACAACTTATAAGGGAAACATGGCATACGATAACGAATACAGGCTAGTAAGTAAGGTAATTGCTGAACGCCACATTATCCCCGTACTAGAGCGGGGCATCAAAGATGACTGGATTATTGACGACGACCTACGTCGTGTATGGAAGTTTGTTCGTGAACACTATACGACCTATCGTGAAGTTCCTACGGCAGTCACGGTAAAGGATAACTTTCCAAACTTTCAGATTTTAAAAGTTGAAGACACTATTGACTATCTGATTGATACGATGGTCAACTTCCGCCGTAATATGCTCACACGTAATGGTCTTCAAGAAGTCATGGAAAAAATGACTCAAAATGACCACGAGTCAGCCTTGGTAGAGATGGGTAAAACAATCTCTATAGTTAATGACCAGGGTGTTATTGGAACCACTCACGTTGACCTAACCCGTGACCCAGATAAGCGTTGGGAAGAGTACGAGAATGTTCAAAACTCAGTACTTCTTGGTGTTCCAACTGGCTTCAAAAAGATTGATGAAGCAACTGCTGGTTTGCAGGGGGGACAGTTGATTACTGTGATTGCTCCGCCTAAGACTGGTAAGTCGCAGATTGCCTTGCAAATGGCTATCAACGTTCATAAGTCTGGAATGGTTCCAATGTTCCAGTCTTTTGAGATGAACAATCATGAGCAGTCACAGCGTCATGACTCAATGCGTGCTCACGTTAGCAACGCCCGCTTACGCCGCGGAAAACTTCAGACCACAGAAGAAGACCGCTATCTCAACATGCTTGATTACATGAAGCAGGCCCACCCATTTCACCTAGTCGATGCAATCAACGGCCTGACTATTGACTCCTTGATGGCTAAAGCAGAGCAGCTAAATCCTGACATTTTGTTTGTCGATGGTGTGTACCTTATGCTTGACCAAATCACTGGTGATGCCAACACCCCACAGGCTTTGACAAACATTACTCGTGGACTAAAGCGTATTGCCCAACGGTTAGACATTCCTATCGTTATTACTACTCAAACTCTTTTGTGGAAGATGAAGGGCGGTAAGGTCTCTGCTGACTCAATTGGTTATTCGTCATCCTTTTTCCAAGACTCGGATGTCATCCTTGGTCTTGAGCCAGTTGAGGCTGACGACAGCGTTCGTTTGCTAAAAGTTGTTCAAGCCCGTAACTGTCCACCATCAGAAACTTCGATTACTTGGAACTGGGATACTGGTTGTTTCCATGACGAGTCTGACCAGCCAACCTGTAAGTACTGCACTCCTTGGGGAATAAAATAATGCATGATGTGGTAGTAGTTCTAGATGCTTTAAATATTCCATTTGAAGACCACGGTAACGAGGCTTTAGCATTATGCCCAGGACACAAGGACCGCACTGGCCGTGAAGATAATTCTCCATCTTGGTGGATAAATCTAGACACTGGAATGCACCTGTGTTTTTCTTGCGGTTTTAAAGGAAACCTTATCCAACTGGTTTGTCATGTAAAGGGATTCTTTCTAAACTCTTTTGGACAAGTTAGCTATGATTACAAATCTGCAGAGGCTTGGTTAGCTACTGTAGATGAAGTTGACGTAGAGGTACTCAAACAAAAACTCAGCAGTTTACCCATATATATTGCTCCTTTAGCAAAACCATTGGAGATGTCGGAAGCACGATTGGCTGTATTTACGGTTCCACCAGAGGATGCACTAGCATCTAGGAATATTACCGCTGAGGCAGCTGCCAAATACGGAGTAGTCTGGGATGATAAAAAGAAAAATTGGATTCTTCCTTTACGTGAGCCTCATTTCAAAAAGCTGCTCGGCTGGCAAGAAAAAGGTACAGTTGAGCGTACCTTTATGAACCGCCCTACAGGTCTTTCTAGGTCCAAAACACTATTTGGTATCGAGAACCAGCAGGAAGATATGGTGGTTGTAGTTGAGTCACCCTTAGACTGTGTTCGGCTAGCCAGCTCTGGCATCTTAGGTGCTGTAGCTATCTGCGGGTCGTCTATCTCAGAAGAACAAGTCAAGCTTCTTCGTTATTCAAACAAGATTATTGCTGCTTTTGACACGGATAAGGCTGGCCAAAAAGCATCTAGGGAACTACTAAATTGGGGTCGTAAATACGGTTTAAATTTGTTCTTTTTCAACTATGGTAGTAGTGGAGCAAAAGACCCAGGTGATTTGACGGATGACGAGATTGCGTGGGGCATTGCCAACGCTAAATCATCATTACTTGGAGAATCAGCCTATGTTTCGGGGAACTCTGAAACCGTATCAAGTGGAAGCCGTCAAAAAGATGGTGTCATCTAAGCGCATACTTGTCGCTTATGAAATGGGTCTTGGGAAAACCCCAATGACTATTGCTGCAATTGAAGAACTACGCCCACAGCGAACACTAGTTCTTTGTTTAGCCAGCCTTAAATATCAATGGCAAAAAGAAATTGCCAAATTTAGCGACTCCGACTCAATTGTTATTGACGGAACTCCTACACAACGAATTAAACAATACAAAGATGCTTTAAATTACGAATACGTAATTATGAATTATGAACAGGTTGTAAATGATTGGGATATTATCAAGACTCTTGATTTTGACGCTATGGTCTGCGATGAGGCGACCGCTATCAAAGGATTTCGAGCTAAAAGAGCCAAACGGGTTAAAGAACTTTCTAAAAGGGTAGACATTAGATTTGCTCTTACAGGCACTCCTATTGAAAATGGTAGACCAGAAGAAATCTATTCCATCATGCAATTTGTCGAGCCAAAAGTACTTGGTAGATTTGATATTTTTGATAAAACATTTATAGTTCGAAATCATTTTGGAGGAGTCCAAAGATACCGAAATCTTCCTACTCTCCATAACACTCTTATGGAACACACAGTACGGAAATCTCAAAAAGATGAGGATGTTAAGCCATATCTTCCTGACGCAATTTACAGAGAACCACTTATTATCTCCTTAGACTCTAAAGGACAAAAAGTTTACAATCACATATCTAGAGATTTGTATGAGCTTTTAATTGAGGCCAGAGAAACTTTTGGAAGCTCTTTTAATCTAGCCGCCCACTATGGGCAAGACTTTAACCCCGATGACCCAGCTAACCAGCTTAGAGGCGAAGTAATGTCTCGAATATCCGCACTTAGAATGCTGTGCTCAGGAGCTGCGGTATTAAAGCACAGTGCAGAACTATACAGTAAAGAACTAGGTAAAGGAAGCGCCTATACCTTTGGTTTGGGAGAAATGGTTTTTGAGGTAACAAAATCTCCCAAAAAAGAGGCTGCAATTAATTATCTGAAAGACCACCTAGATATCGACCCGTCGTATAAAGCCGTAGTATTCTCATCCTATCTAGTTTCAGTAAATGATTTAGTAAAGGACTTGACAGCTGCAGGGTATGTGGCTGTAGGATATACAGGAGAAATGAATGCCAAACAAAAAGAAGAAGCTAAAGTCAATTTTCAAACAAACGCCAATACCAGGGTGCTTGTTAGTTCTGACGCTGGCGGCTATGGCGTTGATTTACCTCAAGCTAATCTACTCTTGAATTATGACCAACCCTGGAGCTCTGGACTTTCAGTACAACGTAACGGTAGAATAAATCGTACGTCGAGCACCTGGACAACAATTACAATTCAAGATATATTAGTTAAAGATTCAATAGAACAGCGTCAATACGACATGCTAAAGCAAAAGGGCAATGTTGCAGGGGCGATTCTAGATGGCTCAGGAATTAACTCTAAAGGAGGGGTTGACCTGACCGTAGGAAGTTTGATAGACTTTCTAACACACAAGATAATTTAGGAGGCAACAATGGCACTAATTCCCGAAGAGGGTCGTACTTTCGCAGACCCAGACGATTTTGAAACTCAAGTTCGTGAGTACGTTCGTCTAAAGGCAAGCATGAAGGTTATGGAAACCCGCGCTAAAGAGCTGAATGCAAAACTCATGGAGAAGATTGACCTTGAAGGTCTAGAAGACTCTGAAGGAAACATCGTTCTAGATTTACCGTTTGACGCAGATGGCTTTACCAAGCTAGAAAAACAACGCCGTGCAGCACGTAAGCTCGACGAAACTACCGCAGAAGAAGTCATTAAAGAAACTGGTCTAGAAGACGAGGTTTACGAGATGGTAAAGACTCTTAGCGAAGAAAAACTAATGGCAGCCTATTACGACGGAAAAATTACCGAAGAGCAACTTGACAGCATGTTTCCAGTTAAGGTAACCTGGGCTCTCTGGACAAAGAAATAGGAATATGAAAAAAACAATTTCAGTAATAGGAGCAACTGTGCTTCTTGTGGGATTAACGGGATGTAGCACATCTTTTGATACGTTTAAAAGAGCCCAGTCATCCTGTTCTGCCACCTCTGGTGTATCGGTACTTGATAACGGAAAAACCCTGGTTCTTGACATGATGGGTGAAGATGAATGGAGTGGGGCAAGTTATGCAGACGTAATTTGTGTGATTTCTGCCGTTAATACTCCTGGGTATATTGTTAACCAAATGCAAAACACTCGCGCTCTTGACGGAATGCAGGATGCTGAGTATGATGGTATTTCAGTACAGTGGAATTATCATCCAGACACAGGTCTTGACGTTACTTACCACAAGGAGTAAAGTTTAAATATGGCAGGTATGCGCAGTGAAGCAGAAATCCTCAAAGCTTTTGAGGGTCTTGACCGTGCACCTGGTTCAAAACAAAAAAGACGTCAACCAAATGCAGTATCGGAAAAACGTCGCAAACAAGCTTTTGACGAGAGCAATGGCTGGGATGAAAATCCAATCATTAAACTTGTCAAAGGAGTGGAGACAGAACTCTTTACTATTAGTGCGCTTGCACAGGCACTAGAAAAAGAAATTGTCACCATTCGCCTATGGGAGAAGAAAGGATACATTCCTGGAGCTCCCTACCGTCTACGCTCAAAAAGCTTAAATGGCAAAAAAGTAAATGGAAACCGTGTTTACACACGGACCCTAATAGAAATTGCTATTGAAGAGTTTAAAAGGCGTGGACTTATTGGTTCCGCTCGTGTAGAGTGGAAACAACACAGTGACTTAACAGATGTTCTTGTGAACCGCTGGAAAGAAGCTGTGGAATCCCGAGAGTCGTAAGACCTCCGACAACCGAGAGCCGAAAGGCCTCCTTACCGAAAGATGATACATATGGCTATTACACAGCCTTCATTTGACGCTACTGACTACCTAGTAGAAGACAGCGTCGACGCAGCACCAAAGCACGGCACTACCGTCCAGGCAGGATGGGGAGCCGCTGCTTCTTACCTAAAGCCCAAGAAGACTTCGGGCGATTATCCAAATGACTTTAAGTTCTCGGAGCAGGCACAGCTTGTGCGCTTCTTGGACGATGAGCCATTCCGTGTCTACGAGCAGCACTGGGTTGACCGCACCGAGGGTAAGCGTTCATTCGTTTGCCTAGGTGAAAACTGCCCACTCTGCACCATTGCTGGAGACCAGCCTCGCGCTAAGTTTGCATTCAATGTGCTCGTAGTAAGTGACGAGACTCCGTCTGTCATGATTCTTACCGCCCCTATCACCCTTGCCCGTCAGCTTCAGGCAGCCAACGACGACAGCCGTCTTGGCCCATTGTCTAAGTACTACTGGGCAGTAACACGCCTCGGCACTGGTCGCGACACGCAGTACAACATCAACCGCGTGAAGCCTTCTGACCTGGCCGAGGACTGGGAGTTGGACGCTGAGAAGCTCGACGCTCTAACAGCCAAGGCTGTTAAGTACGGTCCTGAAGCAATCTACGTTGCCCCACGTGAAGAAATGCTAACCGTAGCACGTCAGCTAGTTTCCTAACCAACTCACCCTGTGGGGAGCCGAAGGCTGTTTCTCCCTTTCTTACTTCGGCTCCCCACTTCTCAACTCTCGGGGCTTATATGAATATCATTACAACACTTGAACAACTACAAGAATTTGTAGAGTACTACTCTAAAGTCGATGCATTTGCATTTGACGTAGAAACAATTGGCGATAATCGCCTGTATCCAGTTATCAACGATGTGTGCTGGATTTCTTTTGCGACTGAGGGTCGCACTGACGTTATTCCAATGGGACATCCACACGGAGAGTTTGTAAGTTGGAATAAGCCACTTCTTTTATCGGGACAAAAACGTCTTGCCGAGGGCAAAGCAATTCTAGAATCCCACTATTCTAAAGACCAACGTAAATGGGAACCAGTGTTTGGTGAAGCACCTACTCAACTAAGTCCAGCAGTGGTGTTTGCTGCAATTAAACCATTACTTTTTGGCTCTCAATTAAAGATTGCACACAACGCCAAGTTTGATTTGAAATCAGTAGCTAAGTATTACGGTGGAAAAGTTCCTTCAAAACCATACTTTGATACTCTTACCGCTGGTTTTATTGTAAACAATCTTAATAAAAACTCTTTAAATCTTCAGGCATCCGTAAAGCGTGAGCTGAATATTGATATTGAAAAAGGCATCGGAGAAAACATTGCCCTGCATTCCTTTAGTGATGTAGCAAAATATTCTGCAATAGATGCGGAAGTAACCTGGAAACTTTACAAAGCTCTAGAGAAAAAGATTGTAGGAAATCTTACAACTGTTTGGAAACTTGAAATGGATGTTCTAGGGGCCCTATGTGACATGGAGCTTACTGGTGCGTATATTGATGAAGTAGTTTTAGACCAACTTGCGGACCAAATTAGTGAAGACAAAGAAGAAGCAAAGGCAAAAGCATTCAGGATTGCTGGAGAAGCATTTGCTATCAACTCAGTCCCAGCTAAACAAAAGCTTCTTTTTACAGGGAATCCGCCTAGGATTGTTCCGAATGTAAAGTTTAAAAACGTTCTTACCACTAAAGGAGTAGAGGCCCAACGTGCTGGCGAAGAACTAACCGAAGCACACTATTCAGTATCGGCAGAGGCACTGGAGTATTATCGCGGAAAAGACGCACTAGTAGATGCTCTTTTAGAATACCAAGACCTAAATAAACTTATGACAACCTACGTAACACCATACAAAGGTGGGGAAGTAGAGCGTGAAACTAACGGTAAAAAGACCGTAATTCAGCGTGAAAGCCTTCTTATAAATGGGCGGGTTCATACTAACTTTAAGTCTCACGGGGCTGAGACGGGCCGTTTTAGCTCTTCTGAGCCTAATCTACAGAACATACCGTCATCAGGAGAATACGGGAAGCTTATTCGTAATCTGTTTGTGGCTCCACCTGACCATAAATTAATTGTCGCTGACTATTCTCAAATCGAACCTCGTATTATCGCTGCTTTTTCTCAAGACCCAATTTTGGTTGAAAATTATTTAACTGGTGGCGATATCTACACTACTATTGGAAACACTATGGGTGTAGACCGTAAGGCTGGAAAAGTTCTTGTTCTTGCCATTTCATACGGAGTGGGTCCAGACAAAATTGCTAGCTCAATTGGCTGTTCTGTACAAGAAGCAAAAGATTTGTTACGTCGTTTTGAGCAACAGTTTTCTAGCATTCCAAAGTATAAAAACCGTGTAGTCCGTATGGCTAAACAATCTGGTTCAGTACCGTTTGTCGAAACATTGTTTGGACGTCGCCGTTATATCCCCGATTTACTTCATAAAGAGATTGGCCTTCTTGCTCGTGCTGAACGTCAAGCTTTCAACACAGTTATTCAGGGCTCAGCTGCAGACATTATGAAATTGGCTCTGGTTCGCGCACACTCTTGTTTTATTGATGAGCCAGACGTAAACGTTATTCTAACCGTTCATGACGAACTCGTTACTATTGCACCTGAAGACAGGGCAGAAGAAGTTGCCGAAGCAATTCGCGTATCCATGGAAGGCATAAAAGTGAAACAAATTAATATCCCACTAATTGCAGACGTCAAGATTGTTGATAAGTGGGGTGAAGCAAAATGATACGAAAACGCAAACGCAAAGTAGACCAAGTAATAACTATGAACGATGTTGCTGCTCGCCTTCGTGAGTTCATTCTTGATTCTCAAATACAAAACGGACATGAGCTAAGCACTATTTTAGGTTGCCCAAAAATTAGCGATGAGCTTGCCGAACGTGAGGAAGAGGAAAGCGAAAAACGAGTTGCAAAAATTTCTCATCTGATTCCACTACTGTACGCTCAGGCCCATGCACTGGCTGAAGGAGCAATAGAGTTTCAAAGGAACAATGTAACAGATGACTTAAAAGCAATGCCAAATGAAATTTGGTGGGAATCAAGAAAAATGATGGAGCAAATATCGCTATCAGTACTTGTGGGTTCCATATCTCAGTTAGTAGAATTAGAACTATTGGAGCTTCCCAAGAAGAGGAAAAATAAATGAATAATGCGGATTGGTGGGCTAAAAAATTAGGTCAACAACCCCAACCACAAATTGGACGTCCAGACCCAACTCCACAAATGCCTTTATCTCAACAACCTATGGCCCAGATGCCTTCCTTTCAACCTCAAGCAACGCAAAGGGCCCAGAGCGCTCGCCAGACTGCTACATGTCCTGACTGCGGGTCGAGCAACTATATGGCGATTCAAAATGCAGCGCCACGCTGTTTTGACTGTGGGTACCCCCTGGAGCAGTCGGGGTCGCGTTTCGGTAATCTCGCTGGTGCGCATGTTGAAGGAGCTGCTAAGCAAGCCAAAGGAAATGACACACAAAACAACTGGAATCCACAAGGAATCATTGGAAGAATAGGAGAATAAAATGAATACACTTTCAGAATCTCAAATTAGTTTAATTAAAGAACAAAGCTGGCTAGAGGCTAGGTCAAGTATTGTGGCCACCCTAGTTAGCTTTGGGATACTAGAAACACGTAATGATATTGCTGGTTTCTGGTCAAATGTCGGCGGAGTACCTACTTGGGTCTCAGTATATGACCTATTGGAGCAAAATCGTGATTAATGCCGAAGCCCGCAAGATTATGGCGGCTATCAATAAGAAGTTCGGTGACAACGTTGTTGTAATCGGGGAAGATATCCGCAGTGACCTCATTAAACGTATTACTACTGGTTCTACTACTTTCGACTATATTCTTGGTGGAGGGTTTCCTAGCAACCAATGGAATGAACTGATTGGTGAGCCAAGCCACGGTAAAACGGCAATTGCACTTAAAACAATTGCAGCAAATCAAGCGCTTGACCCCGAGTACACAACCGTTTGGATTGCCGCAGAGCAGTGGGTGCCAGAGTACGCCGAGATGTGTGGCGTAGATACCAGTAGGGTAATCGTTGTTGAAACTAACATTATGGAGGAAGCCTATGATGCGGCTATTGCTTTTGCTGAATCGAAATCAGTTGATGCTATCGTTATTGACTCTCTTCCTGCCCTAGTCCCAGGGCCAGAGAATGAGAAGACCATGGATGAAATGACTGTTGGTCGTGGAGCTCTTCTTACCAATAAGTTCTTCCGCAAAGCTGGAATGGCTATGAAAAGGAGTCTAGTAGAGGCGGAGCGTCCTATTCTGGGCATTGTAATTAACCAGTGGCGTATGAAGATTGGAGTTATGCATGGAGACCCCCGCACTACTCCTGGCGGTGAAGGAAAGAACTACGCTTACTTTACTCGTTCAGAAATTCGTCGTGATGAATGGATTGAAATCGGCTCAGGAGATAAAAAAGTTCGTGTAGGACAGCGCATTAAAATTCGCACAACTAAAAACAAAACAGCCCCACCCCAACAAGTAGCTCACGTAGATTTCTACTTTAAAGACCACAGCATTTATTCTGCTGGAGATTACGACACCGCTAAAGAGGTTGCTGCCATGGCAATTATTAAAGAAATTGTTGACCGTCGTGGTGGATGGATTTATTACGGTGAGCGCAAATGGCAAGGTCAAGAGGCTCTTGTCAACTCTATTCGCGAAGAGATAGACTTGTTTGAAGAACTTCGTGAAAAAGTACTTACAACACCAAACAGCATACTAGGAGCACTTTCAGATGAATGAGCAAGAAATACGTAAAAGCGAACGCACTAAAATAGTTGGGTTTATTCGTGCCGTAGCTACAGACCTTCGCAGGCTGGGCAATGGGTATGATGCAAAATTTTTGGATGAAATTATCTTTGTTCTTACCTCTCCAGAATGGGATGAAGACACAAAGTCTAGGAACTAATGAAATCTGAAGGACAAAAGCAGTCTCAAAAGCATGAAAAGAGAATTGCGGGAATTATCAATGGAAAAACCACAGCTGCTTCTGGAGCATTTTGGTCTCGCAAAGGGGACGTACGTAATGACTCTCTTTTAATAGAGCATAAGTGGACTGGTAAAAAAACCAAAACAATTAGCTCTGCGGAATTGAAAAAAATAACCAATGAAGCTATTATGGATGGCAGGCTTCCAGTATTTGGTATTCATTTAGATGGTGAGGATTATGTCATTCTACTTGAAACAGATTTTCTAGAATTGTGGGATAAAACAAATGGCCTATAAAGATGAGGATTGGCGCGATGAAGCAAGATGCTTTGAAATTGAAGACCCTGAAATTTTTTTTCCAGTTAGGGATAAGGACACATACAAAGACGTAGCGTTAGAAGCAAAAGCAGTATGCTTTGGACCAACTGGAAAAACTCCGTGTGCAGTTCGTGAACATTGCTTATGGTATGCAATTGAAAACGATGAGCAACATGGAATCTGGGGAGGGCTGTCCCATAGGGAAAGAAACGCCCTAGTACGTAAATGGCAAAAAAAATATAAAAACCAAATGACACTGAAAGAGTACATCTTTCAATCAAATAAGATAAAGGAAAACAAATGACTGTAAAAAAATCTGACCTACAAAAATTCTTAGATGCTAAAAAGAAACCTTATCGCCTTCTCGGAAACGTAGAGCGTCATCTTCTTGCAAGACCCGTCGGTGACCGTCGCACTGATGTTCTTCACCCATCAGAAATCATTAAAAAAGATTGGTGTAAGCGTGCGTCTTTCTTTTTGCTAAGTGGTCATACCAAGATTGCGGAAAAACCACCACTACAACTACAGCTAATCTTTGATGAAGGCCACGCTATTCACGCAAAATGGCAACGTTATTTTCAGGAAATGGGTGTTTTGTACGGACGGTTTTACTGCACTTCCTGCCATTTTTCTATGTTTGATTTGGGACCAATTGTCTGTCCAAGCTGCGGAAATGCCACAGTAGAGTACCGTGAAGTTACTCTTGTCGATGACTCTCTCCGCATTGCTGGACACACCGACGGTTGGATTAAAGGAATTGGTGACGATACTCTTATCGAAATTAAGTCTATTGGTCCAGGAACTATTCGCACAGAGGCCGCTAATCTAATGATGGATGCTGACGGCGATTTTATGAAGGCATGGTCAAATGTCAATCGCCCATTCTCAAGCCACATCCTTCAGGGCCAGGTGTACCTAGAACTAATGCGCCGTATGGGACACACGGTAAACGAAATTGTCTTTATTTATGAACTTAAGGCAAATCAATCATTCAAAGAATTCTCTGTAAAAGCAGACTATGAACTAGTTCGCCACGTATTTGATGGCGCAAAGTTTGTAGTTGATGCAGTAGAATCTGGAGTTGCTCCAGAATGTAGCAATAATCCTGGAGAAACCTGTAAGCAATGTGAGCCATACAAGGAGGACTAATGTCAGCACTACAAAAGTTTAAGGATTGGAATCTAACTTTCCACAAACCAGACGGTGAACAGGTTCGTCTTCCCTCCGACATAACCTCTATTGATTCAGAGGAGTTAGGAGAGCTGTTTACTCGTTTAACTTCTTGGACTGACTACATTAATTCTCAGTTGACCATGGCCCAGCTGGAAGAACGTGCAGCACTCAAGAAAAAAGAATTTGTAGAAAATACCATGCTGATTAAACGTATGGGAGCTCAGGTTAAGGGAGAACGCGTAACTACAGTTAAAGCAGAAATTGCTGTTAATGAAGACGTTGTCGCCCTTGACAATGACTATGAAGAGAAATACGCTTATCGTAAGTTAGTTGAAATGCTACTTACAAACCACGAGCGTGACCTATCCTTGGTCAGCCGTGAAATTACACGTCGTTCAAACGAATATAGGAGGAACATATAATGGGACGCATGAAGGATTTGTACACCGCACTAGAAGAGCAAGGTCTAGATGCATCTACTTTTGAACTTGGAATGATTCCAGAATTGCCTGATGAAATCAGGTCCATGATTAGGAACAGCAACCCTAATGGAAAATTTGAAGAAGCCGTACAGCAAAAGTTTCAGCACGCCAAGCACGTGCTGCTAACCAAGCATAAAGACTATGGACCAAAGAACATTGCTTATGCTCCAGGAGGAGCTCTAAATGGTCTTCGTGTTCGTATGCACGATAAGTTGTCTCGTATTAATCACTTAATGGATACAGGTGCAACTCCAGAAAACGAGAGTCTAAAGGATTCATTCTTAGACCTGGCAAACTATGCAATTATTGCCATGCTGGTTCTTGATGGAGAATGGCCAAATGAGTGACGTGTACCAAGACGCGGCATACCGTCTAGGTCAAATGCAAGAACAAAAACGTATAATTAAACTATTAGAAGAGTCGGAATCCGCCTGTGCTGAATGGGCTATTGCTCTTATTAAAGGAGAGAACAAATGAGCAGTAAAACTGTTTTGACGTTGGTTATACTTTCTCTTTTGGCAACACTTGGGGCGGTAGTATGGATGATACTAAACCCACAAATTTATAGTAGTAACTGTTGGGATAAATACTCGACAGAACAAGAGGCAATTTTAAACTGTGAAGGAAAAAACTAAATGAAAGCTTCAGGATTTGAACCAAGATTTGACCGCGATATGGAACGCGGTGAAGTAGGAGAGCAGCTACTTGACCTGCTGTTTGAAGACAGCAAAGACCCTTCAGTATTAATTGAGGTAAAGACTGATTACCGCACAAATGAAACTGGTAATATTTATGTAGAAACACATAAGTATCGTAACGGAGACGTAGATGCTGCAATTCCTTCAGGAATTAACGGTACAGAATCTAAATGGTGGGGACAAGCTTCTCCAGATGGTACTGCTATCCTTCTAATAAAAACTGATGCTTTAAGGGATTATATAGACTTTGTTGACCCACCTAAGAGTGCTCAACCTATTTCTAACGCCCATTCAGCAGCAAGTCTAGGGGTACTTGTTTCTATGAAGGGTTTGATGAAGTATTTGAAGATGTGGAAATCGACGGACTAGGTATAAAATGAGTATCAAGGAATTCGACGGAGGCCTGACAGGCAGCCAAGAAGTCGCTATCGGTATTGACCAATCATTAACGGGCTTTGCTCTCTCAGCTGTCTCCGTCGAATTTCCCCAACAACATAAAACTTGGGTTTATAAATCCGAGTACCGAGGCGTCCAACGCCTAAACGATATTGGCAACTGGCTAGCAGATAAACTTTATGAGTGCGAAGAAAACGGCTGGAAAGTTCAAGACATCGCCATGGAAGGCACAGTTTTAGCCTCACACTCCGCGCTAGCCCTAGGCGAACTCTCCGCGGTAGTCAAGTTAACTTTGTTTAATAACACTGATATTCTTCCACTACAAATCCCCCCGATGACTTTGAAGAAGTACGCCACGGGTAAAGGAACAGCCAAAAAACAAGAAATGCTCCTACAGATTTATAAGCGTTGGGGAGTGGAATTTAATGATGACAACGCCGCAGATGCATATGCTCTAGCTAGACTGGCTACAGGGTCAGCAATTGACGCTATTGAGCGAGAAACTCAAGAGAAAATAAAAGACCCTAAATATAGAGATTTTATCCAGTAACTACTGTACTCTTAAATACGAGGATGGCACACAACTCGTACTTTAAGGACTACAAATGAGTGAAGAAATCATCCTACCTTCGACCGAGGAGCCCTTCCTTCGTGTCAGCGCAGGGTCTAACCCACAATCCGTTGCATCGGCAATCGCACACGCAATCTATGAAAACCGTTCGGTAAAACTCCGAGCAGTAGGTGCTGGAGCAGTAAACCAGGCTGTTAAGTCAATCGCTATTGCCCGTGGATACGTGGCTCCTAGAGGTTTGGACCTAATTTGCAAGCCAGGTTTTACCACCATCGAATCCCGTGATGGTGAAATTTCTGCTATTGTGTTTGCCATTTCTGCAAGTTAAAAAAGGTTTACTCTTATATAGAGATAAAGGAGCCAAAATGGCAACCAGTTACAGTGTTGGCCACGGAATGAGACGCCGTGCAGGAAACACCCAATCAAGTTATACAGAAGCGGCAGGAAAAAGCATGTCACGTAATCACGCTACCTCAGACGAGGCTATGGCAGCTGCAGCAGCAGCAGGCAGCCCACGAGCATCAATGTCAATGAATGCAGGTTCAGTTTCTGCAGACGCAACCATGAGCTCCGTAGATGAACTAACCCCAGGTCAACTACAGGGTGCTCTAATGCCCAAGAAGAACGTTCAGGCTGGTGACCCAACAGGAATGGGTACCAAGGTTAATCGTTCGAATGTTCCTTACGGAGAGAAGCTAGGTGCTTCTTATCGCGTAAGTGTTCCATTCACTCCTACTATTGACCCAGCTGCTGGACCTACTATGCAGTCAGCCCGTATTGTTCCATCAATTTCAGGTCGTGAAAACCCTAATTTTGAATCAGGAATTCAGGGCGCAACAAACTACTAAAGGAGACTCCCATGGCTACAGGCTGGGATGACCTTACTGGTGGCGGTGGAAACTCTGGATTGTTCCAGTCATCTGACTATGGAACAGACAGTAAGGGACACCGAGCGCTTTCAAATGTCCAGCAAAACCCAGGTTCCGATGTACTTCCAATGTATAGCGGTAACTTAGGGCGTAAAGCTGCTTTGTTTGGTAACTTCCGCAATCCAGTTCAGGGTCAAGGAACATTCTTCCCTATGGATGCTGAGCCAAAAGAGCTACCTAAATCAATTAGTGCTGATGGAGGCTTGTAATGGCTGGTGGTTATAATAACTTTAGCCCAAACCAAAACTGGCAGTCTATCGGTGGCCAGGGTTTTCAGGGATACAATAACCAAGGCGGCTATGGCGGTGCAGTTGCTCGTGGTGAACTTGACGCTATTCGTATTGGAACAGGTCGCGTACCGCAGGCAGAATACCCAGATGGTTATCTAGGAACAATCCGTTCTAGACGTGACGACCGCCTCCTTGACTCCGTAAAAAACCGTGTAGGACAAAAAGCATATCAGCGTGGCGTACACCGCGGTGAACGTATTGAGCCTTCACTATACTTTTGGTCACCAGAATTTAATGACCAAATGGGAATTAAGCGTCAAATGAAAGCCAAGCAAGTCTTAGAAAATGGCGTTCTTGTTTGGAAAATGCCAAAGGCTGCACCACAATGGCAGCTTGCTCCAGCCCCTCACTTGGTTAATGATGGAAAAGCAAATACTGTTGCAAATGAGCCAACCACAATCAACGTTCAGCGAGCAAACGCTTTAGCATATCTGAAGCCAGTGTGGTCATAAATGTCACAGTTTGATGGAAGATACGATTACACTAAACCCTGGTCTGGTCCAGGAGATTCAGGCTATTCTCCGTATAGTAACGGAAATGTTCAGCCTAAATGGTCCTATAATGGTCCTTGGGCTTCTAACATGGAGCGCCTTACCCAGCAAGCTTTGTTGGTGGCAACTATACCTGGAGCCCAGCTTCAACAGTTAGTGCGACCACCGCTTCCTCAAATTCGTCTTTTTCCAGATTTAATGGGGTACGGCAGTCCTCGTTATCAACCCTCAATTGATGATGTCATTTCATTAGACCGCGTCTATACAGACCCTCGAGTTAGCTGGTATTCAGGCTCTCCAGCAGGGTATTCTGGTAGTAGCAGAAATAGTTTGGAGAGTAACTAATGGCACGTTCGAGCCGTAAACCTACACGTTCTTTGTTTGCACAGGCAGTAAAGGCGCACACTAGTGGCGACCAAGTACAGGATGTTGACCTCACTGATGTTGACCTTCCTCAGTCAACCCAGAAAGAACAAACACTTAGTCCTCAAGAAGTTGACCTGACTGACGTCGATGTATCTGCTCCTTCTACTAAGGCACCACGCAGAGCAACCCCTCTTAGCGGTGAAACTAGAGAAGAAATGGCGGCAAAACTTCGAGCAGAAGAGCTACAAGAACAGCTGTATTTGCGAGCAGATGCTAAAGCAAAACAAATTAGCTCAAGACCCGAATTCCAACCAGGTCATGGGTTTTATACTTTGGGTTCTGACCCTAGCGAACATGGTGCTTCTCTTAAGCTTTTGAAAGAAGGTAAAGGAACACTAAACCCACTTAGCGTTAAAGGAGGGTATGGACACGTAAAAACGCTTCATCAAGAACTTGTTTCTTTTGTGGATAACCTTCCTTCTCTACTACGTGCAAAGGCAGATGCTCACGATAAGGCAGCCGCAGAAATTGAAAAGATATATGCAGAACACCCAGAGGTTGAAAACCACAGGCTAAAAGCTGCTAATATTCGTGGTTTCTTAGGTGAAGGACCAGATGTTAGAAATAATCTTAGAGAGGTTCGTGACTCTAATTCAACCTCATCTTTGATTCAAGATAACTCTCGTAGTTTTGAGCGTACTCTTACTCCAATTAAAAATGATTTAGTAGAAGCAAAATCAAAAATCGATGTTATTCCTCTTACCGAAAAAGAACGTGAAAAAGGGGAAACTGGCGCATTTTCTCAAAATACAAAAAGAACTCACGGCGCAATAAAGAAAGCTCAATCAGCTTTAGTTTCTTTGCATGGAAAAATTAACAAACTAGTTAGGCCATTTGAAGTAGGTACACCCACTGGCCCTGCATATCTAGAACTTCGTAATCAACAAATTGACAATCTTGTGGATAAGCCATCAAGACCAGATGTAAGTGGATATCAAGATGTGCGGTACGAGTTTGAACCAGGTGCTGAAGGACGACTGTCGAAGCCAGGGCACATCTGGGGAGACGAAATTACTGTAGGTGGTCGACGCACAGGAGACCGTGAACAAATTCCAATTAGCGAGGAAAATGTTCAAATGCTTAGGGGACGTAAAGGCGGTAAAAAGCACGCAACTCGTATGTCCTCAATTCTTCGTACAGGAAAAAGCCCCGAAGAAAAGTCTCAAGAAACAGCTGAAAATAAAGAAACTAGTTTGTTCTCTTATTCTCCAGAAGCTGAAGAGCAGCAAATGGTTAGACTAAAAGCTGCGGGTCGCCTCATTGATACAGAAGAAGGCCCAGTAGCTATTCCTTCTGGAGGAGCTCCTAGAACTCAACGGAGACAAGGAAATAAAGTCAAATCAGTACTCGTTGACCCTAAAAAAGTTACAACAGTGGGTACGCACAGAGGAGCAGTACAACAGATTAGTAGTATGAGAGCAGCAAAGTCAGAAACTCAAGGCCACATCGATAGAGCTACGCGGGCACTAATTGACGGAACGGACGTTCCTTCCGAATCAATTAGTCATTTTGAAAGCCTTCCTGGAAATGAAGGTAATGAAGCCGCACAACAAGCCTTTGACAGAGCTGAAGCTCATGGTCGTGCAGTTACAGAAGCCATCGAGTCCGTCAAATCAACTGGAAGAATTAGCAAAGAACACCGAGACCTGTTTAAACGTGAAGGAACAGATGTCGGAAGCATAGTTCGTCAAGCGAAGGGTCTATAATGCCACACCCACAGTCAGGTCAGAATTTATTTGCACCACAATCTGAACTACAATACCACGTACAGGTATTCAGTAAGTCACATGGAGATTTTCTTAGCTCGTCAATTCATGAAAGTGAAGATGACGCGCAAAATACTGCTAAAGTTGTTCGAGACGGTTTTAGAGGACAGTATAGAGGAAAAGGACCAGAAGTTAGGGTAGTTAAAGTTGCTAGACACACCATGTACTCGGAACCAGAGGTTGTGTCTGAAAAAACTGCTGCAATGTCTCCAACTGAACGGCGCAAACTAGAGCGAATGATGGCTGACCAGGCTAAAGGACCAGAAGCTGGACGTAAAAAGCCAACTCCAAAACCACGTAGACAGGTTGTAGACTTAACTGACGTGGACCTTAGCACCAAAAAGAAAGGTAGATAATGTCTTCTGATGGTGATGGCGGCGAAGTTTTAGAGCTACAAGCATTTCAAATTGCCCAAAATGCTGCGATGTATAAGGGTTCTCATCCATGTCCAGCATGTGGTGTTATCATGAATCCTGTAGAATTTTTATATGGAAAAGGTGTTTGTCAAGAATGCCTAGAGGCACGAGCAGTGCGAAGAATTAAAGGTAGGTTAGCATAATGGCTAAAAGTAAAAACGTAGACCTAACAGGTGTTCTTGGTCAATCTGAAGGACCAGAAGTTGACCTTACTGACGTTGACCTTAGCAAACCAGCACCTGCTGGTGCGCTCGAAGCGCTAAAAGCTAAAGCTGCTCCTAAAGCAACGCCTACTCGTACCCCACGTAGTCGCACTAATAGGGCTGCGCAAGTTGCAAGAAGTCTAGATACTGAAAAACTAGGCGAAGCTTATGGTGAAACATCAACCACATTAGCTAGACAAAGTTCTTCAAAACCAGACCCAGAAATGCGCCCACTAACTAATCTTCGTGGTGAAGTAGTTGAGGGCCTTTCTCCAGAAGAACGTGAACAAAAAGATGAGAATCCAACCAACGTTTCGAGAAACCATGGTGGAGAAGGATTCTATAGGAATCAAATTCACGGAGATTACTCCCATTTTGCTAAACTAACAAATCTAGCAGACTTTCTTAGCCGCAAGACTGAAGAAGCTCAAGACGCACTTGGAAACCACCCAGCTGCAGCTAGTTTTGATGATATTCACCGAATGCTATCCGTAGCATTTGGGCACATCACCGATGCTCAAAACGCTCACCTTAAAGGAGAGACAGGTCTAAGTAGAGTAAATCCTCAAACAGGTCGAGCAGAGCTTATTGGCCGCCAGTTTGTTAGAAGTGGAACCGAAGACCCATTTGGAAGAAAGTTTAAAAACCGTGGTTCTGAAGACCCATACGGTTCTCAGGCAATTACACGAGGAATTGGTTTTAATCCAGTTTCTAAAGTAAACGCCGAGATTGGTGAGCCCCAACTACGTAGCGAAGGTATCTCTACTAATATTGCCGAAGACACTCCGTTTGGCGCAGTACCGCATTTTCACCGTGCCGCTCAACTTCTAGCTACTGCATCCAATCTTTTGCAGGGAAGCATTGCAGACGTTAGCTCTGACCAAACTATTGGAGCAAAAGTAAAGCCGTGGAATGGACGCTATGATTGGCGAGCTGGTGACCCAGACGTAGTTACTCATGCTGAGAAACTAAGTAATGATTACGCCAGTAGCGTAGTTAAAGATGGTGCAAAACTTACTGAAGAGCACGACGACGCAGCTGAAGTAAGTCCAGCGCAAGTTCAAGAAATGTTTGACAGAACTAAAAAAGCTCGAGAAGCTGAAATGAAAGCTAAAGAGCAGCAGGCCAATATCCATGCTGGTTTAGTAAAGAGCGCATATGAACAACACTTTGGAAAAGTAATCGCTGCTCGTCAAGCAGCAGCTGTTCAAAAAACTGCCGAACTAAGAACACTTCCAGTAGTCGAAGCTCCTTCTAAGGCGTCTATTTTTAGTCCAGAAGATGCTCCTGCAAATAAAAATCCATTGGAATGGTCTGTTGAAAAGCGTCAAACTGCTACAGACCTTGATTATGCTAGAGAGACCTCTAAAAAAGCTGTAGTAAGTGCAGAGTCCGCTATATCTAGCATTCCTACTTTGCTGGGCCATGCAACTAACGCGTTTAAATCTGGAAAACTAACCTCACAGGAACTCGAGTCGATTAATGGCTTGGCAAATGAGGCCAACGGCCACATTGCTAATGCACGCAAGGCATCTGAGGCAGAGGAACCAAAAGTTCCTGAGCCAGAATATGCTTACAAAAAAGAAGAAGACCCACGTTACCCTGGAGATATCCAGTCAACTGTTGCAAATAACCCAAGATATTCAAAAATGACAGCAGCTGAACGTGAGAAAGAACGTAGAGCATTTGCAGCATCGCAGGGTCTTAGCTATCCTGCATGGCAGAAAAAGGTAAGAGAGTACAATGAAAACTTGGACGTTCTAGTTGCCCAAGACGCAGCAACAAAGGCGGCAAACATTGTATCGCAAAATAACGCTATTAAAGAACACCACTTTGGAATTACAACACATGCAGATAACGCCTTTAACGCTGTAACAGAAATTCATAAAAAGTTGCGGAATGCAGGAGTTATTGCTCCTGTTCAATCCCCAGCAGTCGAACCCGACCTTACTGGCATTCCTTCTCTACAGACTTTTGCAAGAGCAAGCCGTCCTGGACGAGTAGCAACTCGCCGTGAGGCCCTGGACTTGATGACGCAAGAAAATGACAAGGCTCAAGCAGAGGCCGCCAGAACAGCTCAAGAAGAAGCTGATAAACAAGCTCGAATTAATGCAGATAGAGAAGCTCGCCGTAATAGTGCAAGAGCAAAAGCTGAAGAATTTGGATTCTTGACAGAAGACGAAGAAGCAGCAAAGGCATTCTTAGCAGCTGGAGAAAACCTTCCTCCAAATGAGGCTGGAAGACGACGCGGAGAATTCTTGTCCGCATTGGCAGCTAAGGGAGCAGTAGATTATACAGTCACTCCTAAAGCACCTCGCCCTGGAAAATCCCTATTTATTACTCCTCCACAGCTTCCACTTACTGAGGTCAGAGAGAGTGCTAGCCCTAAACGAGCTAAGAGAATGGCACGTGCAGCCCAGCGACAGGAAAATAAAGCCGCTGAAGCTGGTCGTCGTAAACTTGCAGGAAATGTTGCAGGATTGGGTCTAGGATTAAACCTGGAAGACGCACTTCGTGTTGATGTTCCTGAAAAGGTTGTTAAAGGCAAGTCTCAAGCAGATATTGAGCGTGAAGAAAATGCAGCAATTATCGAAGGTCTAAAGCGAGCTGAAAGCTCGGCGTCTAATATTGACCTAGCAAGACAAAATCTTGCAGGAATTACTGCAGCAAATGAGGCGTTTGATGCAGCAACACAAGTAGGAACAACAATCAAACCAACACGGAGAACTCGTAAATGAACGAACCTGAAAATTCGGACGACAACGTATCCAAGGAAATATGGCGAAGATTTAAATTTAGCCCAGAACACCTTAAAGGACGCGAAGCAATAACAGAACTAAAAGGACTAAACAACAGTGTGGCCGTAGCTGCGCAACGCATACCAAATCTTAGCTCAGCAGTATCCAAAAGTTCGGAAAATGCTGATAAAGAGCTGTCGTTAGCAGATATAGCGCATGATGGTCTAGACCACACAAAGGCCAGTATGCACCTAACTAATGCGGCAAATCACATATCCGATGCTGCTACAATGATTGTAGGAGAAGGACAGTCCGCCTTAAATAATTTAACAACAGTTCCACAGCATTTATCTTCTGGGTACTATACACTAGAAGCATCACTTCACATGTTAGAAGGGCAGGAGGCCCTATCTAATTTGATGGATGTTGCTCACCTAGGTAAAGCCCACGAGCACGTAAGAAATTACGTAGAATCTATTCCAAAAGGAAAGTAAAATGGCAGTAAACACAAGCCGTTCAATGAACGAAGGTCTGGCCGAAGGCGCAACTGACGGCAAGTACCGCAAAGTACGCCCAAATACAGAGGTAGCCGATGTACAGGGCAACGAGAAGACTCTGGACAACCGTCAGAGCCTACACCCATTCTATGGATACGGATTTGTTACATCTGAGTATCCAGATGAAAACAAAGTAAATCCAGGAAAGTAAGGAAATTATAATGGCACTTCGTCCAATTAATTACAAAAAACTCGAAAAAACACAAGACAAAATGAACAAAAAAGATGCTAAAAAAGCAGGCGTCAAGCGTTCAGACCGTAAGGCTGTAAAAGCTAACATCAAAACCAATGCTATCCGCAAAGCTGTTGGCGATGCAATGGAGAAGAAGGCTCCAGACTGGACTCTTCCTGTTGGCAAAGACCCAGGCCTAGCTAGAACTACGCGTTCAGCTCAAGAGTACGGAAAAAACAAGGAAGCAGCAAGAAAAACAGGTCTAAAAGCCAAAACCGCTAATAAGGTTTATGCCAAGACTTACAAAGCTGCAACTAAGAAGATTAACAAAGCTAGTAAAGGCAAGTAAATTTTACAATGAGAGTACCTAGTCCAAAGAAGTTCATGAAAGATGAACGCAAACAAGCCCTAGCTCAGGCTAGAACATCTGGAAGACGATACGGTATTACTCAAGTCCTCAATGCTCGTCAGTTCATGCAGCACAAGTTGCGCGGAGAAGAATTAGACGTATTTGCTAAACAAGACATGCAGAACCGACAAGACCGAGCACTTGAAGAACTAAACAAAACATCAGACCGTGCCCTTCGTGCGGGAATTCCTGGAACTAAAATTGATAAAGCAATTGATAAAGGAACACAGGACATGTTTAATGCCTACATGGGACCTCCTCCTAAATGGGGCAAAAAACTACTTAAAGGCAACATCAAAGGTGCGGCCAAGTCCTACATGAAGCAACAAAGAAAACGACGCAAATTCTAATTAGTTAAACCCCTTCCATTTGGGAGGGGTTTATACTATTATGTACCTGAAGGAGTATTATATGGCAGAAGAATTTAAACCAGTACTGGGAAGTAAGCCAATTGAAGGCCCAGTAATTCGTCTACTATTATGTTTAGTATGCGAGACATTAGAAGAACTACCAGATTATGAAGGTCCTACAGACCGTGATTATCTCCTAGAGATTTCTTTAGAGAAGCACAAGTTTGATTCAGGTGAGCCGCACAAAGGCAAGCTGTTTAAATTACCAGTGAAAGCCTGGGCAAACCCAGAGCAAAAGAAAGCCATCCTAGAACAGTTTAAAAAGGGTGGGTCTACTGGACTAAACGAGCTAGACCCAGAAAAGTCATTTTATGAAACTAAAATGACGTTTGCACAAGATGCAATGGAGTGCTGGGAACGCCATAATCGTGTTACCCTTGACAGGGGCTGTGAAGATTATGAGTCGCCATCTAAAAGATTGCTACCTAATACAGCTAAAGAACGTGGAGAACTTGGGTTGCCATTGCCAGAGCATCTGGATGGTCCAAAGATTTTTACATGTCATTTTTGCCCATACCATGGTCAAGTCGTTCAAAGACGTCGTATGATTATGGGTATGTACAAGTAAAGGAAAGTAATGGCAAAAGGAAAAGGTGGAGCACCAGCTCCAGCAAAAAGCAGCAACGACCGTCAAAATGGCAAGGCGTTTAAAAAACGTCCAAAAGTATTTGACCCAGTCAAGCGTCGTCTAGTAACATCTAAATAACCACCTAAAAGGAAAGTAATATGGAAAAAGAAATAGAAACAGTATTTGTCGTAGCAGTTCACACCGACGGTACCTTTAGCGCAAATCTAGAGCAGCTCCCAGAGCCAATTCAGGTAAAGCGTCCAGCAACAACATTTGATGTGTTTCAGACCTCACAGCAAATTGTGAAGGAAATTGAATCTCAAATTCTAGTTGAGCGTATTGTAAACGCAGTATCTGCAAGCCTACTACCACCAGCGGAACAGAGCATTCCTGACGCTGTAAAGGAGAAACTGGCAGAACGCGGCATTCAGCCAGAAAGCTCAGCAACAACCGAATAAACTAGTCCTATGACTATTTATGGTGCCAACTCAACGTCTTATTTTAGCGCACCCGCTGAAACCCTAGACCCAACGCTATTCCAAGGAAGAGCCCTTCGTTCGCAAATTCGTGACGGGATTGTCTCCTTGTTAAATGGTTTTTTTGCCAAACACTACCGTCATTCTGAGGTTTGGTCTCATCCATGGTTAGCTGGGTCTGGGGTTTCTTATCAATGGCAGGCCAACAGAACTCCAAAAGATTTGGATTGCCTGGTTGGCGTAGACTTTGTTCAATTTAGAAAAGCCAATCCAGAGTATGTAGGATTGTCGGACACAGAGATTGCCTCCCAGATAAATGAACAATTTCATGATGAGCTGCAGCCAGCCACCGAAAATTGGAATGGTTATGAACTAACGTTTTTTGTTAATCCTTCAGCCACAGACATCCGAAACCTTAAGCCATACGCCGCATACGATTTGAAGTATGACGAGTGGACAGTTACTCCTGACCCAAATGCAGCCCCTCCCCAAAACCCTGAGTGGGATTCAATTGTTGAAAATGACCGCAAGATGACAGAGCAAATCACCACTAGGTTCAATACGGCCCTACAAACGATGCAGGAGACACGGAGCGAAGCAGGGCATAGGAATGCAGAAACTCGATTAGCGGCCGCCTATCAGCAGGGAGACGCCTTATACGATGAGATTCACCGCAATCGTAGCCAAGCATTTTCTCCTACGGGCCAGGGATACGCAGATTTTCACAATTATCGTTGGCAAGCTGGTAAGCAAGTAGGCACAGTAGCTAAGCTGCGGAACATACGAGAGTATGTAAAGGAGAATAGTAGAGCAGAAGCAATGGCCACATATGGAATAGAATTGCCAGATGCAAATACGCTGATTCGTCGTGCAGCAACATATAGGGTTAAGTAATGTCATTGTTAGACACGTGCTATTTGTGTGGCCATAAATTGGTAGCAAGTATTTGCGTAGAAGATTATTGTAAATGTGAGTGCAATGGAGAAGAATACGAGGAAGACTAACCGTGCATGTAGTTATTGATTTAGACGGCGTACTAAAAGGCGATAGAAATGATGAGCCAATCCCTACAGGAATTCAGTTTGTAGGGGCCCTTAGTGCCTGGAATAAGATTAGTTTTATTACCGAGATGCCTAGAAGACAGGCGGAGCATTGGATAAATACAAATAAGATTGTTGATTATGACAATTTGTTTGACGCATCGCTGCAGCTTACAGGAGAAAATCTAAAAGAGCGACAGCTAAAGTTTGCCAGAAGCCAGGGCCCGATTGACCTGTTCATTACATCAAACCCAAAAATGTGGGTATTCTCATTTGATTTGGGTATTCCAAGTATGATGTTTGGTTCGCCTAGTTACATTCGACCAGAATTCAGACCAGATGCACCAAAAAAAGTGAGGTCCTGGAGTGAGATTGAAGCAGCAGTCAAACGCCAAAATGAATTAAGGACAAAAGACGCAAGATTGACCCGTTCCGAAGGGGTGAATTTTGAATGATTATATTTGGCGGAGTTGAAATTCCATCCAACAGAACCACGCTCGAGCGCAGCGGCGTAAAAAACGTTATGTTAAATTATTGGGGGTTAAGGAAGAGGGGACTTCCTAAGACTAAGTTATATTTAATATCAGAGCATTTTGATGATGATATGAAGGTGTGGGTTGATTCTGGTGCAACCCAAGCTGATAAGGCTAATTTATCAAAAAAAGAATTAGAGGAATACGCAGCAGATTACGAAGAGTTCATAGCCACTAATTATGACCGAATTGAAGGATGGGTTGAGTTTGATTCACAGGTTATGGGGTTTGATTGGATTCTCGAGCAACGAGACGCCGTTGAACCAGATGAAAAGCGATGGATTGTTTGGCACGAAAAGTACGGTACACCACTCCTACAGCGTTGGGCAACAGAATATAAAAACATTGCCATTCCAGGTGAGGCAGTAGAAACCGTTACAAATCTGGCAGGGATTACTAGAAGTTTAAAACGCCAAACAAATGTGGAGTTTCATGCGTTGGCGATGGCAAAACCAGATAACCTAAGACAAATACCGTTTACATCCACAAGCACGCTGGCCTGGTTAAGTCCGATGAGACGTGGAGAAACCATTATTTGGGATGGAAGTAAACTGGTAAGATATCAAAAGAAGATGAAGGACCAAGCAAGACCAAGATACAAGAGTATTTTGCAAAACGCGGGATTGGATTTTCAAAAGTTTTTAAATGATGAGGACCAAGAAGCAACAAAAGTTGCAATTTGGTCATATTTGCAGTTAGAGAAGACAATGGATAAAAAGATAGTATCTGATAACAATGATGACACCCTATATACGGGTTTGATGGAAATTGGGGGGGTGGTTTCTAATAACAGCGGGTCAGAAGTGCGGAAAGTTGAAAGACAAGAAGTAGTACAAAGAGACCCAAATGAGATAGTTTCCATGCCAGTTTTTGGATACCAGATGAAGACAATTGTGGAGACAGAAGATGGTCGTGACGTACTAAAGGACGTACCAGTCGTCAAGTCAAACAGCACAAGTTTACGTCAGTGTGACACCTGTTTTGTGGCAGCCAATTGTCCAGCGTTTAAGCCAGCAAATACCTGCGCATTTAACCTACCAGTAGAGGTAAAAACCAAAGAACAATTGAAGAGTTTGTTGACCACAATTATTGAAATGCAAGGCCAGAGAGTAGCGTTTATGCGGTTTGCAGAAGAAATGAACGGTGGATATGCGGACCCAAATGTGTCACAAGAAATTGACCGTTTGTTTAAATTGGTTAAGTCCGTAAAGGAGCTGGAAGAGAGTAAAGAGTTCATTCAAATCACTGCATCACGTCAGTCGTCAGGAGGAGTGTTGTCAGCAATTTTTGGTGACCGTGCACAGGCGTTAAAGGAAATGCCACAGCCGTTGACAGAGGACCAAACGACCAGAATTATAAACGATTCGTTCGAATAGTATTATCTGATAATAGCGTCCACCATGCCATGAAAGATGGTGGGCGCTATTTTTTATTATTTTTTACCAGAGTATTTGACGAAGTTAGCAGAAGGGTATTAGGATTAATCAAGAGATAATAGAAGTCCACAAAAGTGGGGTATTTAACAAAATCAATGAATGGTGATATTTAATGACTAATTTTTCGTTTCGTCTAGCAGATGAATTCGTTTCAGGATACAAAGACAAGAAGCCTCCGTTTGGATACGCAGACGTAGCAGGCAATTCGGTGGGAGAAATTACGTTTCTGCGTACCTACAGCCGTTTGAAGGAAGATGGCACAAAGGAAACATGGGCAGAAGTATGTGAGCGTGTGATTAACGGAATGTATTCGTTGCAGAAGGACCACGCAAAAGCAAATCGTTTGCCATGGAGCGATGCAAAAGCTGCCGCCAGTGCAAAAGAGGCATATGACCGTTTGTTTAATTTGAAGTGGACGCCGCCAGGTCGTGGATTGTGGGTAATGGGTACCCCAATCGTAAATGAGCAGAAGAATTCCGCAGCGTTGCAGAACTGCGCGTTTGTCAGCACCAATGAAATGACCAAACAAAATCCAGCCAAGCCATTTGGATTCCTAATGGAAGCAAGTATGTTGGGTGTAGGAGTTGGATTTGATGATAAAGGAGCTGATAAAGGATTTGAAATTTATGAGCCAAAAGGATTGTCAGAGTATTTAATTCCTGATACACGTGAAGGATGGGCAGAGTCAACGATAGCGTTGATTAACTCATTCCTAAAGCCCGACCAGCCAATGTGGGAGTTTAATTACGACGCAGTTCGTCCGTATGGAGCACCAATTAAGACATTTGGTGGAACAGCGTCAGGTCCAGAACCGTTGATTAGGTTGCACAACACCGTTCGTAACATATTTTTGGGACGTAAGGGAGAGTTGCTAACACGCAAGGATATTGCCGATATTGGTAATTTGATTGGCGTTTGTGTGGTTTCTGGTAACGTGCGCCGTTCGGCAGAATTGTTGATTGGACGTATTGATGACGAAGATTTCCTAAACCTAAAGAACGCAGAGCGTTTTCCTGAGCGCAATAGTTATGACCCAGAAAAGCCAGGATGGGCATGGATGTCTAATAACAGCGTTGAAGTATCTGTAGGAACAGATTTTAGTCCTATTGTTGATGGAATTGTACGCAATGGTGAACCTGGCGTTATTTGGATGGATGTTTCACGTAAGTATGGTCGTTTGATTGATGAACCAAACAATAAGGACCACCGTGTTGTAGGATATAACCCTTGTGCGGAACAGAGTCTTGAATCATTTGAGATGTGTACGCTAGTGGAGACGTATTTGAATCGCCACGAATCATTGGAAGATTTTAAGCGTACACTGAAGTTTGCCTATCTATACGCTAAGACAGTTACACTACTGCCAACGCACTGGGAAGAAACCAATGCCATTATGCAACGTAACCGTCGTATTGGAACGTCAGTAAGCGGTATTGCGAATTTTGCGGATACTAAAGGATTGCCAGAGCTACGTACTTGGATGAATGAAGGATACGCTGTCGTAAAGAAGTACGACGTAACCTACTCTGAGTGGTTGGGTATTCGTGAGTCTATTAAGATGACTACAGTAAAGCCTTCGGGTACTGTGTCTATTTTGGCTGGAGAAAGCCCAGGTGTTCACTGGACTGCTGGCGGTAAGTATTTCCTACGTGCTATTCGGTTTGGTAACAATGACCCTATGTTGCCTTTGTTTAAGATGGCTAACTATAGGATTGAACCTGCGTCAGAGTCTCCTGATACTACATCAGTTGTATTCTTCCCGATTAAGTCTCTTGCTGAACGTGCTGAACGTGACGTTACTATTTTTGAGAAGATGAATCTTGCTGTTATTGCTCAACGGTATTGGTCAGACAACTCTGTGTCTGTGACTATCACTTTTGACACTGAAAAAGAAGCTGAAAACGTAGAGACTGTGTTGCACATGCACGATGGTCAGCTCAAGACTGTATCGTTCTTGCCTATGGGCAATACCGTGTATCCACAAATGCCGTACACTCAAATCTCTGAAGAAGAATACGAGAAGTACGCTATGACTCTATTCCCGATTGATTTTGCTGGTGTATACGCTGGTATGGCCTCCGACGCTATTGGTGAAGCCTACTGTACTACTGACGCTTGTGAGATTAAGTTGATTAAGGATAATGCGTAATGGTAACTGTATATTCGAATCCTAATTGTGTTCAATGTGAACAGACTAAGCGTTGGCTATCAATCAATTCAATTCCTTTTGAATCTAAAATGATTTCTGATAGCCCAGAAGTATACGAGCTAATTGAAGCTAAAGGATACAAATCTGCACCAGTAGTAGTTTCTGGTAAAGATAGTTGGTCTGGTTTTAAGCTAGATAAACTAGCAACACTTATTTAATAGAAGACATAACCCCCGCCCAATTGTTTGTGTTGGACGGGGGTTTGTCTTACCTGCTGGCCGACTTGGTGTCTGACGGTCTTATTTTTTTGGTTTGCCTACTATGATAGTACGGCGACTGGTCATAGCCTTACGCTCTGACGCAGTTGTCCCTCCCCAGATGCCATCAACAATTTCATTGCTAATAGCAAACTGAAGGCACTGTACCGCAACGGGACATGTGGCACAGATTTGTTTTGCTTGTGCTACTTTTACACTACGACCAGCAGCGCCTTCTGGGAAAAATAACTCTGGGTCTTCGTTAGCACATGCAGCATTTTCTGTGTCAAACATTTGTGATTCACTCATCTCTTCCTCCTCTCTTTTTTGTCAAAGATGATTAAGCCCGCGGATTTTAAGTCACGCTTTATATTACTCATTGCCCTACGGTCTGACGGAGTCAAGGACGTAAAGATTACTTTACCCAAAGGAGATATCCATTTCAAATGCCCTCCGTTTGACACTACAATTTCCCATTTTTGAGATTTAGCAGATTTAATTAGTTCCTTTAGTTCCGACGCCATACTGTTCTCCTTCTTATACAGGCCAGAGATATTGGTACTCTGTTGGAGCTGCACCTGAATCTTCAGGCCACTCAAACTGACTATACCATGGATATTCTTTTACCAATAAAGCCTGACGGTGTGTCACGGCTATTTGTTCAAATAAGTTATTGTCTACAATCCACTGTGGAAGTGTATGAGTAGTTATCCTACCTAACTCAATTGCACGGTAATGTGTAGCGATTGCTTTCTCGCTAATTGTGGATTTAAATCCTCGTATTTCCCACTCTACAACCATAGCATTTATGTAATCAAGTAGCGCAGACTCATGCCCACGCCACATCTTGACTGCAGGATGGTTGACCCATCCTTTAGGATTCCTATGATTACCTGCAGGGTCAAGCTCTACAAGAGTCATAAGTATTTGCCATCCTTCTAGTGCCTGCTTGTTTAGCCTTTTGTTATCTAAGGTTTTAGCAATAGCTGAAAAATCAGTTGTCGCCAGCGGCAAAAAAGTCTGCAACGTCTACCTCCTTGATAGTTGCAATAGCTGCAACCAAAGTATTTGCTACATGATTAGGTACTTCTGGGTTTTGCAAAGACTGCTCTGCCAGATAAGTTAGCATATCTACAATCCCATCACGAGTTTGAGTTGCACTTGCTTCGGCAACACGTGCCATAAAGTTAATTACTTCTTGATTCATTTCCAATTTAGTTCTCCATTCCATATTCATAACATTCAGGACATAGTTTATCCTGACCGATGTAGCCTGCTTCATCACCATCAAATGTAACTTCACACCAGTCGCAAGTTGTCGGGTCGTTTAGCTCTACATATTCCACTATTTTTCTCCTTTATTATTTTTGTGACAATCACAACCACATGTCCAAGACTTATCGTAGTAAGTAATTGTTTCTTTGCAGTTTTCGTGGTGCTTGGTTATGCAAAACCCCGAAACGTACTTGTTATTTGCCATTTTTGTCTTCAAGACGCTTGAGCATATCTGCTACAAGTTCTTTAGCCATGCTGTTTAGTACTTCTTTTCTTGGGCCTTCCAAGTTAATTAGTTTAACCAGATAGTCTGTCCAGTGCTTTACTTCTAGCGGTGCTGGTTTTGGCCGTAATTCAAGTTCTTCATTAATTAGGTCTAGAATTCTTTTTCTCTCGGCATCAACACCTGCCATATATCCATTTGCATATTCTGCAGTCATTTCGTTTTCCATTAGATTTCCTCCACATCCCACTTGTCTACTTCAAAATCAGAAGCACCTACAAGTTGTTCTTTTTCTCTTTTCATTAGTACATCTACTGCTGTGTTATACAGTTCACTCTCGCTTGGTTCGTGGTCAAACTGCAACAACATTCCATGAGTAATGAATACTGAATATTTATGTCTTTCCATTAGTTATTCTCCTTCTTCTTGTAAATCAACCCAATCGTTAAAAGTTAGACGATAAGCGACAGGGTCGCATTCCTTTAGTATTTTAGATGGAGACAATGTAATTCCTACAATGTCATAGTCTTCATACAACTCGTCTAACAGTTCATCAAACATTTCTTCTGTGTACTGCTCTTCTGGTGCGCTCATTTCTTATCTCCTATTGCAACTATTACATCTATTTTGTAGAACCTTTCTACAATTTCTCTTGCTGTCTCCCAATAACCCAAGTCGATACCTGTTTCATTGTGAGTGGCTACTAGTTCATCTGCCATACGTGCTAGTAGTTCATCATTCGTAAGGTGCTTTACATATTTAGTTTCCATTAATTTACTCCGTAATCTTCACAGATATTTGCTACAGCATCATTTAACTCTTCTATAAGTTCTAGAAGAGTATCTTTATCAAGATGCTCTACCATATCTTTGGTTAGTGTTGATTGCCATATATTACTCATCTTCCTCCTCCTCCTCTGGCTCTGGGTTATAGACAAAGTCATAGAACGCGTTGAAAGTCATTTCGCTAAACTCGGTGGCGAGTCCGCCATAATAGTCTTGCTTTGCTACAAACTCGTTCCAAGTGTCTTGGTCGGCTTTTAGACCGACGCTTTCTATGCCGTTTTCCACATCATCAAAGCACATAGTTTGCCAAACCAATTGCTCATCTGGCTCGTAGTTGTCCTCAAGGAACTTCACTAGTTCTTTTCTAGTCATTAGTCATCCTTTCTTAGTTCATATTTATATTCCTGTACAAAGTAAGACAAATCGTTGTCAATAAATTCTCCAACGCTGTGTTCAAGTGCATCACAGATTTTGTCCCACTCTTCATCTGAGATGGTAATGTCATCTCCTAGATATGACTCAAAATTTTCTTTGTCAATTGCAAAGTGTTCGAATGCTTTTCTTTCGCTCATTAATTCACCTCCCATTTGTCTAGTGGTTCTCCTGCCATGATTGCGTAAACATAGTCAAACTTATTGTTATCGTTTAGTTCGCTTAGAGTTTCCCATTGCTCTTCAGTCAGGTCATTGACATCTAACAGAATGATTGCTCCTGCTCCCCATGACCCATCGTCACTTACCCAAGCGGTAGTTTTTTGTTCAAACGCCATTAGTTGGTTTCCTTTTCGTATGTTGCACACCATGCTTCAACATTGTCCTTATTGATTACTCCGCCTTGACCACAGTACTCTGCTAAAGCAACCAAAATATCTTCTGCTCCTGCATCATACCCACGCTCAAACATTTCATACAATGCTTGTGTTTCTGGATTAATACTCACTTGTTCCGTCATTTCTCTCCTTTACTTTTGTTGTTCCATAATAAATTCAACTAGTTCACCGATTGAATCTAGTTGCATTGCTGGAGTATCCACTAGTTTTACTCCAAAGGCATCCTCGCTATTTACAAGAATGGTAATCATAGATAGTGAATCTATATCTAGGCTGCTAAAGGTTTTCTCCAAAGTTATAGTGTCTGGAGAGTAACCCGTTTCTTGATACACTATATCTGCTAGTCGAGATAGTATTTCTGGTTGTTTCATTTTTTACTCCTTTGTTTTTGTTTTAGAAATTTTAGGCGTATCCACAAAGTGCCGTGTGTTTTACATAGCACTCGGTGCTTACAAGGTACTAATACTAAAGTCCCATAGTCTTTTGGTTCTTTGATTAGTCCCATAGCAAATAGTTCTGCTTGCTCTGCGTCACCTTCTAGTTCTGTGAACATCCTTTACTCCTTTTGATTTTGTTTGTGTTGGGACGCCCCTAGCCGTAGAACACATCGCCAAACATTGCTTGCTGTATTACTAGGTCACCTGCACACATATCCATGTCATCGATGTCTACCTGGCCGCCACAATGATAGTGTTCTCCATTTACTATCTCTGTGTATGCAGTAACGATGTCATCGATGGTTAGTACTCGTGTAATCTTTCCATCATCTAATGGGTTGAGTGCTGTGATTGAAACACTGCCGTGCTTATCCCAGTTACCTTCTACGAATGAGTAATCAATCCACCACTCATTCATCTCCCACGCACTACCAAAGACTTCAGACCAAAGTTCATCCTTATCTATTACACGTGGAATTGTTACTGTGTTATCTACTTTAGTTTCCATTTAGTTTTTCCTTTTCTATTTCTCTTTTTACTTCTCTCTTTACAGATGCAAACTGTAAGAAAGCATCTTTGTATCTTTGTACAAGAGCTGGGTCAAGATTAACTTTAGGAGTAATTTCCCAATAGTCTCTAGCTCCTTCTTCATCTAGGTCCCACACTTCTTGTAACTCTCGAATTGTTTCGTATTCATCTCCAATAAAGAATGCAAATACTTCATCTTCAACAACTGAATACGGTTTCATTTACTCCTCCTCTTCTTCTGGGTCAGGGATTAATGATGCTAACAATACTTGCAGCACCATTCGTGGCGGTATTGAATCAATTGCAATTGACTCTGGGTTATCAAGAACACTGCCAATCATTTGACGAATGTGTTCTCGCTCCATGTTTCTACCTTTATTGATTAGTTCCTTTTCAGTTAGTTCTTGCATTTGTTTTCTTTCCTTTACTGTTTAGTGTTACTTGCATGTCTCCTATTTCATTAACTGTTGCTTCAATGAAATGAGTTAGTACATGTTGAGTCATCTTTAATTGCTTTTCCATTATTGATGACCTTACTGAAACTATAATGGTTGCTACTGACAAACAACCCATAGCAATTAGTAGACATACTTCAAATGTGGTCATGTTATTCTGTTTCCTTTTCTTCTTTGATGTAGCGGTACTCGTTGTTGTATTCGTATTTAATTATTTCTGCTCCGTGTGGCAAGTCAAAGTTATTTTCATGAGCTTCAATTGCTTGTCTAGCATCGTGCTCTGAATATGCTTTAACAATAACTTTGTTAACTATTTCAAAGACAAACTCTTCTGGTTCATTGTTTGGACAGTCACTATACCAATCTTCTTTATCTTCCATCCAACTACAAACACATCCGTCTTCGTTATCTCTTGCTACATAATCAGCATGACTATTAGGAATGTCCCAAGTAGAAAGGTTAGAAAGTTGTCCGTCTGTTAAAGACAGAGTTGCTCCGAACCCTTGCTCTTCTTCCCATTCAATGTCAAAGGTTAGTTTAGGAAACATCTTAGACATTGCAAGGAACACAGGGTCTGGTGGTGACCAAGCTGTAGAAAATCTAATTACAACTTCATGAGTAAATACTTCTACTGAAGGGTCAGAAGCATCCCACTTAGTATCCCAATTAGCATTGTTCCAGTTGTACCAGTTAAACTCTGTGTCCCCTGTTTTGCCATCAGGACCAAAACCATTGACAGTGTAGTACTCTTCCTTTTTACTTTCATCCAAAGTAATAAAGGAGTGGAAACTAAAGTTAGTGTCTCCCATCTCCGTCTGTCCTTCGGGTGCTTCGTAGTAACTTGGAATCTTTTTAATGTGAGTTACAAATTCTTCTAAGTCTTTTGAATTAGAAGCACTCACATTGATGTTGTTGTATACCCAGTTAGGCATTTGTTCTCCTTATAGTATGTCGTTGATTTCTTCGTCTTCAATGAACTGTACATCAAAGAATGCACCAGTTGGTTCATCGTGACTAGTGCGTCGGATTGTTAAGTCTCTACCATCTAATTGAATGTATAGAGTGTACTCTCCTTTGAGTTTAAGCAAGTCAACTATCTTTTCTAGGTGAACAACCTTGTTGATGCTGATGCTCTCCCAATTGAGATTTGTTGCTCTGACCATAACGTACTCTCCTTGATAGAAGTTACGTCGTCTCCACTCAAACATAATTGCTTCGGCTTCGAACACTGCCTGCTCATAACATCCAGTGCAAAAGTCTGACGGGTATGACTGGTCAGTATCTTCATCGTAGTCTTCACAACTACACGAAGTTGTTATTACAGATTCCAATAAGGTTTCCATTTGTTTCTCCTTTTGTATTTTATTTATGATAAGTTACGGCTAACGCCAGCCTTAACTAGTTTCTTGGCAAGACCAAACAATTCAGCAGCACTGTTGACTCGAGTAACTACCTCACAACCATGAGCATCAATCTTGATTGGGTCTGTAGGAACTGGTCTACCATACTGCAAAGCGTTGTACTCACGGTCATCAACATACGCTAGTGCAGTAATAACACCAGACCTACGAAGCTCACGAAGTATGCGGTTAGATGTATCATCATTCCACCATTGACCATCGGTAATGGTAATGATTATTTTGATAGCACGAGATGATTCTGCAAGAACATACTTGGCATACTTGAGTGCATTTTCTGGGTCAGTACCACCACCCATACCTGCATAACGCTTACGGCTACTTGCACGTTCTGAACTAGAGTAAAGCAACTCGTGAGTATCACTAAAGGTGACCACAGTAGTAGACGCGTTAATCTTGTCAAGAGCACGTTTGATAGCCCACATAGAATCGTATGCTTCATGAATCGTCCAACTCATTGATGGGCTATTGTCAAGAAGAATAACTGCTTCGATATCAACAGCATCTTCACGACCCAAGTCCCACTGGTCAAACGCTTCGTCAAAGTCAACACCTACAGCGTAACGTTGAACGTTGAGTTTACCTAAGTCAGTGCGACGTATCCATCCTGGGTCATGGTCAGCCTTGATAAGTTCTAGTTCTCTAGCAAATGAACGAGAGTTGCCAACAACACTTGGTGCAACAACTTGGTCAATGACTCGCTGTGGTCTTGGTGGCACCTTAACGGTTTTGCTGGTAAGTTCTGCATCACCGTTAAACTGCTTGACTGTATTGATAAGTTCGTGGCGCATCTTATCCATACTCTTGTTAAGAGTACGTTGTACTAACTCTGTAATAGAATCATTACGAGAACCAGAATCACTAGCACCGTTACCATTGCTACCTGTATCAACACTGGTCGAATTGTTAGCGTCATCAGAAGAACTATCTTGACCCTGACCCTGACCCTGACCCTGACCCTGACCCTGACCTGAACCTAAACCACAACCATCTTGACCTTGACCCTGTTCGTATTCTTCTCCTTCTTCTGTACCAGATGGTTGAGAAGATTGAGAAGCACGACTCTTTAAGATACGTTCAATAATCTTGTCTTGATTTGCTTTAGACATAGGCTTAGAACGTTCAGATGATTTGAGTTCGTTGTGCTTACGCTGGTCATGACCATTAGGATTTGGAATACCATCCCAACCACTGCCGTAATTTCTGTCACGTTTCTGGTTAAGTTGACTATGAACTAACTCGTGATAACGCTCAATCAATCGCTGTGCAATTGGAATGTGAGCACTGTCACTAAGGTTAAGCACAGTGTATTGGTCTATGATATCTGCAATCTCTTGAACGTTATCTTGGTCAAGATACACATTACGAAGAGACTGTATAAGTTCTGCAGGAAGATACTTGCGGCCAGCCAATACAGGAAACAAGAATGGATATGATTTAGTATTATCCAGTAAGTACTTGCTGATTGTAATAGTTAACCACTCGTTAACATTGCTGAACTTGTGTGTCATAAACGTTTCGATACGTTGGTCCTCAAGAGCATTGAACGCATTGTGATAATCATTAGCGTTAACCCACTTACGAATGTTACTACCTGTTCGTGGAGTCAACAAGATATGACTAACTTCATGAAGTCCAAGACCTTTGATGCTAGCAACACCCTCGATAGTGTCAAGGTTCTTGAGACGCTTACCGTTGAACGTAATACTCTCAGCATCTGACCAAGCTTCAGTCGGATAATTATTAGAAGTATCAATGTCAACGCTAACTTTGCGAAGAGTAAGAGCGCTAGCAAACTTACTGATTACGTTAGTAAGTCGTACTAGGCGTTCGTGGTCTTTTGATTCTTCTATCTCATTGTAAATATCAAACATAATGCTTGAGTCTTTACGCAAGACAGGAGGAAGACCAGAGTCATCTTCATCATCGTATTGCATGAGTTGCCTCACTTTCTTTTTAGTTATAGTGGTGGGGGCGGGTTCCCCCACCACTTACTTACTTAGTTAGATAACTGAGTAAGAACCTTTGTCAACACCAAGTTCCTCAGCAATGGTGTCAAGGTCAGCATCAAGACGCATCTTGACACCCTCGCGTTCACCATCATTCTTAGGGAATGAGTTGAGCATTGCATTGATTGCAAACTCAAGACCCAACGCTTTCGCTTGAGCCTCGAAGTTGATTAGCAATCGAGATGACATAGGGATGCTGAATTCATCTTGCATCTCAGTTGCTTCACGAATGGCGTGAGCAAACTGTAGAAGAGTTGGTGAACTGATGAACTGCTTCTCAAGGTTGATGTCATAATCAAACTCAATCTTGAGATTGAATCGGTCAAGCAAAGCATTGTCCTGCTTGACAGTACCTGTGTAACCTAGACCAGTGTTCTGGTCAGCAATGAAGATGCACTCAGGGTGAACCTGAAGAACCTCGTTGAGTGGTTCGATAACTAACTCACGCTCTTCGAACAAACGAAGGAACAGAGAAGCAGCCTTAGCAGGCATACGAGTCAACTCGTTGATAAGAATTACAGACGGTTGCTGAATAGCTGTAGCCAACTGACTGTACTTCCACTTCATTGACGTACCAACACCAGTAGGAACGAATCTACCCTGAGTGACTGACTGGTCAATCTGTTGGGTACATTCAATAACTACGAACGGTAAGTTACGCTTGTGTGCATAGTTTCTGGCAGACGAAGTCTTACCAGTACCAGCGTGACCAGTAAGCAATACGTTTTGCTGAGTGGAACGTGCATAGTCATAGATTTCTGTCTCTGACTTGCCGTACTTTACTCGCTCTACATACTTCTTAGGGCCAGGAATAGTTAGTACTGCTTCAACATCTGTTGGAGAAGTGACTGACTGGAATTGCATAGGTACCTCCTCGGTATCAATGTGTTCTTGAATCGGTGCTGACTCAAGAGTAATCACAGGTGCAATTACCTGTGGTTGTGGTATTACTTGCACCACTGGCTGTGGTGTTGGTTGCTGATTGATGTTAGCGACAAAGACTTGCAACTGTGTAGCATCTTCATCTGCCATCGTATAGATGTCATCAAATGTTGCTGTAGCATTTGCTGAAGTAACTGTCGTTACACCCTGCATAGTTCTTGCTAAACGTTGTAGCAACTGAGTTGGCTTAACTCCGTTTAGCAAGTCCTTATAATCAACGGGAGTCATTGGTATTGCTACAGGAAGACCGACAGTCATTTCATTGTTGTCAATGTTGACATCACCATCTACCCAAGCACCAGCGATGCCTCGGCTCTCTCCTAGTCGAGAGTAAACCAAAGGAGCATCTCCGTTGACTGGAATTACTACTGTCGAACGAACTCCTAGCGGAGTCATTGACTTCATAATTGCTGCGAACATAAGTTCTCACTTTCTTTTTTATTGAATTTACTGGGAACGATATTTAATTGTTATTTAGTTATCGGCTTCATCTCGTGGTGGAGTGAAGATAATCTTTCGACTTACTTCTGCCACTGCTGAGATGTAGTTGTGCAGATTACCATCATCATCTATAACCATGGATTCTGCTTCTTTGCACTGCTCTTGTGCATCATGGAAACTGTCTGTCATAGCAATGCAGGCAACTCCCTCACATTCAGTGCAAGTTATTACAACTTCATACATTAACCCACCATTATTTGGCAGGTCACTAGTTTGAATTTCAGACACGATAATCTCCAATCAGTTCTCGAAGTTGTTGAACTACTTCTTTCAATTGAGTTTCTAGTTCATCTACGCTAGATGAATCTATGTCCCAAATACCCATCAAGTCTCGAAGAGAAGATACGGCCTTATCTGTATCCTCTTCAAGGTTGTCAGTAAGAGTTTCTAGTTCATCAAGCGATTTGTTTAGCTCACTCATCTGTTTCTCCTTTTGTATCTCGGTCTGTAGTTGTATGAAGCGAATAGGTAACCAAGAATAAACCAACCAGTACTTATTGCTGTAACACACAGCAATAGTATTAGCCATTTTTCCATTACTTTCTCCTTTGATACTCAACTACTTTCATCATCATCCAAGCATCTAAAGTTCTGGTGAAGACTACTAATTTACCTGTAAATTTATACAAGGTCTTAAACGTCCATAACATTTATGCTCCTTATCACTTGGACATTGATGTCCTTTACATTTTGTAAAGGGTAGACACTAGGGACATTGCTGCCCCTAATGCCAGTTCCTTACAAACTATAGGTATTGACTTACCTTGTTAAGGATAGATACACCAACAAATTCAGACTTAGATAGTTCCAAGATGTTAATGGTGTTTTGGATTTCTCTAACTGCTTCTTGCTGGTAGTAACCCATAATACGAGGCTGTTCAGGGCCCGTATATTTTGGCTTAGTTTTTAAAGCCTTAGAAGTAAACGTAACTTGAATTGAATTCTCGCCGTGCCAACGATGAGCGTGAACATCCTTGAAATTAGATGGGTCTTTAGCTAGATTAAGAATCCAATCTTTAATTTCTTTTTCGAATGCTTTTTGAGCTTTGTTATATTCTTCTACAGCCTGTGGGATTTCTTTTACTCGTTCTTTTAGACGCTTAATAAGGTCTACTCTAGGAACATCTACTGATGTGGTGCGTGCCATTTGTTTTCTCCTTTACTTATGGCATTATTCATTAACGGGATTGCTAATGAATTGACTGGCTTGTCAATAAGTGCTCAACTTCGTCACTAATGTGCTACTAATGCGCTCTACTTATCAACAAGCCAGCCAAACTTAAGGTGTGACTGCCTAATCATAGACTTCTCATTCGTCTGGACTGATTCGTCGTACATACTGCAAAGTGACCAATGGTCTTGTTAGACATTGTGTATATGTAAACACCGTTTCTTGTATTTGCCCTATGACTTTCGGTTACCTACATTGAAGTCCGCCTTGGGATTAGGCAGTCACGGTCTTTGAGTTATTTACTCAAAGAGATTGTCGAGTTTTTCTTGGAGACCCATCTCAATGAGTCGCTCTCGAGTATCCTCGTCAATTACAGGTGGTTCTAATCCCCAAACAGAAATTAGTTCCCACATTCTGTATAACAATTGGGAAATTAGCTCTTCCTGAGCACCCTCTTCATACCCTATATCGTTAGCCAAATCAGCAATAACTTCGACATAACTGTCTAGTATTGGTTCTGCCATTTGTTTCTCCTTAACTTGAATGTGATGCTTGCCTAATCATAGGTTTCCGAGCCGCCGAGCCATATATTCTTAGCAGCAACCTATAGTGTTGAGGTCCGTGCTCTCAAGGAGCATACGCCACTCATATAGCGTTCTCTAAGCATTCATCTACCTGGAACATCCGCCTTGGGACTAGGCAAGCATCACTTATCCTTTACTTATGTAAAGGCTAAGCACTATCTACAAGAGATAGCACTATGTCCTTACATAAAGACTTACCTTAGAACGCCCCTGCTAAGGGGGGTTATAGGGGGGCTTGCCCCCCTTAGCAGGAACGACTATGGTCTTTGTGGTGTCCTAAGAGAACAGATAGAAAGCAACTTGTGGGAAGTGTGCTACATCTGCTGGGGTTGCTGTGATTGGTCTTACTTGTGGCTGTAGACCGTGCTTACGGCAATACTGCTCGTGTGAGAAGAAACGACGCTCTGCTCTTGTCCAGATGGTCTTACGGGCTTCTCTGCGGTAGATACGCTCGGCTTTCGCTTCATTGCCTTTCTTTATGTCTTTCGGCATATTGGCAACGAACTTTCTCCACATATCGGCTTCTGACTTTCCGAGTCTTGCTTCGATAGTGTTGGCTTCTCGCCACTTGGCTTCGGCTTCAGCACGAATCTTAGCGTTGAACTCGCTTCTGGAAAGACGCTTTGGCTGTGTGGCAATGACTTCAGGGTTCTCTTCATACTCGAGAGCATTAGGAACTTCTGTCATCATCTTCACAAGGTCAATGCTTAGAGCAATCTCTTTCTCCATTATTTGCGACTTGTTAGACATGGGAATGTCCTTTCTTAGGGTGTCTGGTATTACTTGATAACAAGACGAGGGTCTTCCTGTAGAACTGGGTAGTCATACAGTTAGACTCCCGTCTTTACTTGGCAGTAGCCAAGAGTGCCCCAGAGAGCGGACTGTGAGGCTCTCTGGGGCTGTGGTGCTGGGTGTTACTTGGTGCGCTGGGTTAGAGCGGCGTCGAGCTTGACGAGCTTCTCGACGGTGTTGCGTGCTTGCTGTAGCAAGACATCTGCTTCAGCAATGTTGCCCGCCTTGACCAACTGGTAACGCTTTGGAGCAAAGAGACCGTAAGAGCAAAGGAACATCTCGTAGGTACGGCTGTCCTTGCCAGCGGCCTTGCGCTTCGCTTCGTCAGCGAGGTAAGCCTTGCGGGCTTCGGGTGATGCTTCGGCTGGCTGAAGTGAGTTGAGTTCTTCAATAGCAACTCGGAGGATGTAAGCAAAGTCAGCAGCAGTAAGAACGCTACCGAGGTTGACCTTGATGGCCTCCAACTTGTCGTTGATGGACTGTGCTACTTCGGCCTTAGCCTGAGTCTCGAATGACGAGACCTTGTTGAACTTGACTGCCGTAGCAGTCGGGGGGGTTGATGTTTTCATTATTTTTCCTAATGAATAGATGGTTAACAGCAGGTAAACGGTTGTTTACTGCTGGCCATTACTGGCGTGGTCTAAAGGGGAATCGAACCCCGACTAGCAGGCAACTACAACGCTTGCTAGGTCGCCAGACTAGACCGCCAGACACCAAGTCAGCCATTATGGCAGGCATCACCGAGACGCTAGGCTACGGCGCTCCCGTTCCCAACAAGAACAACGCTACCTAACGGCAGTTATGGCGTAGATGAACA